>OHCC01000079.1_pt1 | contig 96357 bp, 70 predicted proteins | sample 1577521 | NCBI WGS metagenome assembly OHCC01 (sample SAMEA3879533, study PRJEB24766) | human gut metagenome | biome: human-associated habitat; feature: feces | place: USA | collected 1985/1987
CTTCTCCAATACTTGTACTACTTGTTGAATTATGTAAATCTATCAAAGAACTCTTGTCGCTATCGTTTCTCGATTGCGGCTGCAAAGGTAAGGACTTTTTCTTAACCTCCAAATTTTTCGGTGAAAAATTTTCAAGTTTTTTTTTCTCAAGCCGATCTCCGGGCGGTTGGAAATTATCGCTTGGCCTAGCCAACCTCATCCCCTACCCAAGGATACCTCCACGTTTCCATCATTTCTGAAGCGCCGTTCTCTCTCGAATGCGGGTGCAAAAGTAATGCTATAAAACATACGGTCCAAATTTATCGGGCATTATTTTTCAAGTTTTTTACGGCAACGGATATCGGGTACATTATAATATAGCACACGCAAAAATACCGACTACTCACGTAAACGATATAGCCGGTACCCTTGCCATCATAGCGGCAATACTGTGCCACTACGATGGCACGGCCCTGCCACACGGATGGCACAGCGTTGCCACTGTGATGGCACGACCGTGCCAAAGGCGATAAATAAACTGGCACTGCAAACAATTGATAAACAAATATATGCTAGCATGAAAATTTCCCCAGAGGAGACATCTAAAAGACAGGAGACTTTATCTTTTATCTAGATATCTAAAGACAGAATAAAAATCTGCCGTTTTTTTTCATATATTTGAGGTCTCATCTAAATATAAACAAATAATGAAGCACTTGAGTTCCTCTATTTTATTGGGGCTTGGCTTGTTTTCCTTCTTCTCCTGTAAAGAAGCGACAGCGCCCGCCCCTATCCTGCCCGTTCCCACGCCGGCACAAGTTGAATGGCATAAGATGGAAACATATGCCTTTGTCCATTTCGGATTAAATACGTTCAATGATCTGGAATGGGGTTACGGAAACACTCCCGCCTCCACATTCAATCCAACGGATCTGGATTGCGATCAATGGGCGCAAACAATCAAAGCCGCCGGATTGAAAGGCGTAATCTTAACCACCAAGCATCACGACGGTTTCTGTCTATGGCCTACCGCCACAACCGAATATAGCGTAAAGAATTCTCCTTGGAAAGATGGCAAAGGGGATATGGTAAAAGAACTATCCGACGCTTGTAAGAAACACGGGCTGAAATTCGGTGTCTATCTCTCCCCTTGGGACAGAAACAGTGAGAACTACGGACAACCGGGATATGTAGAGAAATTCCATGCCCAATTACATGAATTAGTCTCCAACTATGGCCCGTTGTTCGAATACTGGTTTGATGGGGCAAACGGTGGCAATGGCTGGTATGGCGGCACAAATGAAACCCGTGCTATAGACGCCAAGACCTATTATCAATATGAGCGGGCACGCGACACGATCAAGGCGCACCACCCGGACATCATGGTTTTCGGAGGGACAGTACCCGATATCCGCTGGATCGGTAACGAGGAAGGTTGGGCCGGTGATACCCAATGGAGCATCTTCGCCCCGGAACCCTCCATGCCTACTTTCCAACAGAGTGTATGGGGAGATGAGAACGGACCGATGTGGCTAGGTGGAGAATGCGATGTATCTATCCGTCCGGGATGGTTCTATCACTCCCGGGAAGATCACCAAGTCAAGTCGCTGGCAAAATTAGTCGATCTTTATTACCGAAGCGTCGGGCATAACGCCAATTTCCTATTGAACTTCCCCGTAGCGTTGAACGGAAAAATAAGTCCGGTAGACTCCGCCCGTGCCGTACAATGGTATCAAACCATCCAAAATGACTTTAAGGAGAATCTTTTGAAAGGATGTTACGTACAAGCGAGCAATAAAAGAGGACGTAATTTTAGTCCCAATAAGGCAGTAGATGGGGATTGGGATACCTATTGGGCTACGGACGATGGCGTAACCAGTGGTTCATTGACTTTCACGTTAACCCATCCTACCGATGTAAACCGCTTGGTCATACAAGAATATATCCCATTAGGACAACGAGTACGCTCGTTCAATATCGAACTCGAGCAAGGGGGTAAATGGATTCCGGCACAGACTGTGGATTCTACGACAACTGTCGGCTATAAACGAATTGTCCGTTTCCAGACCGAGAAAGCGGAGAAGATACGCATCAACTTCACGGATGCCCGCGGACCGCTTTGTATCAATAACGTGGAGGCATACCTTGCCCCCGCCTTGGTGACCGAGCCAACGATTGCCCGTAATATCAATGACGAGGTAACCATACAGGCCGGGGATAAAGGCTCCGAGGTTCATTATACCACCGACGGCTCAGATCCGACCAAGGACTCACCGCTTTATCAGGCGCCATTCGCTTTCGCTCAAAAAGGAACTGTCAAGGCGATTGCCTATGATCCGACTTTCGATACAGTCAGTCCGGTTTCCGCGCAAACGTTCGATATTCCAGCTTGTGATTACACGATCGTATCACCGAAAGATGAGAAAACCAGCCTGATCCTAGACGGAAACGGCTACACGACCTACTATTTGCCACAAGGGAAACAAGAGTTAGTCGTACAATTAGCGAAAGAAATGCCTATATCCGGATTCCGCTACACCCCGAACCAAGGACGTGACGCAAGCGGTCATATCTCCAACTATCAATTATATATTAATGGAAAGAAGGTGGCCGAAGGCGAATTCTCCAATATCAAGGCTAACCCGATCGAGCAAGTCGTACATTTCCCAATAACGAAAGGTAACCAAATCCGTTTGGTCGCAACCCGTATCGTAGATAATAAAAAGCAAGCGGGTATCGGTGAATTCTCGGTAATTACGGAAAAATAAAGAATATCTAATAAAAGCAGAAGGGACCGCCTCGAAAACCTAATTTCCCGAGGCGGTCCCTTTTTATTTATTCATCGATCCTTTATTTATCCTTGAAGGTATCGGTTCATTTGTTTATACACGGCACGTATATCCAACGGCTTAGATATATGAGCATTCATACCGGCTTCCCTACTTTTCTGCACATCCTCAGCGAAGGCGTTGGCTGTCATAGCGAAGATAGGAACCTTTTGAGCATCAGAACGCCCTAATGCCCGGATACATCGGGTAGCCTCATAGCCATCCATATGAGGCATCTGCACATCCATCAATATCAAATCATAATATCCTTCGGCAGATTCCTTAAACATCTCTACGGCCTGTACCCCGTCCTCAGCGCTCTCCACCGACGCACCGGTAACTCCGATCAATTCCTCCGCTATCTCCCGGTTAAGCTCATTGTCCTCAACCAATAAGATCCGTTTACCTTTGAAGTCATAATCAACAGCATAACAATCCTTCGCAAGGTCATTCCTCCCATTAATATCGGAAAAACGAGTGGGTTTACCCGATTCCTTTATTTTGCCGAAAGGCAGATCAACGGTGAATGTACTGCCACTCCCCTGCACGCTCGTCACATGTATGCCACCACCCATCAACCCTGTGAAACGCTTAACGATAGAAAGCCCTAATCCTGTACCTCCATATTTATAAGTAACATCCACATTTTCCTGTTCGAACGATTCGAAGATTTTATCATAATTCTCCTCGGCTATACCACATCCCGTATCGATTACCTCGAAACGAAGGTAAACATTCTCTTGATCCTCACCTGTTTTAGATACCCGAAGTTTAATCATTCCCTTGGCCGGCGTAAATTTCAGCGCATTCGATAACAGGTTGGAGAGAACTTGATTCAAGCGCAAGGAGTCTCCTATAATCTGTACTTCCAGATCACTAGCCAATATCGTCTCATAGCTGATCCCTTTACTCTTGGCCTGCTCGCCATACAGATTTTCAAAGTCCTGCAAGAATGCCCGGAAATTAAAGCTCTCATGTCGAAGTTCCACTTTTCCGCTTTCTATCTTCGACATATCCAGCACGTCGTTAATGAGAGCGAGAAGATGCTTGGAAGACATGATTACTTTCTCAAGACAATCCTTTATCTTATCGGTATTATCTATGTTTTGCATAGCGATAGTACTCATACCTACAATTCCGTTCATCGGCGTACGGATCTCATGACTCATCCGGGAAAGAAACTCGCTCTTCGCCAAGTTAGCCGCCTCAGCCCGTTTCAGGTTGCCCTGTATCACGGTCGCTTTCATCCGGGCCCCTATAGCCAGCAGTAATGCCGTAAATAGCACCGACAGGACAAACATCACGATAAACATAAATTGTAAGGGATTCGCATATATAAAGTCCGTAAGAGAGAATTCATTCACGCCGATAGATTCCAGATTCCGATTGCGTATAACAGTCCTCTCGGACTCAGAAAGATTATTGATCGCCTTGTTGAGTACGGTTAATAAATCCGGGTCAACCGGGGTAGGTAACGCAAAACTTATCGCACTCTGATCATTGACCAATGTCACAGGAGCAAGATTGGTGAAATGATAACGCGAAATATCCTGTTCCATTTTAGAGGACAATCCATAGATAAAATCAGCCTCTCCGCTATTGACAGCGGCTAATGCCTCCTTAATGCCCGGATAGGACCGAATCTTCTCCGCAGATATGCCACTTGGAAATCGCTGACTTTCCACCAAAGCACCAACCAAACCCGGAGCGGGATAACTACAGGCTTTATTGCGTACTATGATATTGTTCGCACTCACATAAGAGGCTGAAAGCGCAAGCCCTAGCTGGGCCGCATCGTTCTCATCTCCCAAGAAAAAACCTAAGATATCGGCATCCCCTTGCTGTATCAAACGGATCGCATCAGCATAATTTTTCGCATATACATACGAGAATCGTAGCCCTGTGAAACTTTTAATCTCATCCAGTACATCCGCCATGATACCCGTATGGTTCTTCAGCGGCGTTTCTTTACAATACAAAGGATACCAATTCTCAGGTACGGCTACCGTGATCGTTTTCCTCTCATTGACATACTCCAGATCCCGGTCGCTCAGTTGGATGTTTACGAGCCGGTCTGGGAAATTAACGGCATAACGTTCCGCCGCAAAATTAGGATTGGCATCCAATATCCGTTCCAAAGCCATATTCAAACCATCCAAGACTTCTTTATTACCCGGATTGGTCACGATATAATAAGGCTGAGAGTCATATGCCACGACTACACGGACAGAATCGCTAATATGGGCAACATTATTTAGTAACAAATCGATCTCACCTTTAGCCAGATAGGGATATAACCCGATTTTCCCCACCATATCTTCCTGTTTGTAATATCGGATATTACAATACAATCCGTTGATAGCCATAAACTCTTTGAGACGGCGAATGTTCTCCCTTGCATTCTCATACACACCGATGGTTTTACCATTCATACTCTCCAAATCATAACTATGGATAGAGCGATCATCAGATCGGGCAAGTAATAATGAACGGCTATATCCCATATTATAGTTCGGATAAGCATAATATTTCTCTAAAGCGGGTATATAATAGTTTCCACCCATCAACTCGTACTTACCCTCAACAAATTCATTCAACATAGCCGGTCCCTTCGTATCTATGTACTCGTATTCCCAACCGGTATATTTGGCGATCTCATTGAGATAGTCTACGAGCATACCATGATGAGTACCATCTTCGGCCGTCCAACTCATGCCATCTACCTGCGGAAAGGCAACCCTAAGTACACGTTTTTCACTTGTCTGCGCTAACACAGACAAATTAAACGCTAGCATTATAAATACTAACAAACCTATAGCTATACCATGACTCACATATCTCTGAAGTAAGTTCATTATAATGTATATCTTTTATTACCGGCTTTTCCGATGATAACAACCCCTATAACCCTCCGCAAAACAACTGTTTATTTTGGATGTACGCAAATATACTACTTTTTATATCACAGCGGATTATAAAATAATTGATTTTTAAGAGAAGATACTATAAAAACAGAAGGGACCGCCTCGAAGGTAAAACACCTCGAGGCAGTCCCTTTCCTAAATCCCAACAAACTTTTATCCCATCGAACTATTGATTACCTGTGTGGTTTTCTCAAAACTCTTCCTTAAGACCTCCTTTACATCCATGGTTTCCCAATATCCCTTATTAAAAAGCTCTACGGATAACCCACCCCGGAAACCGGAGTCGTATAGCAAAGGAAGTACTTTATTAAACGGGCAAATACCATCTCCCGGAAACACCCGATCCGAATCTCTCAACTCCGTACGAGGAGGCAACTCCGGATAATCGTTGATATGAAAAACCGGAAGGATCTTCCCATTTATCAAGCGTAAACTATCAAAACTATTTCCTCCTCTGTACAAATGGTAGAAATCCAATAAGACGGAAGCCCGCGAATGCCCGGAGGCGATCGCTATCGCCATGGTATCCGATAATTGATTCAGAACCCCGGCCCCCCATAGTTCCAATATCGGAGTGACACCCATCTCATCCCCTAAATCCAGTATCGCCCGATAGCGTTCGGAATACTCCGGCAACCGTGTACGATCCAATTGAGTAACTCCTTGAGCAGGAGCGGCGATAAATTTACCGCCCAATCCCGCTACCATCTCCATATCATGCCGCATTTGGTTTAGCCCTTCCTTCCGTTTCGAAGGATCATCGGCAAACCACGAGGCAAAACCGATCATATTCTCCAATAAAAGTCCGGAGCCTTCCAGCTGACGCCTGAGTGTCTCATAAGTTCCCCCTTGCTTTACGAACGCATCCACATCACGGGTCCATAACTCAATTCCCTCAAAACCAGCCTCGGCACATAAATCAATCTGTTTTTGAACAGGAAGTTTATAACCCGCTATCGTAGAGACATTGAGACAGACACGGAAAGGACGTTTCGAAGAGGATGCTTCGGGTGATGGCTCCTCTTTTTTCTTCGGAGCGCAAGAAGCCAAGCCTGCGAACGTACTGCCCAAAACCGCCAAACCGGTAGTCCGAAGCATATTACGTCTTGAAATCTTTTTCTCAAGCATAACACTCTCGTTTTAAATTAAACCTCCAAAGATTTACGGGCCTCCCGGTCCGGATCATTCCGAGCCTCACACGTATTATTCAAGATCATCACCTCTCCATTTTCTTCCGTGTATTTCGGCCAAGCGGGTAACTCTCCTCCGTTCGGATCTCCTGTCCGCATGAAATTCAACAAAGCGCCAGACATCTTATCTGACAACGCACGAGGTACCTTACCTCCACCCGTATGGGTAAACATCCGATCCGTATTTTTAAACCAGAAACAGATATCCGAGCAATGGAACGCACGCATACGGTTATTAAACAAGGGCGGACACCAGCCAAACCAAGCTACATACACAGGCTGGCCTTGCTTTAATTTTGCGTTAGCCGCCTCAACCACTCGTTGACGGGAAGACAAAATCATCGCCCAAAGCTCCATCGGAGTCTTATCCGGGAAATTCTTGGCGAAAGCCTTCACGATCGATTCCGCTTTATCACCATATTGACTTCTCAGTTTCTCGATCACACCGTCTTGAGTGATTTTTTCCAAGGCCGCATCCACCCTGTTCGGGTTCCATTCATGGAAAGTCGTACAGAATATCATCGGGACGACAGGAGACTCCAAATGGCTCTCACCGGAGTAGAATACACCGGCCGGAATATTCCGGTCATCAGCAACAGGGCCAAAAGTCCGTCTCATGCTAATCCCTTGATCTTCCCAGCACTTTTTACAAGCCCTATCCGCTATATCCAAATATTCCCGCCAAGGTATTCTTTGCAATTTATCCAGTTGGGAAGCGGTCAGCCCCGCTTCTCTCAAAATATATTCTCCCACCTTCCGGGTCATCACCTGATCGGAAGCTCCTACCGTAGATCCACTTAAAGCCACGGCTCTATGGATCAAACCTTTTGCCGCCGGCATAGCGGCTACTGTACAGACCTTAGAACCTCCTCCGGATTGTCCCATAACCGTTACGTTCCCGGGATCTCCACCGAAATTGGCGATATTATCATGAACCCATCGCAAGGCGGCAATAATATCTAACATCCCCACGTTTCCGGAATCCTTATACGCTTCTCCACCAACACCAGATAAGTCAGAGAAGCCAATCGGCCCCAACCGATGATTAATGGAACAGAATACGATATCTCCTTCCCGGCTTATATTCTCTCCATGATATCCATCCTGCTCGATCCCACTACCATTTGTAAAACCGCCGCCATGCAGCCACACCAATACGGGACGTTTCTTACCATCCGCAATGCCCGGTGTCCATACATTTAAATATAAGCAATCCTCACTCACATCCCAGTAGTTCCAATGATCGGCAAAAGTTCCGTAATTATTGGGCCACCGGTTCTCCATACGTTGCGGCGCCGTATTCCCATAAAAAACCGCAGGTCTCACATCTGTCCACGGCTCTGGTTTTTGGGGAGGCATAAAGCGATTTTTTCCCGACGTATCAGCCCCATAAGGAACTCCCAAGAACGTATATACATGATTCAGCAGATATCCCTGCACCTTCCCATACTCTGTCTGGGCGATGGCGATATCGTCACCGATAAATAAAAACTGTCCATCCTCTCCTTCCTTGACGTTTTGTTTAAGGGAGGAATCCCCGGACGGGGCACATGAGGAAGCCGTTACCAAGCTTCCCATGCTTAAAGAGGCTGTGCCCAGTCCTAGGTTTTTCACGAATTGTCGTCTATCCATATGCATAAAAACACAACTATTAATATCCCGGATTCTGTTTCCAAGATTGGTTTTTCGTAATCTGATCGTATGGTATCGGGAATAAATCACGCGAATTATTATTCAAGGCTTCCTTAAATGTCCAGCTACCTTTAGCGAACTTATCCCAACGAACCAAGTCTTGACGACGCCAACCTTCCCAAGCAAATTCACGGCCACGTTCATTGATCAACTCATCCAACGTTAATGTTTCCGGAGTATACACAGGCTGATTTGCCCTTTCACGTATTAACTGGAATGCAGGTTCCGCACACAAAGCTGATAAAGTAGCGGCATTACCACCTCTCAAAATAGCTTCAGCCTTCATATAATAGATATCAGCTAAACGATATAAAACAAAATCATTGTTCATATTACCAGTCATACCCAACTCATATTCATACTTCTGAATACGAGCGCCTTCCCAACGATAAGCGGCATTAATAGAAGATACCTCAATAGTCAATTCCAATTGTTTTCCCGGATTATCACCATCCTCAACAGGCTCGCCCGTGACCTTATCATAAATCAAACCGTAAATAAAAGTCGCCTTTTTCCGGGTATCGTCATCTTTATATAAAGCAAGGAAGTCCGGAGTAGCGCAACCTCCATTCCAACCGCCCACATTTATACCCCACATCTGGCGAGACTTGGGATGTCCGGAGAATTTATGGAAATGAAACTCGTAGTCTCCATTTGAATTGATACCATTTTGCATCGGTACCACGAAAATATTTTCTTTACAAGACTCATTCGCCACTTTAAATGGAGCGGAGAAATCAGATACGACCTCATAATATCCGGAGTTAATCACTTTATCGCAATACTCTATCACTTTATTCATATCGTCCTTATCATAAGAAGAGGCCCCTTTGAACACCTTAGCGTTCAAATATAGTTTTGCCAACATCGTATAAGCCATCGATTTCGTACATCTTCCATAATTCTCGGCAGACGGAGCGTCATCCAAATATTCCATATTATCTAAGATACAATCTACGACTTTCTGATAAAGCTCAGGACGGCTTGTCTGAGGAGAAGCCGTGATTTCACTCTCATACGTGTCGATATAAGGAACGTTCCCGAATAAATCCAGTAAGATAGAATAATAGAAACATCTCAAGATAACAGTCTCCGCACGATATTTATTATAGATATCGACATCCATCTCCTCTTTATATGTATCCAAGTCGTAAACCACACGGTTACATGTCGTTATTCCAGAAAATACGGAAATCCACACATTATTCAATGCATCCAGATTGTATTGCCATTGATGACGATGGAAATCCTGCCATACCCCTCCGTCATACCAGTCATTACCCGGCGCACGAGTCGGAACAACACATTCATCCGAGGAAACAGTCTGCAACCCCCATACTCCCCAGTGATTCTGATAAGCCTGCAATTCCGCATAGGCAGCACCTACCGCTTGCGGAATCAAAGAAGGATCCGCATAAAAGTCATTTGAGACCATTTGTCCCGTCGTATCTTCATCCATATCCGTACAAGAAGGAGCGATAACCAAGAAACAAATCATTGACACTATATATATTAAACTATATTTTTTCATAACCTTCGATATTTAGAGTATCCATTAAAACGTAACATTCAAACCAAGAATAAAAGAACGACTAGCCGGATAATAACGAGTCCTCTCAATACCCATATTATCTAATCCTACCATATCAACCTCCGGGTCGATACCCTTATAGCCTGTGATCGTAAACAAGTTCTGACCAGTCAAGTACAAACGTAAGTTTTGCATGAAACCTAATTTCTTCACCGGCACATTATAACCCAATGTGATATTGTCCAACTTCACAAAAGAACCATCCTCCAAATAATAACTAGAGGCTTGAGCCGCATCTTGCAAAGGGATATCCATTACCGAAGCCAACATATTCTTCTCCTTTCCAGCCACATTCCGATTCTCCAATGCCATACGGCTTACATTATATACATCATTGCCTACGACAGCACGGAATGTAAACGATAAATCGAAGTCACGATATTTAAACTCGTTAGTCCATCCTGCAATAAAATCAGGTTGCGCATTACCTACGATCTCACGATCCTCATTATATGTAAAGTCACCACTACCATCGACATCCTTGAATTTCCATTTACCATCTTCCGTAAATCCCTCGAATACCGGCAAATAAAAATCACCGACCTTGCCACCCGGGACCAAACGAATCAATGGAGTCGAGTTCATACCTCCTAAATCACCATCCGACAAATAACCGGTCTCAATCCAGTCAGTCTGGAAAGTCTCATTACTTAATTTGTCCAATTTATTCGTGTTAAATGAGAAGTTAATAGAACTAGTCCATGAGAAGTTCTTATTCTGCACCGGGGTTCCGGAAACAGAGAATTCCAGACCTTTACTTGTAGCGTCGCCAACATTCGCCAACATAGAAGAATATTGATAAGGAGGAGTCGGAACCTTATATTTATACAACAAATCTGAAACCTTACGGGTATACAAATCAACGGTCACGTTCAAGCGGTTATTCAACGCTGCAAAATCAACACCTAGATTCCATTCGCCTTTCCGCTCCCATTTCAAATCCGGATTCTGGTTCTGTGTCGGCCCATAAGCATTGATCCATTGTTTAGAAGTATGATCATAAAAACGGCCTACCACTCCCATCATTGACAAAGACAAATAATTATCTGAAGGCATATTTCCTGTCACGCCATATCCCAAGCGCAATTTCAAATCGTTAATCCAGCTAGCGCTTTCCATAAAAGCCTCATTACCGATAGACCAACCGACACTTACCGCAGGGAAAGTTCCCCATTTATAATCCGCACCTAAACGAGTAGAACCCTCACGTCGTACAGACGCTGATAACAAGTAACGATTTCCCCAGTTATAATTTACACGGCCGAAGAACGAAACCAAATTATCTTGGGAAACCGAACCATCCATCATGCTTTGGCTAGGATTATTAATCAAGTTACTACCCGCACCCAAATTATAGTAAGAATATACATCCGAATCAAAATTCGAGTTATTCATACCAAATGATTCCCAATAGTTATGCTCATAGGTATACCCACCTAATACCACCAAATGGTGTTCTCCAAAAGATTTTACATAGTCGATCGTCGTCTCCAGTGTTTTATTAAAACGAGTATTAAAACTCCGAGACGCTGACCCGAAACTAGAAGTGTTAAATACCTCTCGTGAGGTATAAGTACCCTTATTTATATCAGAGTATTTCAATGAGCCAAAAGCTTGCGCACGAAGTCCTTCCAAAATGTTCCAAGTTACACGAGCAGACCCTTGGAAAAGTCCGCCTTTTGTACGACGGTCACGCTGCATAATATAAGCCACCGGATTTGAATATCCTTGAATATCCAGCGCATAATACCCGCCGGCATCTATCGTTCCCGTCTCGTCGTATACGGGTGCCGTAGGATTATAATAATACGCATGCTTAAAAGCGGAATAATCATCATAGCTGGAATTCTCACCTTCCCGGTCAAAACGACGATAAGTAGCGTCGTATGCTATTTGAATCTTTTTATCGAATAAATTCTGATTAGCGGAAAAACGAGCGATCATCTCATTGAACCCTGACTTAAGAGCGATACCTTGATTATTTCGATAAGATACAGAAGCCCGGTAATTAAAATCGGTCGTACCTCCTGTCAATGCCAAGTTATGCGAATGGGAGAACGGAGTTCGGGTAATCTCATCCATCCAATTCGTATCATATCCCCGGTCGTTTCCCCCATTTGCCAAAAACTGGTCACGATCCATGACTTCCAATTGATTGGCTATGGAAGAGATAGACATATATCCATTGTAGGTAACGCTCATCTTCCCGGCAGAACCTCGTTTTGTCGTAACCAAGATAACGCCATTCGTTCCACGGGTTCCATATATCGCCGCCGCTGAACCATCCTTCAATACATCGATACTTTCAATATCATCTTGTGGAATAGCGGATAAATCCCCTTGAGGAATACCATCAATGACGATCAACGGAGAAGTATTACCGGTTAAGGATGAAGTTCCACGTAATTGGAACTTATACTCTCCATTCGGGTCGCCGGCATTTGGTTTGGATATATTCAAACCTGCCACTTTACCTTGCAACATACCCATTGGGTCAGACTGTACGCCCTTAATCAAGTCTCCCTCCTTCAAGCCTGCAACAGAGCCGGTCAATTCTTTCTTTTTCTGAGAGCCATATCCCACGGCTACCACTTCTTGAAGTCCGATACTTTCTTCCTCCAAGCTCACATTTATCGTGTTCTTGCCATTTACCGGAATCTCCGCGGTCTTATATCCAATATAAGAAACGATCAATACGGCATTTGATGATACATTCGAGATCTGATACATACCGCTTATATCAGAAATCGTACCGTTAGTCGTTCCTTTCACCGCTACATTGGCGCCAATGATCGGTTCGCCTGTCATAGATTCCTTTACAACTCCTTTTACTGTAATCGTTTGCGCCATCATGGGAAAGAATAACGCCAAACTAACGATCAAAAACAGGGCCTTTCGAAGCCATACTTCCTTTTTTTGATTTTCCATAACTCATTCATTTAAAGTTGACATTGTTTTTACAAAAAACGACCGGAGATCTCAATGTGCTGTAATTCAATTCGTATGGTAATGGTTATATATAATAGAGTATTAAAATCCACCGGTCGTTGTTTTTAAGCATTCAATCGCATTAAACTTTCGGGAATTGCCACGGGCTTCTATAGCTCCGCTTCAAATACGCGTCCGCTTTCGGATTATTCACAAACTTACGAGCTTGCGGATCATACACAACACGAGTTCCCGTCAAATATGAGATATTAGCCATATGGGCTAGGATCGTCGCGAAAGCCCCTTTCTCGATCGGGCTGTTCGTCTCAATAGATTTATTTAATATACACTTACACCAATTCGTCGCATGGGCCTCAATACCACCATCCTCGAACTTCCCGACAAGCTGGGCACGGTCGGTTAGTAACTCACCCTCCCGATTCTTCTCTGGAATCAATTCATAACCTTCACGATTACATACTAAGGTAGCTTTACTTCCGACCCAAGCTACCCCTTGATCCCGATTATAGAGATGAGCGACTTGTTGGGCCCATTCTATATGGAAATTCTTATACTGAAAGATCGTTGTCTGGCAACTGGGAGTCTCATTAAAAGAGGTAGGATCTTTATAAGCCGTAGAGAATACCGCCTCCGGATATTCACGGTCACACAATCCTAACGCTTTCAATCCATCGAACGCAGAGTCTATCCAATGCACTCCCCAGTCGGTTTGCTGACCGCCTCCATAATCCCAAAAGCCACGCCATCCACGAAAACGGTAATTATTAAATGGACGCTCGGGAGCCGGGCCCAACCACATATTGTAATCTAATGTAGAAGGAACCGGAGAATCCGCTACGGCCGGACGTGGGTCCGTCGATTGGCAAAGCCATAGCTGAACTTTATAAACATCCCCCAACACACCGGATTTCAATATCTCATTAGCCGCCAAGAAATATCGTTGACTAGTCTGCCATAAGCCAGTTGTTACCACCCCTTTATATTTCTTTTGGAAATCCATCATCGAATGGCACTCCGGAATCGAATTACCAACCGGCTTTTCCACATAAATCGCCTTGCCCGCTTTTAAAGCCTCAGCGAAGATGTAAGGATGCCAATGATCCGGTGTTGCGATAATGACCCCGTCGATATCCTTATTTGCCAAGACTTCCCGGAAGTCACTATATGCCTTGATCGAAGTCGTTTGGTTCGGAAAGTCTTTTTTGAAACGTGCGATCTGCTCATCAAGTCTCACTTTGTTCACGTCGCACATGCCCACACAATGTACCCACGGATTATCAGTCAAAGCCCCTTGCAAATCACGGCATCCCATACCGACACCTATTACAGCGATATTCACCCGCCCATTTATAGTCTCTTCCTTATGAGAGACGGTAGGAGCTGCCGATGCCAAAAGAGGTGAGATACCTAAGCCAGCGGCCAACATCGTCGAGTTCTTTAAAAAATTCCTACGTGTAGTCATAAATCATTATTTTAAGGTTATACAATTTATAAATTACGAATCCATATATTACGGAAAGCCACTTCCACTCCATGATCCTGTAAGCTTAATGGCAGACGGCCATGCGCTACATATTTAGGTAAACCGGTATATGGGGTCGTTCCTTTCAGTACATAATTATTCTGTACTACGATACCGTTCAATACCACGGTAATCATAGCGGGAGATTCCAATTCATCGTTTGTCCCGAAACGGGGAGCTTTCCAATAAATATCATAAACCTGCCACTCATTTGTCTTCGTGAAAGCATTTACCAACGGTGCGCTTTGCTTATAAATACTGCCGACCCAGCCATTCACATACGTAGGATTATCCTCACAATCCAAAACCTGCACCTCATAACGGCTTTGTAACATAATGCCACTATTACCTTTCATCTGTAATGTATTATCCTTTCCCGGTGTAGGGGTCTTGAACTCGATATGTAACTGGCAATCTCCAAAATAATCTTTTGTCCGGATCGATCCGGTCCCGGAAGCCACAATCATCGCCCCATCCTTTACGGTCCATTTAGCGGGACCTCCATCTTTTCCCGCAGATTCCCACATAGAAAGATCTTTTCCATCAAACAGGATGATCGCATCGGAAGGAGCACCAGTTCCTACACCCGGCTTTACCTTAGGAGGAACCGGATAATACCATTCAGTACTCTCAGGTTTCCATCTTTCCGGTGGTCTTTGTTGTTGATTACTTTGTTGGGCGCTCATAAAAAACGCTCCACATAAAAGACTGATAAGAACAATCATTTTTTTCATGCTACATAGTATTAAATTAATGTTTCTATTTTCGCTCTATGAACAAGCTGCCGCAAATGTATCACGCATACGAAAATTCCTCTTTTTCTATTTTATCAAAATCGTTTCCGATTGTCGCATAATACAAGTTCCAGCCTGTTTCCCCCGGTCATTGAGAAAATCGTATCAAGAATGAGACAATTTTACATGGCGAAGCAAGCCATACCCTTCCGTCATATTCCGTCTTCTCTCCCGGATTTCCTCCAAGGTTTGTAGATTCCCGATAGAAGGCATCTCATTTCGTCTAGCGTTATCCAAAAATTTCCACGCATACTCGGAAGCGATAGCGGAATCACGCATCAGTGGTAGGCGGGAATTAAAAACACCGGTCCGTACGGAATCCGCAAACAAATCACATAGCGTACTTATATTTTTCCCTCCATAGGGCTTCTCGATCCGGTGTGTTTCATTAACACCTCTCAACTCCACGACCGCAGTCTTAAAATCATGACTCATCCGGGCGATTCCTTTCGTTCCTATTACATCTATGTAAGAGTTATGCGTTTGGTCTTTCGATAATTGTCCATACACATGCCCTTGTGTTATATCAAATACCACCCCGTTCTCAAATGTCCCGTGACATTGCAACCACCAAGGTTCGGGATAATCCCACATCCGGATCGCCTGCGCATGCCATGTCTTATACTCGCATCCGGCATACCACCGGGAAATGTCCACATAATGCATTCCGCAATCATGAAAAGACGGACCTTCATATTCATGACCTTCACCCGGAGCCAACCCCGGAGTCATATGGCAAATGCGAATGATCGCCAAATCTCCGATCTCTCCTCTCCGGATAAATTCTTTAATCGTATTATGGTACCAAGAATTACGCAAATACAAATTAACGGTCGAGAACAAACTTGAGTTTTCCACGCATTTCACGACCTCCCATTCATGCTCGATCGTATCTGCGACCGGTTTCTCTGAGATGACATGCTTGCCAAATGCCATTGCCTTCTTAATTTGCCTCAACCGGGAATCCGCCAATGTAAATAAACCGACCACTTGTACTTCCGGGTCCTCGAATACAACTTGCTCATCCGCTACGATTCGGGATGTCGGCGACTTTCTCCTTGCCAAATCTCGTGCCTCTGGGTCCGTATCGCAGATGTAAAGTACCTCCCATTGATCGCTCTTCCGCATCTCCTCCAAATAAAATCCACCCATGCGACCAAAGCCTATTATACCTACTTTTACTTTTTGATTCATATTCTATCTTTTAAAGATTCACACTGTTTTTGCCAAAATTAAAGCCCCTTGAGTCAAACAGTATTGCACTTTTCTCTCAAAATTATTACCTATCGTCTCAACAAACAGTCTTGCAAGGAACGGCTTTTAAAGCCAAAAACCGAAGTCTGGACATTGAAACAAAATGAAAAACAATGATACGATACTGCTATGGAAAGTCTAGGAAAAGGCTTTATATTGCGCATGAAATACAAGGGAGATCTATGAAAAAAAACTTGATGAATTATTTATACGTCCTATTATTTGTAGTAACCGCAATAGAGCTCAACGCCCGGTCATACTACTTTAAATCCTATGAGGTAGAAGATGGATTAAGCAATAATAACGTGACATGTTGTGTCCAAGATCATTATGGCTTTATGTGGTTTGGAACACGGGACGGGCTCAATCGATTTGACGGGAACAAATTCCATATCATAAAAAATCAAACCAAGCAGAGAGGAACTTTAATAAGTAGCTGGATTACCGACTTGGCGATAAGCCCTTCCGGTGAACTCTGGGTGGGTACTAATATGGGAGTACAAAAATACGATTACCAAACCGATACTTTTTCCTTGATAAAGTTCACGAAAGGAATCGGCTGTACCTATCTGGAATTTGATCACCAAGGGAATCTGTGGATGCTGTTATCCGGCTTTTCCCTTATTAAATATAATGAGCAATCCGAGCTACACCAAAACTACCTGTATAAGGATAGTGATCCGATCACCTCTTTCTATATCACCCCCCAAGATCAGATCTGGGCCACCACGCTAAACGGCAATGTCGTCCTTTTAGACCCGACCGATAACAAATTCATCCCTCTAAATATCCATAACGGTAGCGACACCCTACATATAGATAATATGACGACTCTATGGGCATCTCCGTCCGATAATACATTACTGATAGGTACAAGCGATAACGGGGTCAAACAAGTCAATATACAAACAGGTGTTTGCCGAAATGTTCTTACCCAGCAAAAGAACAGCCCCCTCTATACCCGGGATATTTTCCAAGTGACAAACGACGAGGTATGGATCGCCACCTACAACGGTATCTATATCTACCAAATCCCCTCAAACAAGACCTTTCACATAGAACAAGACAAATGCGATCCATATTCACTATCCAATAACGCTATCAAACAGTTTTGCAAGGACCGGGAAGGTGGCTTATGGATCTGTACGGATAATGGGGGCATTAATTACCTTCCCCCTTATCTCAAATTCAAGAAAGACTACAATATACCCGGGCAAAAAACAATTAACGGTGATATTATCCATGATATTTGCCAAGACGCTAACCATAATATATGGATAGGAACCGAAGACGCTGGTCTCAATAAACTCGACATCCGTACGCAAACCTATAAGAACTTCCAAGATAAAGACGGTCTTTCCCAAAGCTGTATCCACGGGCTTACCGTGATTGGAGACTATCTATGGATCGGGACACACGCTAACGGGGTAGACGTGATGGATATCCGTACGGAGAAAATCATCAAGCATTATACGATCGCCCCGAATCCTTACGCCTCCCAAAACGATATCATCGTATATCTCTATAAAACCCGGAAAAATAACTTGCTCATAGCTACGGCATCCGGCATGTATCAATATAATCCGGAGAAAGATATTTTCGAGCCTCTCGATCAATTCCCCGGTAATTGCAGGATACAAACGATCTTCGAGGATCACGAAGGGGTTATATGGGCCGGAACATTCAATATCGGATTATATTATTTCGACCCAATCCGGCAAAAACACGGCGAATTTAAATTGGATTCCATAAACACGAACGCCAACCGGACGATCAATCACATCCATGAGGATACTAAAAACAATCTATGGTTCGCTACCGGAAACGGAGTGAAAATGTACGACCGGAATTTAAAGAGTACGACAAAATACACGACTCAAGACGGCCTACCCAGTAACGTCATTTACCGGATCGAGGAAGACCCTAAAGGCCACATGTGGATCAGTACCACAAATGGCCTGGCCGTACTTAACCCTGTCAATCAAGAGATCAAGGTGTTCAAAAAAGAACATGGGCTCCTGTCCAATCAATTCAACTATAACTCTTCTTTAAAAGCTAAAGACGGCAAATTATATTTCGGGACCTTGAAAGGCTTGGTCCGGTTCCACCCCGATAATATCCAACAGTTCTCTATCCAACCGAAGATTTATATGACACAAATCAATTATTCGGACCCCGACCATAATCTATTGAGGCAAAAAGACATCACTTTTAAAAAAGGGATCACCTTAGAACATAATCAGTCCACATTCTACATCGACTACACATCATTAAGCTACCAAGCCCCCAACCTCACCCAATACGCCTATTGCATGGAAGGGTTAAGTTCCAAATGGTATCATGTGGTGGGCGAGAACCGGGTTTATTTCACGAAACTACCGCCCGGTAATTATACGTTCAAGGTGAAGGCGGCGAACCTGTCCGGTATTTGGAATGATGAGCCGGCGATGTTCCAGATTACGATCCTTCTCCCATGGTGGCTCTCTACCAAGGCGTTAATCCTATATGGGATTATCGCTATCGGATGCGTAGTGTTGCTGATCTTTATCATTTCCCGGCATAATAAGGCCAATATACAGCAGAAAATACAGGAGTTCGAGAATGAAAAGGAGAAGGAGCTTTATCAAGCCAAGATTGATTTCTTCATCAATATCGCTCATGAGATACGTACGCCCCTGACTTTAATTAAAAGTCCTCTGGAGAAAGTAACACGGGACATCAAGCTATCTCCCAGCGCAAAGAATTATCTGACAATTGTGGATAAAAACGCAAACCGGCTACTGGATCTGGTGAATCAACTACTGGATTTCAGGAAGACGGAAATCGAGGGATATAAACTAAACTTCATACATACGGACATCATCGCATTGATGCAAGAGACCTTTGAGCGTTTCCACGACACGGCAGAGCAGGAGGCATTGCAGATGATTATCGAGTGTAACGTGAAATCTTTCTACGCCTTTATCGATAAGGAGGCTTGCACGAAGATACTCAGCAACCTCCTATCGAACGCTATTAAATACGCAAGAAGCAAGATCATCGTCCGGTTCGAGGCACAAGATGGCGAGCGATTCACGATCGATATCATGAACGATGGAAAGCCCATCTCGGAGGAGATAAAAGAAAAGATCTTCGAGCCTTTCTACCGGGATGACTCCTCTATCCATAAATCCGGGACCGGGCTCGGACTACCCTTGGCCCGTTCTTTAGCGGAGATGCACGAGGGATCGTTGACGTTGGAGGAATCTCCGGCCGGGCTTATCATCTTTAGATTACGTTTGCCGGTGAACCAACCGAACTCATTAAAACTAGAGGAAGAGAAAGCAGAGGTCCTGACCAACCCTGCCAGCGAGCGGAAATATGTCGCCCAAGAATCCCGCCCGACGGTTCTCGTGGTGGAAGATAACACCGAAATGCTCCATTTCATCGGTCAAGAGATCAATGTCCATTACAATGTTGTCACCGCCGGTAATGGCGAGGAGGCGATTGCCCGTCTTCAGGAATATGGCATCCAATTAATCATCAGCGATATCATGATGCCTGTCATGGATGGTTTCACCTTATTGAAAAAGATAAAGACTAATCTGGAGTTCAGCCATATCCCGATCATCCTCCTGACGGCTAAGAACACCTTACAATCTCGCATGGAAGGGCTTGAGCTTGGGGCGGACGCTTACATCGACAAACCTTTCTCCATGGATCTATTGCTTACCCAAGTGACGAACCTGCTGAACAACCGGAGCAATATGCGTGCCTATTATTTCAACTCGCCGATTGCCAATATCAAATCCATGGCTTACACGAAGGCGGACGAGAAGTTCTTGAAGAAACTGAACGATATCATCGACAGCCATATAAACGACGTGAACCTAGACGTGGACATGATAGCGGACTTGATGAATCTAAGCCGTCCGACCCTTTACCGTAAAATCAACGGCCTGTCGAACGTAACGCCCAACGAGTTGATCAAGATCAGCCGGCTAAAGAAAGCCGCCGAGTTAATCCTTCAAGGCGATATGAGGATTTACGAGATCGCCGAGGCGGTTGGTTTCAACTCGCAATCCTATTTCAGCCGGGCCTTCTCCAAGCAATTCAACATGAGCCCCTCGCAATACGCAAAAGAAAATAATATCGAATTGAAATAGCCCGCTAGGAAGAATAGGTCTGGAACCAGCGGGTTACCTTCTCGCTATACGTCTTGGAGATCGGGATATCGGGTACTTTCTCGATCCCCAGCTCCAGATAAACGCCCTCCTTCTCCCTGCGGATCACCTTCACTTGGTCGAAATTTACCATGAAAGAACGATGGCAACGGAGTACATTCGTATCAGCGAGGCTCTCTTCGATCGCCTTCAAGGAGTTGCGAAGCATAAACTTCGTGAGCTGCCCCTTATTCAGATACCAGATACAAACGTAATTATCCGCCGATTCAAGATACAGCAGGTTACTTCGCTTCACGGAAAGGCGCAACTCGTTCTTCTCGTCATAGAAAGAGAAAACGCTTTGCCGAACCGCCGCTTCTGTCTGGTTCTCCTCCAACAATCGCAATTGCCGCTCTTTCTCTTTATAAGAGAAATACAGGTGCAGCACGGAATAAGGGAGCAATAAAACCAGACTGGTATTCACCGCCGAATCGTTAAAAACTTCCATATATTCTCGTTCCGGATTCAGTACCAACGTATAAATCGTATAGAAAAGCGACATGAAGAATATCTCCAGCACGATCCAGATCGCATAGGTCCGGACCGTGATAGCATGCCGCTTCCCCCAATGGAACAGAATAATACGGCTCAAGACAACCACCAATACTCCCGTCAAGATAATCAAGCTGGAGAATACGAAGAACTTAAACTCCGAGACCTTGTACCAAGAGGTGGAGCTAAACGGCTTGTAGATGTTGATAAACACCAACGCAAACAAAGCCGTCCACAGAATCAGCCTCACGATATTCTGCTTACCGTATATGTAACTTGGTATTTTTTGATCCCACATTCCCATCTTTTTGCCTCTATTTTGGAACAAATGTAATCATTTTCCCAGACGAAATTCACCCCTCTATAAAAGATTTCACCCCTAAATAACACTTTATGTCCCCAACCAAGCCCGTTTAAACCATTTATTTTGAAGAGATGTTTTTCTATTGTTTGTTTGCAGTAAAAAATCAGAGGATTATGGATATTTCACTTCGTACTAAGCAACTGAACAGTCTTTTCTCTTATGACAAAAAGACTGAATTGGAAGAGAGCCATCTGGAGATCATCCCGTTTCGCTTCACCCAGACCCGTGGAGCCAGCGAGATCGACGAGTTCCAGAAGGGACTTACCCCCACCGGATTCTGTCCGATGACAGACGATCGTATCCAAGAGAACAAATCTTTCTCGTATGCCATATTCACGCCCTCGGGACGTAAAAAGAATAATGAGGCGATTATCCTGTTGCATGGCCTGAACGAGCGGACTTGGGAAAAATACCTCACATGGGCGGAATACCTCACCCATACGACCGGTAAGCCGGTCATCCTGTTCCCGATCGCTTTCCATATGAACCGTACCCCGGGATTATGGGCCAATCCCCGTGCGATCCTCCCTTGGGTAAGCAAACGCAAGGAGGAGGTAGCGAACGTGACGAACTCCACCTTCGCCAACGTGGCCCTCAGCAGCCGGCTATCCCAAAACCCGTTACGCTTTTACGCCTCGGGCAGAGAATCCGTTTATAATATGTGGCAATTGGTTCATGAGATCAAGAACGGCGAGCATCCTTTGTTCAAGGAAGATACGTCCATCAACTTATTCGCTTATTCCATCGGGGCGTTACTCTCGCAGGTCTTGTTATTAGCGAATCCGGACAAGATGTTTACGGACACCCGTTTATTCATGTTTTGCGGTGGCTCTATCTTCAGTGAGATGGATGGCAACGCCCGTGATATCATGGACAAGGAGGCGTTCGCCAAGGTACGCCATTACTTCCGGCATGATTTCTTGGAGAACCGTACGCTTCCCACCTCGTTCAAGAATGATTTTCTGGAGCAAGCCTTTAAGGCCATGGTACGTGAGGATGTGTTACGAGATTACCGGGAGTCGTTCTTCCAACGGGCTTGCGATCGTATTCGGGCGATCTCATTGAAAAAAGATATCGTTATGCCTACTGGCGGGGTGATCAAGGCTTTAGGAAAAGCGTCCGGCAAGATATTGGAAGAGCTGGATTTCCCGTTCGCTTACTCCCATCAAATCCCCTTCCCGACACACTCCCGTATCGATCCGGGCCTGATCAACCAAGCCTTTCATTCCATATTCACGAGGGCGGCGGCGTTTCTCTAAAGAGATCACAAATTGTGACCTCAAACACTCATATTCTTTTTTAGTTCATGCAGGTACAATAAAAAATCGCTAAATAACTAATATTACGTTATTTAGCGATCATCCATCGTGGTCCCACTTGGGCTTGAACCAAGGACTCCCTGATTATGAGTCAGGTGCTCTAACCAACTGAGCTATAGGACCTGTTCAGAGCTAGGCTCTGAAATCGGGTGCAATATTACGATTTATTATCGAGATATGCAAATGTTAAAGGGAAAAACTTATTTTTCCGCACTTTCTTCTCCGGCGAACTCCATCAAGTATGCTTTGATGAAATCGTCGATCTTTCCATCCATCACACCGTTCACGTCGGAAGTCTGGTAGTTCGTACGATGGTCTTTTACGCGACGGTCATCGAATACGTAACTACGGATCTGCGAACCCCACTCGATCTTCTTCTTTCCGGCCTCCACCTTGGCCTGCTCGGCCATGCGATGCTGCAACTCCTTATCGTAAAGGATGGAACGCAATTGACGCATAGCGTTCTCACGGTTCTTGGGTTGGTCGCGAGTCTCGGTATTCTCGATCAAGATCTCTTCTTCCTCGCCTGTATACGGGTCCTTGAACTGATAACGCAAGCGAACTCCGGATTCCACCTTGTTCACATTCTGTCCTCCGGCGCCGCCCGAACGGAACGTATCCCAAGAGATAGCCGCCGCCTCTACCTTTACCTCGATCGTATCATCCACCAACGGGGTGACGAATACGGAGGCGAAAGAGGTCATTCGTTTACCTTGGGCATTGTAAGGAGATACACGTACCAAACGATGCACGCCATTCTCGCTCTTTAGATAGCCATAGGCATAATCGCCCTCAATATTGAAGGTCACGGTCTTGATACCGGCCTCATCCCCTTCCTGATAGTTGGCGATAGAGATCTTATAACCGTTATTCTCAGCCCAACGCTGATACATACGCATCAACATGGAAGCCCAATCTTGGCTCTCGGTACCACCGGCACCCGAGTTGATCTTGAGCACGCAGCTCATTTGATCAGCCTCGTCGCGAAGCATATTGCGGAACTCCAAGTCTTCCAGTAAATGAAGGGCCTTCTTATAAGCCGCGTCCACCTCTTCCTCGGTGATAATCTCTTCCTTTACATATTCGTAAGCCAACTCTAGCTCCTCAGCCGCCGCATGTACCTCACCGTAAAGCTCGATCCATTTCTTTAGCTCCTTTACTTTCTTCATCTGGACTTCCGCGCGTTTGGCGTCTTCCCAGAAACCGGGGTCTTGCGTACGTAGCTCCTCCTCTTCTAACTGAATGGTCTTGCTATCGATGTCAAAGATACCCCCTCAGCGCCTTATCGCGCTCCAACACGTCATGTAGTTGGTCTGATGTGATCATATGTTCTTTTCTTTTTTAAATTTACCGCGAAGATAAGAAATAGTTGATAGCCGACAAACTCGTTATTCCTCGTACATCGCCTCTATCTCGGTAGCGTACTTCTGCAATACGACCGGACGGCGCAACTTTAGCGTATCCGTCAGCTCGCATCCCATCATGAAGGGTTCCGGCAACAAGGTAAAGCGCTTGATCTTCTCGTAAGAAGCCAAGTTCTTCTGGTGCTCCTCTACCCTAGCCTCGATGAAACGAATGATATCCTTGTTCTTCACCAACTCCTCCCGGCTCTCGAACGAGATGCCTTTTTCCCCGGCATACTTCTCCAACAATGGATAAGCCGGCACGATCAAGGCGCTCACGAACTTACGTTGATCGCCGATAACAGCGATTTGCTCGATATAATTATCACCGCTCATCACCATCTCGATCGCTTGCGGGGCGATATATTTTCCGTTTGAAGTCTTATACAAATCCTTGATTCGTTCCGTAAAGAATAACGTATTACCCTCCAAACGACCAGCGTCGCCGGTACGGAAGAAACCATCTTCGGTGAAAGCCCTCTTCGTCTCTTCCGGTTTATTATAATATCCGGACATCACGGTCTTGCCTTTCACCAAGATCTCGTTATTCCCCGGATCTATTTTCACTTGAACTCCCGGCATTACCTCACCAATAGAACCAAACTGGAATCCGATCTCCGGGTAGAAACAAACCGTAGCCGTCGTCTCGCTCAGTCCATAACCATAAGCGATCGGGATATTCACGGACTGCAAGAACTCATTAACCGTATCCGATAACGGAGCGCCCGCCACCGGGAAAAACCGTCCACGCTCAATACCCAATACCCTTTTCAATAAGGTGAAAACCGTTTTATTGTAAAATTGAAACTTCAACTTCAAACCACACGGGGCCGGAATACCTTTATTCTTATACTCCAGATTATACTTTCGCCCGGTCTCGATAGCATCCAAGAAAATCTTCTTCATGGCCGGAGAGGCGGAGTTGATCTTCTCGTGCACACCCGCATACACCTTCTCCCAGAAACGAGGCACATTGCACATCAAGGTAGGATGAACCTCCGGCAATGTCTTCTGGATCATTTTCGGGTCTTGGTTGATAGCGATCGTAACCCCTTTATGGAGACAATAATAGCACCAAGCTTTCTCGAAGATATGAGTCATTGGCAAGAAACTCATGGATAGATCCTTGTCGGTTACCAGAGGCAGACGGACATCATGTATCCGCATCGCCTCCAGATAGCAAGAATGAGGAAGCATTACGCCTTTCGACTCACCTGTCGTACCGGACGTATATATAATGGTAGCCAGATCCTCCGGAACGGCTTCCGTCATACGTATTTTCACCGTGCTCTCCGCATGCGCGTTATCCCCCAAGCGCAAGAAATCATCAAAATAAATGGACGTCTTATCTTCCGGATTCATCTTGACCGCCGGATCAAAGACAACCAGACGCTCCAGATACTTAGAGTCCTTCTGTACCTTGAAAGCGTTATTATACTGCAATTGCTCACCCACGAACAACGTGCGGATCTTAGCGTCATTGATGATGTACTCGATTTGTCCCGGAGAATTCGTCGCGTACATCGGGATGGAAACCACCCGGTTACCATACGCACCGAAGTCCGTATATAAACACTGAGGCATATTCTGGGAATAAACTCCGATATTCTCTTGTACCTTTATCCCGAACTCAGCCATCGCCTTGGCCGTAAGCATAACCTTATCGGAAAACTCCCTCCAAGAAATCTTCAACCATTTCCCCGTAGCGTTATCTCTATGTTTCAACGCTGTACGGTTCCCATATTTCTCTGCCTGACGGTGTATTAACTCGGCGAAATGATAATAAATCATAATTCCTTATTTTGAATTGATACCGCAAAAGTACGCTTTTCTCTTCTAAAAGACACGACATCAGTCCTTTTTTTACACATAATTGCTCTTTTTGTGCAAGTGTTCGGTTAAATAATAATAATTCATAGTAGCATGTATTGCATAGTACATATGTAATACATACATTTGTAGCATAAAATTAAAAGAGATGAATGCAGAGAACGTAAAATCACAAATGAGGAAAGGGACGCTGGAATATTGCATCCTCCTGCTTCTCAAAAAGGAACCCGCTTACACCTCTGATATCATTCAGAAGTTACAAGAAGCGAAGTTGATCGTTGTGGAAGGCACTTTATATCCTCTTTTAACCCGACTAAAAAATAGCGAGCTATTAAGTTATCAGTGGATAGAATCTACGCAAGGACCGCCACGCAAGTATTACCAACTGACCGAGAAAGGAGAACTATTCCTCGGCGAGCTGGAGGCTTCATGGCAGGAACTAAATGATACAATAAACCACATCAGAAACAATTAAAACGAAAGAGTGATGAAGAAGACACTTACTGTTAATCTAGGAGGCACAGTTTTCCACATTGACGAAGACGCATACCAATTATTAGACAAATATCTGTCGAACCTGCGCATCCACTTCCGAAAAGAAGAGGGTTCGGATGAGATCATGGATGATTTCGAGATGCGTATCTCGGAACTTCTTAACGAGCGTGTCCGCTTAGGCTACGAGGTCATCACGATCGAGCAGGTAGAGGAAGTGATCAAACGGATGGGTAAGCCGGAAGAGATTTTCGAGGACGAAGAGAAAAGCACCGACCACGAGGATAATTACCGGACACAACAACAGGAGACTCATACCCAGACAACCAAGAAACGCTTGATGCGTGACCCGGATAACCGTATTCTGGGAGGTGTCGCCGGAGGTTTCGCCGCCTACATGGATTGGGACCCGACTGCCGTACGTATCGTGCTTTTCCTTCTGATGTTCTTCTATGGAATCACGGTTCCGCTTTACTTTTTGTTGTGGATCATCGTACCGATGGCACGTACGGCGACCGAGAAACTCGAGATGCGCGGACAAAGCGTGACGGTGGAGAATATCGGAAAGACCGTGACAGATGGATTCGAGAAAGTCAGCAATAACGTGAACGACTTTATCAGCTCGGATAAGCCGAGGAACTTCTTCCAAAAGCTGGCGGATGTTTTCGTTCTGGTCATCGGGTTCATCCTGAAGTTTTTCATCATATTGGCCGGAATCTTCCTGTTGCCACCGCTAGTACTAGTCGTATTCATTCTGGTAGTCGTAACATTCGCTTTGCTCATGGGTGGAGCCGGATTCATCTATAATCTCTCTCCGTTCGGAGCGGACTTGATAAACGGAGCACCGCTGTCAATGGCAATCATGGGATGCATAGGGACGATCTTATTCATCGGCATCCCCATATTCTCCCTGATATACGCGATTTGCTGCCAATTGTTCAAGGTACGTCCCTTACCGACGCAAGCAAGATGGATATTATTAGCCTTATGGCTTATCTCCCTTGTATTATGTGGCGTATATATCCATCAATCCGGTATGCTATATGACTGGCATGATTACTGGAACGGTGTACACGGTTGGAACAGGCATGCCGTTTGGCTCCCCTAATCCTATTCGAAGATGTAAGATGAAGATATCAATTTAGTAGTTTATAATGTTTATTGTGTGTTTAAAAAAAGAAGGCCGCTCTGTCACAGAGGGGCCTTTCTTCTAAGGTTAACAAATTTATGAGTAAAAACCACTAATGAATCATATTAATGATTTGCTGTCCCCTTTGCATGATATTGTCACGCATAAAACAGCGGGTACAAATATAACCAATTTTTTATAATTAAAAAATTATATTCAATTATTTGAATTCTTTTCTAATCTTAGCGGCGATCTCGGCCAATTCTTCTTGACTTACAGCCAATTTCTTCCCGCCGAAATACATATCGGACTCCTTCGTGATAGGAATCAAATGGATATGCGCATGGGGCACTTCCAAACCCATGACAGCCAATCCTACACGCTTACACTCGATAGCGGTCTCTTGAGCACGAGCTACCCGTTTAGCGAAAGCTACCATCCGTCCCAGCATCGGATCATCGATATCAAAGATATAATCGACCTCCTTCTTAGGAATTACCAAGGTATGCCCCAAGGCTACCGGATTGATATCGAGGAAAGCAAAAAACTCATCGTCTTCCGCAACCTTGTGGCTAGGGATCTCACCCGCCACGATTCTACTGAAAATAGTTGCCATACGTCTTTCTGTTTTTAAATTGAAATATCCATAATCTCAAACGTCATCAAGCCGGAAGGCACACGGATCTCAACGACATCCCCTACCTTCTTTCCCATCAAACCTTGGGCGATCGGCGTGCTTACGGAGATCTTTCCTTCTTTTAGGTTAGCCTCCGAATCCGATACCAACGTGTAGGTCATGACAGCGTTATTCTTCGTATTCTTAATTTTCACCTTGTTCAAAATCTGAACCTCATCAGTTTTCACACGACTCTCATCGATCAGACGGGCGTTTGAGATCAAACCTTTTAACTGCGCAAGCTTAGCCTCCATGATACCTTGAGCCTCTTTGGCGGCATCGTACTCAGCGTTCTCGGATAAGTCACCCTTATCCCTCGCCTCAGCGATCTGGGCTGATATTTCAGGGCGCTTCACGGTCTCCAAATAGTTGATTTCAGCTAAAATCTTATCGTAGCCGTCCTTTGTCATATAACTAACAGCCATACTAAATCCTCCTTATTCTTTATATTAATATTGATTGATTATCGCATAATAAAAAAGAATCCCGACCAAGTCATATGGCCGGAACTCCCCTTTTTTATCATTTCAAGACTCCGCAAAGTTAGGTTATCTTTCTAAGATGAACAAGTTTACGAAAGTGCTTTATAACATATAAATCTGATGATTAAATCATGAACAATTTACAATACGGACTTGATGTCAGCCTCAAGTTTCTTCACGTCGTCCACCCGTTTAACCAAGTTTCCCTTGCGATCCAAGATAAAGATCGCCGGAAGCTGTTTCACGTTATACAACGCCGCGGTCTGAGAGTAAACCGACTGTGGATCACGCACGCAAGCCCAAGGTAAATTAGAAGCGGCGTTCTTCCAGAAGTGAAGATCACTATCCAAAGAGATCTGGTAAATCTCCAAGCCCTTATCGTGGTACCTCGTATATAAATCGCCAAATTCCATATTCAAGGCAGGAGACCATTCGGACATATAGGCCGTGAAGTTGATCAACACCACCTTACCTGTAGCGACAGAAGACAATTTCGTGTTTTCCCCATGTACATCCGGCAACTCGATATCCAAGAAACTAACCTCTTTCTTCTCCACCTTATCCAAGTCCATCGGGCGCTGGCTACGAATCACCTTTATCGATTGAAGAGCCAAGTTATACAGATGCTTAGCACGAGGGCTTTCCGGATAATAGTGATCGAAGCTGGTGGCTACGGCGCCATAAGCCTTCGAGTCGTTCTTGTCATACAAATCGAAGAACAGCAAGCCGTCAATTTGCTGGAACAAGGCAAAGTAAGCGGCAGCGGACATCGGGGCGGAATAAATATACTTACGAGCCACGTCCTTATAAGCCTCGGCGGCCTCGAGCACCTGGCGGGAATATACGGAATCCGCCAACAGACCGGACTCAGATTCTTTCCGTAAACGATGGATCGCTTGGTTCGCATCTAATTGAGCCAAGGTAATATTCTTGATCGCCTTGCAATTCTCTGAGCCCTCCACGCTATAAGAAGTAGCGAAAGTCCCGGCATCGGCCACGAACGAGATCGTCTCCGTAGAATCTACCGAGAAGTTGATCAATTGGTTATTCAGACGCAAGCGATAAAAATCTGGGAATGCCGGACGAGGCTTCGTAAAGCTGAATTTACCGGCCGCCGTCAGTTTTACGGAGTCCATCAACTCTACCGTCGACACACCTACATTCTCCAGATACATCATCTGGCCGTCTGCGCCGGACACTACACCTTCCACCGTAAAATCAGAATTCTTCTTACAAGCCGTGAACAAAAGCAACATAACACACAGCACAGCTAGTAAATTCGTAGATATTTGTTTCATTATTCCAGTTTGTCTATATTACTAATCCGGTGCAAATATACATTATTTTACAATTGTGGCACTATTATTCCGTATTTCTTCAAGGCTTTTTTCAAAAAAAGTGCTTTGAGACTGTTATTTCTTTTCATTTTCATGCAATTACAGGTAAACTTTCATTACATTTGCACCAATTTTTGACAGATAGAAAAATAAGAAAAAAGATTATGCTTAATCCAATTAACAAGACGATCGAGTTAGGTGATGGAAGAACCATTACCATCGAAACCGGGAAATTGGCCAAACAGGCGGACGGAGCGGTTACCGTTCGTATGAACAACACCGTGTTGCTCGCCACTGTTTGTGCCGCTAAAGACGCGAACCCGGGTGTTGACTTCATGCCGTTGCAAGTAGAATACAAAGAGAAATACTCCGCTTTTGGACGTTTCCCCGGAGGTTTTACAAAAAGAGAAGGAAAAGCTTCTGATTATGAAATCCTCACATCTCGTTTAGTAGACCGCGCGTTGCGTCCTCTTTTCCCAGACAACTACCACGCTGAGGTATATGTAAATATTATATTGTTCTCCGCTGATGGCGAAGATTTGCCGGACGCATTAGCAGGTTTGGCCGCTTCCGCCGCTTTGGCAGTTTCTGATATTCCTTTTAACGGACCGATCTCTGAGGTTCGCGTAGCTCGTACGGATGGAAAATACATCGTCAACCCAACTTCCGCGGAATTGGAGAAAGCTGATATCGACATCATGGTTGCCGCTACCATAGACAACATCATGATGGTTGAGGGTGAGATGAACGAGGTTCAGGAATCTGAGATGCTTGAGGCTATCAAGGTCGCTCACGAGGCTATCAAGGTACAATGCAAGGCTCAATTGGAATTATCCGAGGCTTGCGGCAAATTGGTAAAACGTGAATATTGCCACGAGGTAAACGATGACGAGTTGCGCAAGGACGTACACGACAAATGTTACGCCAAGGCTTACGCCGTAGCCACATCCGGTAGCGGCAAGCACGAACGCAGCGAGGCATTCGAGAAAATCGTCGAGGAATACAAGGCTCAATTCTCCGAGGAGGAGTTGACGGACGAGAAACTGGAAATGATCGGTCGCTACTATCACGATGTAGAGAAAGAGGCTATGCGCCGTGCCATCCTTGATGAGGGTAAGCGTTTGGATGGTCGTAAGACTACCGAGATCCGTCCGATCTGGATCGAGACAGATTGCCTGCCGGGTCCTCACGGTTCCGCTATCTTTACACGTGGAGAGACACAGTCTTTATCTACGGTAACTTTAGGTACGAAGTCTGATGAGAAAATGATAGACGACGTATTGAACCATGGATACGAGCGTTTCCTTTTACATTATAACTTCCCCCCGTTCTCCACAGGCGAGGCCAAAGCAACACGTGGCGTAGGCCGTCGTGAGATCGGACACGGTAACTTGGCTCACCGTGCGCTAAAACGTATGATCCCGGATAACTATCCGTATGTAGTACGTGTGATTTCCGATATCTTGGAGTCTAACGGTTCTTCTTCTATGGCTACGGTTTGTGCCGGTACCTTGGCGTTGAGAGACGCGGGTGTCCCGATGAAGAAACCGGTATCCGGTATCGCTATGGGATTGATCTCCGAGAACAAGGGTACGAACTACGCCATCTTGTCTGATATCTTAGGCGACGAGGATCACTTGGGTGATATGGACTTCAAGGTAACGGGTACGAAAGACGGTATCACGGCTACCCAGATGGATATCAAGGTAGACGGTTTGTCTTACGAGATCCTTGAGAATGCTTTGGCTCAAGCTAAAGAGGGTCGTATGCATATCTTGGGCAAGATATTGGAGGCTCAACCGGAAGCTCGTGAGGATTTGAAACCTCATGCACCTCGTATCGAGACGATGATTATCGGTAAGGAATTCATCGGTGCGGTAATCGGCCCGGGCGGTAAGATCATCCAAGGTATCCAAGAGAAAACGGGAGCTACGGTATCTATCGATGAGGTAGACGGCGTAGGAAAGATCGAGATCTCCGGCACGAATAAGGCTACGATCGACGCGGCTGTCAAGGCGATCAAGGCTATCGTCGCTGTTCCTGAGATCGGAGAGGTTTATGAAGGAAAGATTTCCTCTATCATGCCTTATGGTGCATTCGTTGAGTTCATGCCGGGTAAGGATGGTTTGCTTCACATTTCCGAGATCGATTGGAAACGTCTGGAGACCGTTGAGCAAGCCGGCTTGAAGGAAGGCGATACGGTTTCTGTCAAGTTGGTTGATATCGATCCGAAAACAGGCAAGTTCAAACTTTCCCGCAAGGTATTGCTTCCGAAACCGGAAGGTTACGAGGAACGTCCGCCAAGACCAGAAAGAGGTGAGCGTGGACCTCGCCAAGATCGTGGAGACCGTGGTCCTCGTCAGGATCGTGGTGATCGCGGACCTCGCAGGGAGTACAGAGACTAAGATAAGGTCTTATACATTATATATTATCCCGGGTAGATTAAACACTATCCGGGATTTTTTTATCAAATCATCTACCACACCTACAACTATAGCTATAATCAATTGGTCATAAGTTATTTATCGGGTGGTGGTAGATAAATAGCATCTACCACTATTGGCTCGTATCTACAACCATTTACTACTTTTCAATCACAAAACACCACCGTCCCCTACTCGCCAACCGTATTATTAGTCCTATCTTTTTCAAGAAGCGACCGAAGACGGAGACATTGCTTAGCCGGCAAGCTATCTATTTGGTCATGCTTCATATATCATCTAAAAAACTGATTAATTGACATTTATAGTTTTTCTTGGTATAAAACAAAAGTTTTCCGCTATGGAAACATTTGTTTCCTCATGAGGAAACCTTAGTTTTGTGCTTACGAAACTTTAGTTTTCCCTAGGAGAAACTATTTGTTCGCCTAAGGGAAACGCTTTTCTCATGCCGGAAAAGTCAGTACTACTTACTTATCCATGGGATATATACTGCAAGTGGCATAGAAGATATACTGCGTTGGCAAGGTAAGTACTACTGATAATTTAGGATCATGTTGCCAAACATGCCTTTTGAGGGATAACGCTTCTCTTATGCCTTACGGTACGTTCGTTGAGTTTATATCGGGCAAGGATGATCTGCTTCACATTTCCGAGATCGGCTGGAAGCGTCTGGAGACCGTGGTCCTCATCAAGATCGTAATGACTGCGGGCCTCGCAGGGAGTACAGAAACTAAGATAAGGTCTTATACATTAATATATAATCCCGGGTAGATTAAACGCTATCCGGGATTTTATTTTATAGGACGTTACCATCTCCTAAGAAGTTCTTATATCTCGTTCTCCCAACGAATTTAGTCTTTATACTCCGTCGAACGATGTATCAAATGACCTATTAAAACTTATAGGCTACACCTGCCGCCAAAGCAAATTGCTGGAAATCCTTCGTAAGCTGGTATTTCCCTTCGGCACTTACATAAAAAGACGAGGAAATCGGATATTCCACACCAGCTCCAATATTTCCCCCAAATTCATTAGTCATGAAATGAGTATAAGTGACTCCCAGCAAAGGATAAACCTGCCATGTGTTTTTTATCGGAAATAAATAATGTACATCCGCACTAACCACATAAGAGGTACTACTGGCAAAATAGCAATCGAAAGAAGGCGACAAACGAATATGATCCGTTGCGTTCCAATTGAACTCAGCACCTAAGCGAAACGACTCAAAACTACTTGCTGTGCCGTAACCCACATTTATCCCGACACTTTTCTCTCCTTGTTGGGCAAAAACACTCAATATTTGTGTACACAAGCCCACGCAACTCAACAAAGTCAAAAGTAAAATTCTTTTCATCCCATTCATTTTTTGACTGCAAAAGTATCCGATAAGGTTGGATTCGGGGCTAAAACACTGTTCGCTTTTTGTTCGCTTTTTGTTCGCAGAGTTGTATAAGGCTAAAGACCAGCGATTAATTCATCCAGTTCATTCGGGGTTCCATCCTCTCCCTTTATTTTTTTATAAAGCCGTTTACGGGATGAGGATACGGAGGGTTTGGAGCGACCCAAGATTTTTGCCATATCAGTTACCTTGACTGATATCTTTATCAAGTAACAAATCCGGAGTTCTATCAATGACATTCCCGAATATAACTGATATAGACGATTCGTAAAATTATTGTATGTCTTATCTAACTCCTTCCGTAAAGCATTCCAATCTTCTTCCCTGATTATCTGATCTGCCTCATTCGTGGAATGGAATTTCATATAGATATCCGAATGCCTTAAATCCGACTCTAACAAATCACGCTCGGTACGCCGCAACTGTATTTGTTCATTGGTCACTTGCAAAAGTTCTTTTCGCACATGAAGCAATGAATTTGTATCTTCATGGTCTTTAGATAGTAAGGTTCCCAATTCATTCAATTTCGCGTTATTCGCTTCTACATATTGAAAACTTCTCTCATATTGTTCTTGCTTTTCCCGCTGAAGCGCCTCAAACTGCCTAGCCAACCGCTCTTTCTGCCGTTTCAGTCTATATATAAACAATAAGGTTATCGAAAGCCCCAATCCGAACAAGGATAATATCCGGTAAATACGAATCTGCATCCGGTCATTCTCGCCCTTTAGCCGTAAATTCTCAGTTTCCCGCTTTTGATAATTATATAAAGAGGTCATTTTACGGATTTCCTCCGAATCGGTTATCTTGCGGATGGAATCTTGCACTTGCTGGCCAAGACGGACATAGCGAATAGCCTCCCGATAATTCAACCGACGCTCATACAAAAGCGACAAGTACTCATAAATAGCGTCTCTAACATGTAAGTTAGGACTATCCAGGCACTTTCTTAAATAGTAATCGGCAGAATCCAATTTATTGAGTTCTAAATAAGTATTCCCCAAAACCGAATAAGTAGGATACATATTCCGGTCTACGGAATCTTTTAATGATTCAGACAAACATTCCAAAGCTTTATCATACATTACCAATTCCCGGTAAAGATCACCCAGCTCAGTCAATATACCGGAATATCGATGTCTATTTCCTGTTTCATTCGCTATAATTGCCGCTTTTTGAAAATAGAGAAGCGCACTGTCATTCTTATCGACCATATCATATACCCGGGCAATATCTCTCAGCACAAGAGAAAAACTAGTACTATCTCCTTTCAGTAATTTATACTCAGCCGCTTTCTCATACATACGGATCGCCTCTTCATATACATTCTGATAATCATAAAGCGTACCCATCTGCGAATAGACATTGGACAATAATCGGTACTTTCTCGTATCCCCCGCCACATCCAATGCCTTTTGGAAATACTTCAACGCTTCCGGGGCATCATTCAAATCCCGGTAGACACGGCCCATATAGTAATAAGACTCTAGTAATTTGTCTCGATCGCCATATGTCTCATAGAAAGCGGTGATTCGTTTGATCAAAGAATCAGAAGTATGCCGGACATACATCTTATCATTGACCTTCAAGTCGAGCAAGTCATAATACATACGCTGTTCCTCATCAAAGGACGAAAGGCTATCCCGCAATCGATCCAACAAAGGGCGGGCTTCCTCCGGATTTGTATCCGCAAGGGATTCGATCCGTGACAGGGTAGCGGGGTAAGGCTTCCCCCGATGATCGCAAGCATAAAAAGCCGAGATCAAGACCGACATCAAGAGGATGTATATACGAGGCATTGGAAATCTGTTTTATCACTTAAACGCAACAAAGGTAAAAAATTAAAGTGTAATAGTTTCATTGATATTTATACAAACTTTTGAAAGCCAATACGCAAAGTACGCTACGACCGGATACTTACAGGTTTTGCTTTTTACTCTTAACAAAAAAACACCAGATTTGCTTTTTGCCCTTAACAAATCCATGTACTTTTTGCTATCTATCTTGAATAAATCGTATATTTGTCATTCATTCAATCAGCGTATGGATAGTCTATTTATTAAACAAGAACGATTACTGGCACAAACGAGTACCCATATCATAAGGGAACTCATGAACCAAATTCACTGGGATAATCCTCTGATCGCCATCAGAGGATCAAGGGGTGTCGGAAAAACAACACTCATGTTGCAATACATCAAACTGAATTTCCAGCCGGGAAGCAGGGAGGTACTTTATTGCACGCTCGACAGCATCTATTTCAGTAATCACACCCTATCTGAGCTGATTGAGCGGTTCTATTTGCAAGGAGGAAAACAATTATTCCTTGATGAAGTACATAAATATCCCACTTGGAGTAAAGAGATAAAAGAGGCCTACGACCTGTATCCATCTCTACGAATTGTTTTTAGCGGTTCTTCCCTATTGAATATATTGAATGCGGATGCCGATCTTTCCAGACGTTGCCTACCATATAATATGTACGGACTTTCCTTCCGGGAATTTCTCATGTTCTATAAGCAAATTGATATACCTGTCTATTCCCTACAAACGATACTGGAAAATCCAGGAAACATTTGCCGGGAAATAAATGAGAAATGTCGCCCCGTACAAATGTTTAACGAATATCTCCACGAAGGGTATTACCCCTTTTTTACGGGTAACAGAGAAGATTATTATATTAATATCGAGAATGTGGTCAATCTCATTATTGAGCAGGAACTCCCGTTGCTGTGTGGCGTAGATCCTGCCTATACACGGAAGCTAAAGGCTTTGATGGGTATCTTAGCTACCTCTGTTCCTTATGAGCTGGACATCACGAAACTAGCGGGAATGATCGGACTTTCCCGAAACTCTGTCATCAATTACTTACAGAATTTGGACAAGGCGGAATTGCTCAAGTTATTGTACTCGGATTTACTATCTGTCAAAAAGATGCAAAAACCGGATAAGATTTACCTACAGAATCCCAACCTATTGTACGCCATAGCTTCCGCTCCCGTACAGATCGGGACGGCAAGGGAAACTTTTGTCGTCAACCAGTTATCCGTAAATCATAACGTGGAATATGGAAAAACAAAAGGTGACTTTATCGTAGACCATGCCTACACCTTCGAGGTAGGAGGAGTGGATAAAACATTCAAGCAAATAGCGGATCTCCCCGATTCCTTCATCTTGGCTGACAATATGGAGTTCGCCACCGGCAAGAAACTACCGCTGTGGATCGTGGGATTAACCTATTAAAAAAACACGTACGACTTTTTTTTTAGAAAAAAGCGGTATCCAGCTTGCCGCCGGATACCGCTTTTCATTTATCTTTACCGATCAAGGAATCAGCAACGAGGCTTGATCTGCTTGAAGAAGTCATTACCCTTGTTATCTACCAAGATAAATGCGGGGAAGTTCTCTACCTCGATCTTCCAGATCGCTTCCATACCCAATTCCGGATATTCCACGCACTCGATGCTCTTGATATTGTTCTGAGCCAGGATAGCCGCAGGGCCACCGATAGATCCTAGGTAGAAACCGCCGTGATTCTTACAAGCGTCCGTAACTTGCTGGCTACGGTTACCCTTCGCCAACATGATCATGCTACCGCCATGGCTCTGGAACAAGTCAACGTATGAGTCCATACGACCCGCGGTCGTCGGGCCCATAGAGCCACAAGCCATACCTGCCGGAGTCTTAGCCGGGCCCGCGTAATAAATAGGATGATCCTTGATGTATTGGGGAAGATCCTCGCCACGATCCAGACGCTCCTTCAACTTAGCGTGAGCGATATCACGGCCCACGATGATCGTTCCGTTCAATGACAAACGAGTAGATACTGGATATTTATCCAATTCCTTCAAGATATCCGCCATCGGTTGGTTCAAGTTGATCTTGACAGCGTCGCCCTCACCCGCTTGACGAAGTTCCTCCGGAATCAATTCGCCGGGATGGCTATCCAACTTCTCGATCCAGATACCTTCCTTATTGATCTTACATTTAATATTACGGTCCGCGGAGCAACTTACACCCAAACCTACCGGGCAAGAAGCGCCATGGCGAGGCAAACGGATGATGCGAACATCATGTGCCAGATATTTACCACCGAATTGAGCGCCCAAGCCAATATTCTGGGCGGCGGCCAATACCTCTTTCTCCAACTCCACGTCGCGGAAAGCACGGCCACCCTCGCTACCGGTCGTAGGCAAGCTATCATAGAAACGGGTAGAAGCCAACTTCACCGTCAATAAATTCTTCTCAGCGGAAGTACCGCCAATCACGATCGCTATATGATACGGAGGACAAGCGGCCGTACCCAATGTCTTGATCTTCTCTACGAGGAAGGGAACCAATGTACCCCGATTCAAGATCGCTTTTGTCTCTTGGTATAAATAAGTCTTATTGGCGGAACCACCTCCTTTTGTCACGCAAAGGAACTCATACTCCATGCCTTCCGTAGCCTCGATATCGATCTGGGCCGGCAAGTTACATTTCGTATTTACCTCATCGTACATATTCAGCGGAGCGTTCTGGGAGTAACGAAGGTTCTCTTCCGTGTAGGTCTTGTAAACACCTAAGGAAAGCGCTTCTTCATCACAGTAACCGGTCCAGACCTGCTGGCCCTTCTCGCCGTGGATAATAGCCGTACCGGTATCTTGGCAGAAAGGAAGTACGCCTTTAGCCGCTACCTCGGCGTTGCGAAGGAATGTCAAGGCCACGTACTTATCGTTGTCCGTAGCTTCCGGATCGCTTAGGATCTTTGCGACCTGCTCGTTGTGAGAACGGCGAAGCATGAATGATACGTCGCGGAAAGCGGCGTTAGCCATAGCGGTCAAACCTTCTTTAGCGACTTTCAAGATCGGTTTTCCTTCAAACTCAGAAACGGAAACATAATCTTTTGTAAGCAAATAATACTCTGTTGTGTCCGGTCCCTTTTGGAACATCGGCTCGTAGTGAAACGGAGGTGTTGCCATATCTTTAGAATTTAATTATATATTGGTTTTATTTAAGTTTGTCCGTACTTTTCGATTGGCAAACTTAGCGAAAAAACTTGATATATAGATCATGGGGTAAAGAAATATAGTTATATTTGCCCGATATGAAAAAGTTGACCTCTTTATACATTATATTCCTGCTAACGATGCTCGGTTTTCAAGGAAATCTGAAAGCGCAGGTTAGCCACGGAGGCCGCCCGCTTCCGCTATCGCTCATGCGAAGTACAAACGGACAGATGTTTAAAGAAATGCCTCCGTTCGACGTCCAAGAGGAGTTACGCATCGACTCGCTGAATGAGAGCGACCTAAGAAGCGGTTTCCGTTTTGCCTATAAATTCATAACGGATTACAATCGGTACAACTCGGGCGTAACTTTCACCGGGCCGGATGGGACACGTGTATGGAGACTCGGGATCTACTCGCCCGGGGCCCTTTCCATCAACGTGCTCTTCACGGAATATGAACTGCCCGAAGGCGCCCAGCTCTTCCTATATAATGAGGACCAGACACAGATATTAGGCTCGTTCAATCACCTAAACAACTCGGAGTTAAACCTATTGCCGGTCTCTCCTATCCAAGGGGATCGCCTGATCATAGAATATCAAGAACCGGCTAACGCCTCTTTTCAAGGAAGACTGACCGTCGGGGAAGTCAACCATGGCTACCGGAGCTTGCGGGGGTTAGAACCGGGAGACAACACCTCACTGATCGGTAAAATTCCACCGTTAGCTTGCTATCAAGATGGGACAAACGATTACGCCCAATGGGGGCAAAGCGTCGTTCTCCTGATCATAGACGGAAGCGTAGGGTGCACGGGCACCCTGATAAATAATACGGACAATGACGGAAAGCCTTATCTACTCACCGCCTCCCATTGCCTGAACAAGCAATTCACGATGAAAAACCCCGATTATGAGAAAATAGCCGGAAGTATCGTCTGCTTTTTCAACTTCAACAGCCCTTTCTGCGACCCGATCCTAAGGGGAACGGAAGAGATGTCTACCGCATCCACTTACTTCAAGGCGGTTAATGAAATGGCAGACATGGCCTTGTTGGAACTTACCGCCACACCTCCGGTTTATTACAGGCCTTATTACGCGGGCTGGAACGCACAAGAGGTAGGACCTGCCCCCTATACGTGCATCCAACATCCCCAATACTCGGTAAAGCGAATCAGTATATCCGATGAGGATCTGGCTCCCTTTACCTTGACAGATCCAAACATGATTTTTTACAAGAACGCTCATTGGCATGTCAAGACTTGGGAAGTAGGTTATACGGCCAGCGGTTCCTCCGGATCTCCTTTATTCAATGCCGACGGAGAGATTATCGGAGCGTTATCCGGCGGGCAGTCCAGCGAGAATAGCCCGAAGGATGATTACTTCTTCTCTTTGATGAAACCATGGGACGCAATCGATACCCCCGAGAGACAGCTCAAATATTGGCTGAACCCGTCCAATGACGAGACCAAGGTTTGTGAGGGACTTGATCCGTATAAATCAGCCCCTTGTTTCCGGTTGAGCAACATCTATGACTCCGGTAATCAAGAAAACGCCGAATGTACGCTCTATCCCGGGTCTGAAAAAGCGTATTTATTCGGGAACAACCCCGCCAATATCACTGAATATGCGGAAGCTTACCAAGTAGCCGAAGCGGGTACCTTATACGGAGCTTATTTCGTAACACCGCCTGCCGGAGCGAATTACAAACAGATGGAAGTGGAAGTTACCGTTTACAGCGGCGACTCTAAGCCCTCTACATTATTATATACGGAGACATTCCAACCCACCTATAGCAATAAATCGATATTGGACGATACGTTTATTGAGACCGCTAAATCCCTAAATCGGTCACAGGAAAGTTATATCCATTTCTCCAAGCCCGTGAACGTCAGCGGAAAGTTCTACATCGGCTATAAGCTCAAGAGCGTCCCGGAGAACACGTATTTCTCCGCTTACAATTTGCCCAAAGGCAAAACGACCCGGAATACGGCTTGGGTTCATGATAAAAACGGCTGGAGACAAGCTACCGAATATACGCAAGCAGGTTTTAGCACCTCCTTGTTTATCGATCCCGTCATTCAATACGGTAACCCCATCAGCAACGAAAAGCTCGAGGCGAACGAGCAGGTACTCATTCATCTCGGTCCGGAGAAAGGCATGGTACACCTTGTTTTGCCGGATGGAATGGAGAAAGCGACTTATACATTGCACTCGGCACAAGGAAAAGTGTCGGAAAACGGAGAGATCACGGACAGGCAAGCTACACTCCATTTCCTAAAATTAACATCTGGAGTCTACTTTCTAACCGTGCATTATGGCGAGGAGCATTATACACAAAAGATTATATTTTAATCAAAAAATATACAATAAGAGTTCTGGGAAACCATCCATTGAAAAGAATGGCAAGAGGTACACAGCCATATTTTTTCAATAATTCTACCCATATTTTATGTATAAAACAAGCCTAGGATTCATTAATAAGTATTAATTAAAAAGATTTTATCGCTTCTTTGCTATCCATAACAAAAAAATACTTTAGTTTTGCACGATAATGGCTAAGGGATAATTTGGAAGTGAATATATTAACATAGTAACATTTTAAACTTACATCAAGATTATGAACAAAAAGTTTTTATTGCCATTCTTCGTATTGGCAGCCATTTTAACTCTTTCTTCTTGTTCAAACAAGTTGAAACCGTTGGCAGAACAGTACATTAAAGCAGAGCCGCAGCCGCTAGAGGCTATCGGAGGCAAAGTTCCTGTAACGATCAATGCGACTTTCCCCGCTAAATGGTTCAACAAGAAAGCTGTTGTAACTGTAACTCCGGTATTGCGTTACCAGGGTGGCGAAGCTTGGGGCACTTCTTACACTTACCAAGGTGAGAAAGTAAAAGGTAACAACCAAGTAATCCCTCAAAAAGAAGGCGCTAACGTAACTATGAAGTCTTCTTTCACTTACAAACCCGAGATGAAAAAATCAGAATTGTATTTGACTTTCGACGCGAAGATCAAAAACAAGACTGTTAAATTGCCGGACGTAAAGATCGGTGAAGGCGTTATCGCTACTTCCGAATTGGCAGACGCAGCTACTGCTACAGCAGCTATCGCAGCTGATAAATTCCAACGTATTATCAAAGAGGCTCATGACGCTAACATCATGTTCTTGATCCAACAAGCTAACCTTCGCGCTCAAGAATTGAATTCTGACGCTATCAAAGAATGGAAAGATCTTGTTAAGAACGCAGACGAGGCTCCGAACCAGAATGTAGCTATCGAGATCAGCGCTTACGCTTCTCCTGATGGTGGTTTCAAATTGAACAACACGTTGGCTGAGAATCGTGAAGGAAACACTACGAAATATTTGAACAAGGAATTGAAGAAGATGAAAGTTGACGCTCCGGTTGACGCTCGTTACACAGCTCAAGACTGGGAAGGCTTCAAGGAATTAGTTTCTGCTTCTAACTTGCAAGATAAAGACTTAGTATTGCGTGTGATCTCTATGTACCAAGATCCTGAGACAAGAGAGAAAGAAATCAAGAATATCTCCGCTGTTTACTCTGACTTGGCTGAGACTATCCTTCCGCAATTACGTCGTTCTCGTTTGACCGCTAACATCGAGATCATCGGTAAGTCTGACGACGAGATCAGCGCTTTGGCTAAGAGCAATCCTTCTGAGTTGAATATCGAGGAAATCCTTTACGCCGCTACATTGACGAACAACGACAATGAAAAGATGGCTATCTATACAAAAGCTTCTGAATTGTATCCTAACTGCTACCGCACTTGGAACAACATCGGTATGATGGCATTCAAGGCTGGTGATTTGGCTAAGGCTGAGCAAATGTTTAACAAGTCTAACTCTGTTAAGAATAACGCTTCCGCTAACATGAACTTAGGTTTGATCGCATTAACGAAGGGTGACCAAGCTAAGGCTCAACAATTGTTCGGTAACGCTGCCGGCGTAAACGAATTGAGCGAGGCTCTTGGCGTTCTTTACTTAGAGCAAGGCGAATATGCTAAGGCTGTTAACTCTTTCGGTTCTGTTAAGACTAACAACGCTGCTTTGGCTCAGATCTTGGTTAAGGATTACAGCAAGGCTTCTCAGACTTTGAACGGTGTTGCTAAACCTGATGCTATCACCTCTTACTTGAAGGCTGTTGTTGCTGCTCGTACAAACGACGCTAACGGTGTAGTAAGCAACTTGAAGGCCGCTATCGCTGCTGACAAGAGCTTGGCTAAGGAAGCTGCTATCGACTTAGAGTTCGCTAAATATGCGACTAACTCTGACTTCTCAGCTTTAGTAAAATAATTAGAAAATATTCTTTCTAAATAAGAAAAAGACCTCATCCTTTTGGATGGGGTTTTTTTATATTCCACCCACTCAAGCCTATATTTCAGAATATTGCAACACTTCAAAATAAATATTGATTATCAATGACTTTTTTATAAAATAAATCCGTAGATTTGCAAAATTCAATAAAGTTGTTGTAAATATTAATCAAATAGGGTAAAGAAATTATGAGATCACAAATCTGGAAACAAATGGTGTGGGTATTTTGTCTGCTCTTCCTTATGGAATCATGCGTTAAGCATGACATTTATCAAGGAGAAGACCCCTCGGTATATCCTCAAGAACCTACCAAAGAAGAAGAAGATTACATAGCCCAGTTCGAGAATTTCGAGAACATACAGGTTAACATATCTTCTCAGCATGAAGGGACCCTATATTCTATTTATTATGAATATCCTTATGAGGAAGGCTCTTTAGTCAAAGATCCTTATTTAATTGGTAAAACTCCGATCCATATGGCTCTGGAAGTACCTACACACGTAAAGAAACTCTATATCCTAAGAGGGGATGGGGAACTTATTGAGAGCGATGTAAAGGATATCACGATCGGTAGCGGAACCAAAAGCAGTTTACGGGCTACAAATGCGATCAGTGATGAAGTCCTTCATCTGATCAATAACAAATACTTCCCGGAAAAGTCATACAATGTGAAAAGCGAAGATTTATATAGATGTTCTGATCTAAAAATCACGGAAACCGTTTTTACCAGTAGCTTTGAGAAAGCGGATATTTGGCTAACCTATATAAGCGACGGAGGAATGTCCAAAGGCAACAGTAATATGCATGGTAAAATTTGGTTCTATACATATCCCTCCGAGAAGATGGAGAACCTTACTTTAGATGACTGCACCTTCTATGGAAAAACTAATGGTGCTATCCAAGTCACTGACTTCAATACGATCAACCAAGGCGATAATTATATATTCTACTCCAAAGAAGAACAGCCAAAGGCCCAAGCAGGAGAATATACCCGAATACCCTTGGGAAGATTCGACAAGGGGCTCAACGTCGGCTTCGTATATCGAGGCACAGACCGTCCACAGTTCTCCACTCCGGCATTAAATGGGCCGGATAACAATAAAGTACCAGATAATGGGACATTCTCCCATAATTACGTAGGCCATACCTTAAAATATGGTAATTCCTCTTTCAAAATAGAGAAAAACGTAGCAAACGGCTTCATTCACCACATTCAAGAAGGTGATTTTGAAGGAAATGTACTGGGAATGGAAAATCGCTGCCCAAACTATAGGGCCTATGATGGAGACTACAACGATATGCTTTGTCTAATCGAAAGTAATCCCGTTGCCATCGAGCCGGCAGAGCCGGTAACCCCTCCCGTCATAGAATCGCAAACGAACAAGAAAGGATTCCTCTTGTTCGAAGATAATTATCCAAACCAAGGCGATTTCGATTTCAATGACGCTGTCATATATTATAGCATCACAGCATATACCGATAAGAGTACCGCAGATGTTTATGCCCAGTTACTGGCTAAAGGCTGTACATTCCACAACCAATTTGGATTTAAGGACGCCAATGGACTAACTCCCTTTTTCTCCGATGTCAATGGATATGTCAATGTGAGAAAATTCGACAAGGAACCGGAAAGTGGGATTACAAAGACATTAACATATAGTGCGACTCAGCTGATCATGCCTTACATTGATAACGGGAAGGGACCGGTAAGTAAAAACGTCAAGAATACGGATCTATACCCATATGTATTGGATATTCCTTATTCGGAAAATCAACCTTTCCGTTGGTGTATAGAGAATAAAAGCATCGACGAAGCTTATAATTTTGACCAAGATTACCGAAAGGCACATGGAGATTGGTATGAGACTCCTAAAGATGAATCGTTAGTGATACAATTTACCACTCCGGATGAAGAGAAGAAAGATCCGGAAAATAAAGAATGAAGGATACACACTCATTGAAGGATCTCTAAAATCCTAACATCATATAAAAAACGGCGGGCTTTTTAAAGGCCCGCCGTTTTTTGTATCTATTAATAGAAGAATATATTATCTACCTTGGCGCTTACGCTCTGTCTCATCCAAGATGATCTTACGCATACGCATATTATTCGGGGTGATCTCTACGTACTCATCGCCCTTGATGTACTCAAGCGCATCCTCTAGGCTGAATACGATAGGAGGAGCCAAGGAAACTTTGTCGTCCGAACCAGAGGCACGCATATTCGTCAACTTCTTGGATTTGGTAACATTTACCACCAAGTCATTGTCCTTGGTATGCTCACCAACCACCTGTCCAGCGTAAACCTCCTCGCCCGGGGCGATGAAGAAACGTCCGCGGGATTGCAAGTTATTCAGGGCATAAGCGAAAGCCTGACCTGTCTCCATAGCGATAATCGAACCATTCATACGTCGTTCGATATCACCCTTCCACGGTTGATATTCCAAGAAACGGTGTGCCATGATAGCCTCACCGGCAGAGGCGGTCAATACGGCGTTGTTCAAACCGATAATACCACGGGAAGGAATCGTGAATTCTAAGTGCATACGACCATTCTTGCTTTCCATCATGGTCATCTCGCCCTTACGCTTCGTTACCATATCGATAATACGGCTAGAGCATTCCTCCGGAAGATTCACCGTCAATTGCTCTACCGGCTCACATTTCTCACCATCGATCTCCTTGATGATAACCTGAGGCTGACCTACCTGCAACTCGTATCCCTCACGACGCATCGTCTCGATCAATACAGACAAGTGAAGCACGCCACGGCCATATACCAACCAAGAATCAGCGGAATCAGTAGGAACTACGCGTAAAGCCAAGTTCTTATCCAATTCTTTCTGCAAACGGTCAAAAATATGACGGGAAGTAACAAACTTACCATCCTTACCAAAGAACGGAGAATTGTTGATCGTGAAAAGCATAGACATCGTAGGCTCGTCGATAGCGATCGTTGGCAATGGCTCCGGCTCGTTCACGTCGGCGATAGTCTCACCGATCTCGAAACCATCGATACCGATAATAGCGCAAATATCCCCGGACTGCACGGAATCAACTTTCGTACGTCCCAAGCCCTCGAATACATCCACTTCCTTGATCCTCGATTTCACCATACTACCATCACGCTTACAAAGCATGACATCTTGGCCCTCTTTCAACTCGCCACGGTGTACACGTCCTACGGCGATACGACCTACATACTTAGAATAATCCAAAGAAGTAATCAACATCTGCGGAGTACCCTCCAACATCTTTGGTTCGGGGATATACTTGATGATCGCATCAAGCACAGCCGCGATATCCTCTTTCGGCTCCTTCCAATCCTCGGACATCCAGCCCTGCTTGGCGGAACCATAAATAGTAGGGAAGTCAAGCTGCTCCTCGGTAGCATCCAGACTAAACATCAAGTCGAATACCATTTCCTGCACTTCCGACGGGCGGCAATTCGGCTTATCCACCTTATTAATTACCACGATCGGCTTCAAACCCAGTTGAATCGCTTTTTGCAAAACAAAACGAGTCTGCGGCATAGGCCCCTCAAAGGCGTCTACCAATAGCAAACAACCATCCGCCATATTCAAGACACGCTCCACCTCGCCACCAAAGTCGGCGTGGCCCGGAGTGTCAATAATATTGATCTTATATCCCTTATAATTGATAGACACGTTCTTGGCAAGAATCGTGATACCTCGTTCCCGTTCCAGATCATTGTTATCCATGAACTGATCCGGTTCTGCCTGTCCTTCACGGAAAAGCTTACCGGCTAATAACATCTTATCCACGAGCGTCGTTTTGCCGTGGTCTACGTGCGCGATAATCGCAATGTTTCTGATCTTTTGCATTGAAGACTAATTTATTGGCTGCAAAAATACGATATTTTTACGATATATATATGACATTCATGCTTCAAAACACAAAAAAGATAGCAGAATCTATTGCAAATCAAAAAGGAATGCCTACCTTTGCGACCGCTTAGATAACATAGTATTAATTTATTAAAGTAAAAAGAATCATGTATTTAGATTCAGCAAAGAAACAAGAATTATTTGAAAAGTATGGCAAATCAGCTACTAACACAGGTTCTGCTGAGAGCCAAATCGCATTGTTCACATTCCGTATCTCTCACTTGACAGAGCACTTGAAAGTGAATCACAAAGATTACGCTACGGAAAGATCATTGAAGATGTTGGTAGGTAAACGTCGTCGTTTATTGGACTATCTGATCAAGACTGACATCGAGAGATACCGCGCTATCATCAAAGAACTTGGTATCAGAAAGTAAGAAAAAGCTTACTCGAAAATATTAAAAAGGGCAATCCCAAATGGGTATTGCCCTTTTTATTTGTCTTAATCCTAGATATAATAAAATATTAATGTAAATTTGCGCCGTTTAGTATCAAATTATCAAACATTACAGGACTATAAATAACAAATCATACACATGGGAAACAACAAAATTATAGGCGCGAAAATTAAAAATATCCGGGAATCGAAACAACTCTCTATCGAGGAGGTAGCCGAACGCTCCGGGTTAGGTATCGAACAGATCGAACGTATCGAGGGTAACTTGGATTTTCCATCTTTGGCCCCTCTTATCAAAATAGCACGGGTATTAGGGGTACGTTTGGGTACATTCTTGGATGACCAAGCGGAGCTAGGCCCGGTCGTATGCCGCAAAAAGGACAGCGAGGCCGATGGTATCGGGTTCACGAACAACGCGACACAAGGGCACAAGCATATGGATTACCACTCGCTCTCGCAAGATAAGTCCGGCCGCCATATGGAACCCTTCTTGATCGAGATCGCTCCCTCCGAGGAAGGCGAGGATTTCATCCTGTCCACGCATGAGGGAGAGGAGTTTATCTACGTATTGAATGGCGTCGTAGAGATCAATTACGGAAAGAACACCTATATCCTAGAGGAAGGCGATAGCATCTATTATGATTCCATCGTGGCGCATCATGTACATGCGGCAGCCGACAACAAGGCCCGAATCCTAGGAGTTGTCTATACACCTTATTAAATCCAGCGTTTTATGGAATTACATAACAGAACCCTTGGCCAATGGCTGGAACATTGGGCCGAGACTACACCGGACAAGGAATATATCGTTTATTCGGACCGTGACTTACGTTTCACTTGGAGCGAATTCAACAAGCGTGTGGACGACATGGCGAAAGGCATGCTGGCGATCGGTATCACTCATGGCACACATGTCGGCGTATGGGCGACAAACGTACCGGATTGGCTGACTTTCTTATATGCCGGAGCCAAGATCGGTGCCGTACTGGTCACGATCAACACCAACTATAAACAAAGCGAACTGGAATATCTGGTTGAGAACGCCGATATCCATACGATGTGTATCACAGACGGCGTGTTTGATGGAAGTTACGTGGACATGGTCTATACCATGTTGCCGGAATTGAAGACCTCTCAACGGGGGTATTTGAAAAGCAAGCGTTTCCCACGCTTGAGAAATGTAGTATATATCGGACAGGAGAAATACAGGGGTATGTACAATACGCCCGAGATGTTGCTCCTCGGACAAAATATCAAGGATGAGACGTTAGAGGCTGCCAAAGCGAGAGTAAATTGCCACGACGTTGTCAATATGCAATATACTTCCGGTACGACCGGCTTCCCGAAAGGGGTCATGTTGACTCACTACAACATCGCCAACAACGGTTTCTTGACGGGTGAGCATATGAAATTCACCGCCGACGATAAGCTTTGTTGCTGCGTACCTCTCTTTCATTGCTTTGGTGTGGTATTAGCTTCCATGAACGTATTGACGCATGGATGTACGCAAGTGATGGTCGAGAAATTCGATCCGCTATTGGTATTAGCTTCTATACATAAAGAGCGTTGCACGGCCGTGTACGGCGTGCCTACCATGTTCATTGCCGAGCTGAACCACCCGATGTTCGAGATGTTCGACCTCACGTCGTTACGTACCGGTATTATGGCAGGTTCTCTTTGCCCGGTTGAACTCATGAAAACCGTGGACGAGAAGATGCATATGCGTGTAACCAGCGTGTATGGATTGACAGAGACCTCACCGGGTATGACCCACTCCCGTATCGAAGATCCGGCCGAGGTGCGTTATAATACCGTAGGCCATGAGTTCGAATTTACCGAGGTACGGGTTATCGATCCGGAGACTGGCGAGGAATGCCCCGTCGGTGTACAGGGCGAGATGTGTAACCGCGGTTATAATAACATGAAAGGTTACTATAAAAACGAAGCCGCCACCAATGAGGCGATCGACAAGGATGGCTTCCTGCATTCCGGCGACTTAGGCGTGAAAGACGAGAACGGCAACTATCGGATCACCGGCCGTATCAAGGACATGATTATCCGCGGGGGCGAGAATATCTATCCCCGTGAGCTGGAGGAGTTCCTCTATCATTTCCCCGGCGTGAAAGACGTGCAAGTAGCTGCTGTTCCTTCCAAGAAATATGGAGAGGAAGTGGGTGCCTTTATCATCCTTCACGATGGTGTGACGGCTACGGAGGAAGAGGTGAAAGACTTCTGCCGCGGAAAGATCGCCCGGCATAAGATCCCGAAATACATCTTCTTCGTCGATACCTTCCCGATGACCGGAAGCGGAAAGATACAGAAGTTCAAGTTGAAAGACCTCGGGCTGAAACTATTGCAAGAGCAAGGTATCACGCCGGCCTAACGATTTAGTGGACAGTTAACAGTTACTTTAAAATCCTCATAATGGGCGGCACGATCTTCCCGTGTCGCCCATTTTCCTAAAGAACGATGGACGGGATCAACACACTGCGTTACTCGGATTTATTTTTAGCGATGTATTTCGATGGCGGAAAGAGCTGCCTGCACCGGAATCATTCGCATGTGTTGGTGTATGTATACTCCGGAGAGATGGTAATCGACGAGAAAGGCCAAATCACCCGGTTACATAAAGGAGAATGCGCTTTCATCCGCAAGGACTTCAGCGTACAGATGACGAAACAAGCATGGAATGGCGAGCAGTTCAAGGCGATCTTCTTGATGTTCACCATGAAGTTCCTACGCGACTTTTACAGCAAATTAGATCGAAATACTCTCCCTAAAGACGCCAAGCGAGATCAGGTAAGCCTTTACAAGCTACCGTCCAACCGTCCCGATATCGTAAGCTTGTTTGAGTCGATGACCCCTTATTTCAATTCCAAGATCCAACCGACAGACGAATTGCTTCAACTAAAAATGGTCGAGGGCGTCTATGTGTTGCTCAATACCGACAAGAATCTATATGCCTCTATCTTCGATTTTACCGATCCATGGAAGATAGACATACTGGAATTTATGGAGCGGAATTATATGAACGATATTTCCATGGAAGAAATCGCCAACTATACGGGACGCAGTCTCTCCACATTTAAACGTGATTTCAAGAAATGTAGCGCTCTCTCGCCCCGGGAATGGCTCATCCGACGCCGCCTTGAAGCCGCACATGGGCTGATACGTAAGGGGGGGCGTAAGGTCTCGGAGATTTGTTTCGAGGTAGGCTTCAAGAACCTTTCCCATTTCTCGAAAATCTATAAGATAGCGTATGGCGTACCGCCAACCGAGGATATATAATATTTATAATGGCCCACACAACAAAGCTATTTGAACCACATAACAAAGCCTCTATACCACTCCCTCCTTATCTTCGCGACATAAATAATAACAAAATGTAAATCAAATGATCATGACAAAGACAATGGAAGAGAAAGTAGCTTTAGTAACCGGTTCAGCGATGGGTATCGGACTCGCTTGCGCTGAAGCCTTCGCCAAGGCTGGATACATAACCGTATTGGCAGACATCCGTGAGCCGGGAGAACAAGTAGAGAAATTAGTAGCCGAGGGACAGAAGGCCGTAGCATATCGGTGCGACGTATCAAACACGCAAGCCGTAAAAGAGATGATCGACTGGACCGTAGCTACCTACGGAAGACTGGATGCGGCTCTTAACAACGCAGGCATACAAACACCGCAACGCCCAATGGCGGAAATCACCGACGATGAATTCGACCGTACCGTGGCTGTGGATTTGAAAGGTGTCTGGAACTGCATGCGTTATGAGATCCTGCAAATGCTGAAACAAGGCGGCGGCGCCATCGTCAACACCTCATCGCAAGGTGGAGTCACGGGATTTCCGGGGCAAGCGGCCTACATAGCCTGTAAGCATGCCGTTATCGGACTGACACGTACCGCCGCTATCGACTATGCGGCAAAGAATATCCGCATCAATGCCGTATGTCCGGGCGTTATCCGTACGCCGATGGCGGAAGACTTAATGCGGCGTGACCCTTCCTTGGAGAAGGAGCTGGTGCGCGACATTCCCGCAGGGCGGCTCGGCAAACCGGAAGAGATCGCCAACGCCGTACTTTGGCTATGCAGCCCGCAAGCGAGCTTCGTAGATGGCCACGCGCTATTGGTAGATGGAGCCTTCAGTATTCATTAAATCGCAAAACTACAGAGAGTCCAATACTGCAACGGCATTGCAGTGTTACTGCAATGCAGGTTGCAGTAATGCTGCATGGCTGTTGCAGAACTACTGCAAGGCAGGTTGCAGTAACAAACCCACCTACCCCTCGGCAAGCCTCTGCCCTAGATGGAAATTCATAGATAAAGAACACCTACTATCAACGCTTTTTCGTACCTTTGCGTCTCAACCATTTATAGTATTAATTTATGTCACAATTATTTCCAACTAATCTGCCTTATAAAGTGGCAGATATGAGTTTGGCTGAATTCGGTCGCAAAGAGATCGAGATCGCCGAACACGAAATGCCGGGATTAATGGCGCTACGCCAGAAATACGCCGATCAGAAACCCTTGAAAGGCGCACGTATCACCGGCTCACTGCATATGACTATTCAGACGGCGGTGTTAATCGAAACATTAGTTGCGTTGGGAGCGGACGTTCGCTGGGCTAGCTGTAACATCTTCTCCACACAAGATCATGCCGCTGCCGCTATCGCAGCGGACGGCGTACCGGTATTCGCTTGGAAAGGCGAGACGCTGGAGGAGTATTGGTGGTGTACGGACATGGCGCTTCGTTTCCCGGAAGGTAAAGGCCCTCACATGATTGTTGACGATGGCGGCGACGCTTCCTTGCTGATTCACATGGGCTATCGTGCGGAGAACGATGCGGAGACTATCAACCGCAAAGGCGGAAATCATGAGAAACAGGTAATCCTGGATACATTAAATCGTATCCTTCAAGAAGATAACAGCCGTTGGCACCGTACGGTAGCCGAGATGAAAGGGGTATCGGAAGAGACGACCACCGGCGTTCACCGTCTGTATCAGATGATGGAGAAAGGTGAGTTGCTGGTTCCGGCTATCAATGTTAATGACTCCGTGACGAAATCCAAGTTCGATAACCTATACGGTTGCCGTGAGTCTTTGGCGGACGGCATCAAGCGGGCTACGGACGTAATGATCGCCGGCAAGGTGGTAGTCGTTGCCGGATATGGTGACGTAGGTAAAGGCTGCTCTCACTCCATGCGCTCTTACGGGGCCCGTGTACTCGTGACCGAGATCGATCCGATCTGCGCCCTGCAAGCCGCTATGGAAGGTTTCGAGGTTACGACCATGGAAGAGGCCGTGAAAGAGGGTAACATCTTCGTTACAACCACCGGAAACTGCGATATCATCACGATCGAGCATATGACACAGATGAAAGATCAATCGATCGTATGTAATATCGGTCACTTCGACAACGAGATCCAAGTGGACAAGCTTGTCAACTATCCGAATATCAAGCACACGAATATCAAACCTCAAGTGGACAAATATACGTTCCCGAACGGAAATTCCATCTTCTTATTGGCAGAGGGACGCTTGGTAAACTTAGGTTGCGCTACGGGACACCCATCATTCGTAATGAGCAACTCATTTACGAACCAAGTTCTTGCCCAGATGGATTTATGGCAAATGGCCTATGAGGTAGGCGTATATCGTTTGCCGAAACGTTTGGATGAGGAAGTTGCCCGCCTACACTTGGAACGTATCGGCGTGAAATTATCTACATTATCACAAAAGCAAGCTGATTATATCGGCGTACCGGTAGAAGGACCGTACAAGGCTGATCATTACAGATACTAATTAATTGAAAATTGAAAGTTGAGAATTGAAAATGAAGGGAGGACAGCTCCTGTAGTTCTCGATTCTTAATTTTCAATTTTCAATTCTTAATTTTCAATTACCATGCGTTTCGCTATTCTCTCCCCCATTTATCCCTATCGTGGCGGTATCGCCCAATTCAGCGGGATGCTCTATACGGAATTAGTAAAAGAAGGTCATGAAGTAAAGGCTTTCAACTTCAAACGCCTTTATCCGGATATCTTATTTCCCGGCAAGACTCAATACGTAGAAGCGGGAGACCGTGCGATCGAAATCGAGAGCGTGCGAGTATTAGATAGCGTCAACCCGGTTAGTTATTTCAGTACCGTAAACGCCATTCGTTCCTATGCGCCGGACGTACTGATTATCTCTTACTGGATGTCCTTTTTCGTTCCCGGATACGCCCACGTAGCGAACCGGATGAAGAAGCATTGCAAGGTAATCACCCTTATCCACAACGCAATTCCCCATGAGCCGCGTTTCTTCGACAAGCCTTTAGCTTCGTTACTTTTCAAGCAATGCCATGGCTTTATCGTGATGAGCGATAACGTGCGGTATGATTTGCGGAAACTTTACCCGGGCGCTAAATATATCCAGAACCCACACCCGCTTTACAATCATTTCGGGAGTAAGATCAACAAGAACGAGGCGTGCCGGAAATTAGGAATCCATCCGTCCAAAAAGAATCTTCTATTCTTTGGACTGATACGGGATTATAAAGGATTAGACCTGCTGATAGAAGCGATGGGACAGCTTAACGAGGATTACCATCTCATTATAGCCGGTGAATGTTACGGAAGTTTTGAGAAGTATCAGACCTTGATCGATGCATCTCCGGCAAAAAAACGTATATTCGTCCACTGTGAATATATCAGCGACGAGGAAATCCCCATTTATTTCTCAGCGGCGGATGCCTTGGTACTCCCCTATCGCTCCGCCACTCAAAGCGGTGTCGTATCCGTAGCCTACAATTACGATTTACCTATGTTAAGTACTCCCGTAGGCGATTTCAAGAACAGCATCGAAAAGCCGGGTACAGGCATCGTAGTGCCTGAGATATCCGCAACGGCCCTCGCCCAAGGTATCGAGGAACTTTTCACCCCCTCACAGCAAGCCACCATCCCCGCGAACATATCCAAAGAAAAAGCAGCCCTCTCGTGGGAAACCCTAACGAGAAAACTGCTCGATTTTATCAATAGCGGTTTCATCTAGTTGTAGAGACGGGGCGTGCCCCGTCTCTACAACCAACCGGAATTTATATCTCTTTTTGCTTTCTAGCTTTCCAAACCGAATATCCTACCGCACCAATCAATAACAACAAGATAATCAACGAACTGAAAGAGGTAATATAAGCCGCCGTAATATAACCTTGCGGTCTAAACTCAAATACGATCTGATGCTCGCCCGCAGGAACTAACATAGCCCTTAATATCCAATCCGCCCGGAAATGCGAAGCGGGCTTACCATCAATAGTTGCCTCCCATCCCGGTTGATAATAGATCTCAGAGAATACCGCTAATTGCTCAGAATTCGTCTTCGTCGTATAAACTAACTTATTAGGGCGATAACTATCCAATGTTATCGTAGCGGTAGAGTCCAATTGAGGCGTGAAACCTTTCACCTCATTGGCGAAACGTTTATCGACAACCGCCGTCGTTAACGGATTAATCGTATTCAACGCCGCTATTTCCGCATCCGCATTCTCCACGACCTCCACTTTATCCACAAACCAAGCGTTGCCGAAAGCAAACGGATTCCTCAAAGGCGGTTGCTCCGGATTATAGATAATATAACGTGTATTGAGCATATTCAAGGACGGGCAAGCAGCGAACGCCCCCATCAAATCCTCTGCGGTCTGCGCTTTCTGGAAAGCCCCGATAACCGAGTTAAGCTCTCCTTGCAGACGGTGGTCGATCAATTCTTGGTACCGTCTCAGCTTCGCAGCGTAATAACCACCGACGGAATGGTGATAGTACGAGGTCGTTGTCTCCAAGAAAGGATTATTCAAATTCAAGACACGATAAGAAAGGTCCTTATCCTTCATGATTTCTTGATCGGCTACCGTCTCTTTATATACCTCTGTAGGTTTCTGACGGATAAAGTTACTATCGTTCAAATACCGTTTATCCACCGTCCATAAGTCAACCAACATCAAGACCGCAACACCGATCCCTACGAATGTCGCCACCTTTTTCCGATCTTTCGAAGTATAGAACCAGAACAACAAAGCCGCCCCTAATAAGATAAAGACCAAAGAGCGCAACGCATCCGCCGAAGCCAAGGAAGCACGATCCATTAACAAGGCGTTGTAATACCAATCCGGCAACTGATATTGAGCGTCGAAAGAAGAACGGAAATCCAACAGCATACTCGGCATCAACCAAAGGATTAAAGAAAGCCCCCCCGTGATAGCCAAAGCAACGATCAATCCTCTCTTCAACAAGGCATCGCTCACGGTCTCCGATAGCACCTCTTTCAATCCCCATATAGCGATAATAGGAAATACCATACCCGGAATAACCAATGCCATCTCTACGGTACGGAACTTATTATACATCGGCAAGTAATGGAACATAAAGTCATTGAAGCTATCAAAATTACGTCCCAATGCCAGCAATATCAAAAAGACAGAACCTCCGAATAACCACCATTTCATCGGATTCCGGATCACGAACATTCCCAGAACAAACAAGAAGCAGACCAATGCCCCGAAATAAACCGGCCCGGAAGTAAATGTCTTCTCTCCCCAATAGGTAGGAGCCTGTACCTCTTTTCCGACTTGAGCGCCTTTCGCCCTTAATTCCTTATATAACTCAGAATCCGGGCCTAGCATTCCACCCGAACTTCCACCATAGGCATTCGGAACCAACAAGGTCAACAACTCCCCTTTTCCATAGCTCCAAGCGAACGCATAATCCTTGTCCAAGCCGGAAGAGATCTTCTCGCCCGAAGGAGTCGTTGTCGTTAATTCCGTAGCCCCACGGATAGAGTTCTGTCCCAAATCCCATTGAGCATACATATTCTGGGCATTCGGCAACACCGCCAATATCACGCATCCAGCCATAATAGCGGTTACCGTACCCAGTTCTTTATAAGCTTTTTCCTTCAGTTTATTGAACAAATATCCCAAATAAACGAAGAAGCAAAGTAATAATAAATAATAAGTGATTTGCAGGTGCGTATTCGCGATAGAGAAAGCGACACCCAACAAGAACACGACCGCCCCCCATAAATACTTACGCTTGAACAACAGGGCCATACCCGCCAACGTTAATGGCATATAAGCGATTACATACGCTTTCGTGACATGGCCGGCCTCTATAATGATCAGATTATAAGACGCTAAAGCGAAAGCGATAGCACCAGCGATCGCCAACCACCAATTTACGCCCATGACACACATCAAGATATAGAAACAAACGAATCCGGTAAACACCATCCCCGCATCCATATACCCCAGCGCTTTTAAAGGCTTCTCCACTAAAAGATATCCGGGAAATCGTGGAGCCGGATTTCCATATCCCGACACATAAGGCATTCCGCCAAACATGGCATCGGACCATGCGCTGAATTCTCCCGGTTGGGCCGTCTTCTCATATTCATCCATCTGGCTATTCCCCATACCGATAGCCTTTTCCGTATCCCCTTGCCGGACTACCTTACCCTCAAATACGGCCGGAGAAAAATAAATCACTGTCAATACCAAGAATACGGCTATCGCTGCGATATGTTTTCCCCATTTACTCATTATACTCCGCATAAAACTTATCTATAATTTATTGTTTATACTCTACCTTTAAACCATTTGGCAAAATAGAATCTCACGGCGAACCAACCATGCAACAGAATCGTCGACACCTTGCCATAATACTTACACATGACCTCATATCGCTCCTTTAAGGAAGCTTTCCGGTTCACACTACTTAACCCTTCCTCCAAAAAATTAGACAGGATCAAACGTGTATTATGTATTCTTTTCGATCGTCTCAGACATTGGATACACCAATCATAATCCGCCGTCAAACGGTATTCCGTATTATATAACGGAGCGATCTCCCGTTTTGATATAAACGACTGGTGACAAACCAACATTCCCATCCGGAAACTTTTCCAAGTCAGTTTCTCCGGTGCTTTCAATCTGCGCATCCCTAATGATCTACCCTCCGCGTCAACGATCCGGGTTTCTCCGTAAATCACGTCTGGCAAAGATACTTTCTTTTTCAAAGACGCCACAATTCTTTGCACGGTATCTGCGGTATAAAGTGTATCACCCGCATTCAAGAACCACACATAGTCCCCCGTAGCCAGCTTCAATCCCTTATTCATAGCATCATACAAGCCTTTATCAGGCTCGCTTATCCAAGAAGCGATACCGGACTCATATTGCTTGATGATCTCTACGGTCTTATCCTTCGACGCTCCGTCAATCAATATATACTCGATATTCGGATACGACTGGCTAAGTACGCTCAATATCGTACGTTCCAACCATCGCTCCGCATTATAGGTGATCGTTATGATCGAAAATGTAGGTTGCTGATTCATTGTTGTTTCTTTTTATATGCTTGATTAGGATGATTTGGAGTAGTAGGATATAAACGTTCTAAAAGCCCATCTTTCAATAATTGAGATACTATCTTATTCTTCAGATATTTTGAAGTACGTCGGGTTTTTACCGCGATCTCCTCGATTGTTAAATACCTACTTGAGCAAATTTCTACAATATAAGACTTTAATTCTGAGCTTTTAATTTCTTGCATATTTCTGCCAAGGTGTCCATCTTTCTTGTCCGAGGTGTCCATCTTTTCATTAAGGTGTCCATCTTTCTTGTCCGAGGTGTCCATCTTTTCATTAAGGTGTCCATCCAAGTTCTCAAATAAACTTCCTTGTTTAAGTCCTATTCCCTTATTCAAATGATAAGAAGTCCAACGTCCCTTATTCTCTGGATTTAAATATCCTTGCGAACATAAATCTTTTAACATAATAGATATCTCCGAGGAATGTTTATTAAGTAAACCCTGTAATCGAAGATTTGAGACAACCCCTTCTATCTCAGCGGTAGACAATATAACCAAAGCATCCCCATACATATTACGAACATCCTTCCCAAATATATATTCTAAGTGCTCCAAACTATCCTTAGGCAACAATACTTCCATTTTTAAATCTAGACAAACACGATCCGGTCTATTGGTCATAGATATAAACGGTTTTCTCCAATGCGCACTAGCCCAAGCCGACATTATCCGAAGACTACCCGACCCTGCTTTTTCACCATAACCTAATAAAGAGAACATGGTTTGTATCGTAGTATTCCTCGGGACACTACATCCTCCTTTATAATACTGTTCCAAAGGAACTAACATATAACCCGGATTCACGAACAGGAATCGATCCGGATATTTCTTTATAACAATTCCTCCCTGCCCCCTATAATCCGCATGAATAATACTGTTTGCAAAAGCCTCACGCAAAGCTTCATGGATAGCACCTTCATCACGTCTCCTCCCATTCTCCAATAAAAATGGTTTGGGCAAAGAAAAACTTAATTTAGGCCATACCCTATGAAAAAATTGAAAAAGATTAGCCTCCCATGTACCATCTGGATATATACGGTCTATCCAGCGACTCCCTTGATTGGATATCTCTTGGTAATCGACATGATAGTCCGGGAAAAATTCTTGTATTGATTGTGTTTTTCCGAACATCAATAATCCTGCGGCAGTTAAACCATAAGTTCCTGTCGCTCGATTTACTTTCCAAGCTCCCAACCTCTGCAAAAAAGGAAGATTATCAAGTGTCAAAAAGGGATGCATGGGTTTAACACTTCGAAGAATATTTCGATATTGATCTAATGTTGGCAAATCCAAGTCCTCTATCGTCGAATGTTCCAACACAAGAGAATCGGGTTTATCAGGCAAGGAATCTGCCAACATTCGCTTTACTTCCTCTGGCATGCACCTATAGTCTCCAGTATGATCTCGCCTATAAGTTCCTTTTAACATATCCGTTCCTATATAAACCGGACGATAACGAAAACTTGCGGGAGGCACCCTTATGATTAATACATTAATATCATCTTTCACCTTTTCTATACGAACATCCTTAGCCGTCAAAAGGTTAATGCTCACTTTTTCTTTATTGTTTATCTGATTCCAAAAATCATCAAGCCACTTACGCACAACATCCTCTTCTAAACCATCCAAATAACAATAATTATCTTTTTCGGAAACGCCAAGAATAATTGTACCTCCCTCGGAATTAGCAAACGCAGAATAAGACTCCCAAAGAGACCGAGGAAGCCCCCCCTTCGCACTTTTGAACTCCAGATCATACGATTCGTTCAAAACGCCTTTTTCTTCCAATATCTCTAAAACATTTGATAAATACTCTTTCATCTCATAGCATTCCTTCCTATACTATATAGTAACTTCCATTTTTCACAAAAGTAACTATATTCTTGATATAGATGAAATATCCAAAGAATTCATTCTAAGGCGAAGTTAAACTCCGATACAAATCAATATACCTCCCCGCTACAACCGATTCTTGATAACAATCATGGACCTTTCGAATGCAAGCCTCACTTAATTGTAAAGATTCCCGACTATCTATTATCCACTTAATTCCCTCCGCTAGATCTTCAGTATCCTTATATTTAGCTACATACCCATTCTTCAAATGATCTATCATCTCCGGAATCCCTCCTGTCTCAAATCCCACACAAGGCGTACCGCATGCCATCGACTCCATAATCGTATTGGGTAAGTTATCCTCCAACGAAGGAATAACGAACATATCGGCACAGGCATAAACGGAAATCATAGAGTCTTGATCCGATATATATCCCAGCGTATTCACCTTAAAAGGAAACTGGCTAATCAATTCTTCCGAGCTATTTCCCATCAACACGATTTCTATGCGATCTTGGTATTTCTCTTTTAGTTTTTCGCAAGCCTCGATCAAAAAAATCGCTCCTTTCCGAGTATCTGAAAGCTTAGCGGCGGCAAAAAGAAGAAGGAACTTATCTTCCGGCAGGCCGAATCGTTTACGGGCCACCTGCTTTTCCATACGCTTAAAGGCTGTCACGTCAATCGGGTTAGGAATCGAGGTAAAACAGGCTGTTCTCAACCAATTGCCTTTTTGGGCCTCTTCCATTATCCATCGGCTGCAACCGACAAACGTAATCTTAGATAACCCAATTTTCCCTTTCTCCTTAAAAACAGAAGCCGCTAAATCAAAAAACGGATTTCGTTTCAGCATCGGGCACTGATAACAATTCGATATATACTTCTCACATCCTCCCGGATAATGACAAATAGCCGTAGCTGGCCACAAATCATGCATAGTCCACACAATAGGTTTTCCGGTATTTACTAATTTCTTAATATCAGAAAGACACAAAAATCCTTGATTCACCCAATGCAGATGAATCACATCCGCCTGTTGCACTAATGGGTGCTTCGATAAATCCGTGCCTGTATTGGCTATGGAAACTTGAAAAAGGTTCTTCTTGCTAAAGAAGTTACAGATAAAGATTATCAGTCGTTCCCAAATGAAGCGAAAAGAATTAAGCCTATGTGAAATCCATGAATTATTTACAGAGAAAACTTTTACATGGTCTGTTTTCCGATCACGTACTAACATAGAAACCTCTACACCAGATTTACCCAATGCTTTCGCTAGTCGGTTCGCAGCGACTGCCGCTCCACCGGTTAATTCAGAAGTATTTAATATCAATATATTCATGGCTTCTCTATTATTTTCCAATAACCATTTTTCTTAGCTCCAATGCGTTCAATCCAACCATGCTCTTTCAATTTTTTTATAAGCTTCCGGATATACTGCTCTGTCAAATCCAAACGATTTGCTAAATCTATTTGACGGATAGTAGGCTCCTCTCGCAAGATCTGATATACCTCCCGTTCCATATCCGACAATTCATTTATCCGCTCAAAACCAAGCACTGATAAAAGGAATTGTTCAGGTTAGGCCGATTATTATATAATTTATCCATGACATCCTAAGTTATTATTAGAAGTATTGATTATCCGATGAAGCTCTACGTCTTTATCAGAATAGAGGTCATACAGCTTACATATATTCTTTTCACATTGCTCTTGCGTAAAAGCGTTATTCCAAATACGCATCCCCCCCGCACTCAAAGAAGAAAACCCCGTCTTATACCAACCCACTTGGCAACCATTCAACCATGTACGTAAACACAGCTCTACATCATCGAATTGGAATGGAGCAAAATCAAAATCAATATGTTTTAATTTCTCTAAGAAAAGAGAACGATTAAGCCACATCGGAGCTCTATTAACATGAGGGACAAAGCAAAAATCAATATCCTTCGTAGGAAGATCATAATCCAATATATCAAATCTGCCTTTTTGTTTATCTATAGCAAAATCAAGGCAATCTCGTCCTCCCAAAATGGCCAACTCAGGATATTTCTCAAAATAAAAGACTGCGTCATCTACCCACGACAAATCCTTAAAATCATCATCATCCTGTAATAACGCCACAAACCGCCCATTTACCATGCGAATTGTTTTGTCATACATCACATTCTCATACAAATCATTTGCTCTTAGTAGAAACTCATTACCCCTATTTAAAAAACGCATCAAGGAGATATGGTGATTGTAATCCGAACCATCATCTATTACAACAATCTCGGCTCTCGGGTAATTTCTCAATTTATTAACAACATGTTTTACCTGTACACTTTTATTATGAGATTGTATGATAAAACTCACTGTAGGATCATTAATGTATCCTTTCGCTTTCCAGTCTCCATACGTTTTCTGCTTTTTTTTCAAAAAACGCTTTACTAACGCCCAATACAACCTTTCCCAAATTAAACGAATATCCATTTTGTATCAATTAATTGACAAATATAAACACTTTAACAAACAATCCATCCTCTCCGCATATCGAATTTGCATCTTATTACCTTTCAATGCTATCTCTTCAAGTCCAACAGCACCCATCAGTGCTTTTTTAAGCTTATGGTATAAACCGGACTCATTAGAAGGATCAAATACTAAACCATTTTGGGGTTCATCTATTAAACAAGCCGATCCTGCGATAGATGAACACAAAGTATAGCAACCAGACAGTAGCGCCTCATTCACAACCGTACCAAAAGGTTCATATAAACTAGGTAAAACAAAGATTTGTGCTAAATTATAATAAGCCAATAGGTCTAAACCTTCTTGTTTTCCCATAAACCGTATTAAACCCGCAGATATATAGTCTTGTACCTGAGACTCCAAATCTTCTCGTAAATCTCCATCACCTACAATCAACAATCTAGCATCTGGAAAATCAGCGTTAACTTGACGAAACGCCTTTAATAAAAGAGATACGTTTTTTATCTCAACCAAACGCCCCACATATAAAATATTTTTTTTCCCTATTAAACTATACCTATCAGCTATAGAAACAGAAATTGATAAAGCTTTTAGCAATCGTTCTCTAAAAAAGTTGTCTGACTGAATGATCGGGAAATAAACATATTTCGACTTAAATCTCAAATTGCTTTCATACCAGGTCAACACATTATTATCGGCTAGTACCACGATCGAAAGGATATGTAACATAACGTAACGGGTAAGCTTTTTAACAAAATGCGTTCCTTGAGCCATCGATACGTTATCATCGCATATAGATACCACTGTTAGATTCCAGTTAAACAACAACTTATAAAAACATACTAAAAGTCCTAACAAATTATACTCTGAAACAAAAACAACATCAGCCTTATTCTTCCACAAAATAGTCAGTACCTCAAGCCTCAGATTCTTAATACCCATAAAACCTGAAGAAAGAAAATGAGGTGCGAAACACAATCGTTTTCTAAGTTTTTCCTGATCAAAAGCCTGTTCCAAAGCATTATCAAACTCAAAATAAAAGCTTGCATCAAACTCTTTAGCTAACGAATTAAAAAAATCAACTCGATAAGGAGCTATCGCCGGATGTAGTATAATCGCCCGTTTTTTCATATGACTCTATCTGATATCCTTTTGCAAAGCCGTACGTAAAGCCTCCAAATAGCCTCTGCCAAAATTCAAATCCGGCTCCACATAATTTCCTTCAGCCCATTCATTCCAAGACTTCAGAATCACGATCCGATGATCATCATCCTTGTTTAAGATCAAATGAACTGTTTGCTCTACATGTTTCTGGAAAAGTTGAGGAGTCGAATCTTTTAAAATAGCACCATAACGTCCTGTCCTAGGAGAATGATCCCAATTGGGAATTATTGTAGGATAAGCATTCTCTCTCTCATCCTCTTTACCAGAAAAATATTTCATCGCATCTTTGTACTGACACCAAAAGCCATGTTTAAAAACCTCCCTATTTACCTTATTAAGAACTTTCTGTACAAAAGATATTCCTATTCTCTGGTACTCAAACAATCTCACGACATTAACTGCGTCATATCCCATTGACAGAAAGTTATCTATATCATTTGGTTGATACGTATGAGCGACAAAATGAATACCCGTTAAACCATTCCGGGCAGCCAAACGTTGCCAACAGTCTATAAACTCCCTTGAATCCGGAATTTCCGCTGGAGCGAAAATTAAGAAAAAAGGTTTTCCGTCAACAGTCACATATCTCTTATCCTCAAACGCTGGCAGTACGTCATAGAAATGACGCTCATAATCAGAAAGTCCACCATAAGTTTGATCGATTAATGACTCTTTCGTCTTAACTCCATTATAGATACCTCTCCAAGAGTGATTGGCCCAAGCTAGACAAAAGGGGAAATCTGGCTTACCCGATTCTAAGACTTCATTAAAAGGCCTTTCCAACAAACGCCTTCCATTCCCAAACCAATAATGCCAATAACAGAATGCTTCCACCCCATACTCTCTTGCCATATCTGCCTGAGCCTGGCGTGTTTCCGGAACTCGCAAATCATAATATCCCAAGTCTGCCGGAACCCGTGGTTGGTAATGCCCCCTGAACAAAGGCTTAGCTTTACCTACGTTCGTCCATTCCGTAAAACCTTTTCCATACCACTTATCATTTTCGGGTATTGGATGAAATTGTGGCAAATAAAATGCCAAGACTCTTATTTTATTTCTATTCATTATCGTCAATAAATAATAGACTAATCCAAATTACGAATTAAAGAAAAATCATTATACCAATGATAAAATTTCAAGTTTGATTGAATATAACTCCGCAGCCAAAGAAGAATAAGAACTTGCTAAAGAACCATAGATCTTTGAGGTATGAGCCAGAGTGTACAATTCAACTAAAGCGTCGACAATACCACTTTCGTTATCTCGCCTAACTTCATCAAATCTAGTAATAATCCTTTCGCCAAACAGATCTTTTAGTTTTTTCTTTTCCGAGAACGAGTCTGAAGCTACATAAAAATAAGTATTCGGATCAAGAGTAACCTCCTCCTCAATTTTTGAAATAAATAAAGACAAAGGACTTCCTAATGTAGGAGTCGTATGATCTCCTCTCCTAATATGCATACCTATCACATGTTTGTCCTCAAAAAACTTCGTTCGTTCATCTATCTGCTGTTGAATAGGTTTTATCGGAGATAAGCATTTAAACGTTATTTCATTTTTATAGAAAGAACGAAATTGGACCAAATAAACAGAATCATGCTTTTGAAACGAATTTAACAAGCTCTCCACCGAAAACCGGTTATAAATATCTTTTTCATAAAATCTTTCCGGGAAAGCAACTTTTTGATATAAATAAGGGAGCCAAAAATTTCTCTTCCTAGGCCGATCATAAATATAATCTTGCCAATGCGCATCCACAACTTTTATATTTGATAAAATCGGAGCTAAGTCTAATAAAGAATGAAAGTCAGCCCCCATCCCCCAATCTTTAAACCAAATGACATGAAGCCGGATCCCATACATTTGACAAAATGATATAGCTGATGATATTGCATAAAATCGATTCGCCAACCCCCCGATCGGAACTAAGACTAAAACTTTCATCTTACTCATATTATTCATAAACTCTTATTATAAACGTTCCACTCTATTTCGAACAAAAAAAAGAAAATCCTTCCAATATTGTTTCAATGGATAATATTTTCTCAAAGTTTCCCCTCGATCTCTTTTAGCCCAAATCGGATAATATCCCATAAAGAACCAAGTGTATGACCATATATGAGTTATTGGATATATCTGTGCCTTATTCAATTTCATCAAAATTGAAAAAACACTTTGATCATGCCTATTCTCCTTAAAATCCAAAGCATTAGGAGTGGATGAAGGGGAGTCATCTATCAAATTTCTATTTTCCATCATCACTTTTTTCCAACATTCTACAACCTTTTGAGTATGATCATCTTTTCTTAGAAAAAAAGTGGTAGCATGTATTTGTCCGCTATTATAAATATCATCATCTTCTTGTATACCAAAGTATGAGAAAATATCACCTTTTGTATATTGTCTCTCTAATGAACCTTTGCGAGCGCCAAATACCAAAAATCCCGAAGGATGTTTTTTTACCTCTTTTATATATGCAAGAAACATATTCTTCCCCACCTCATTTATATGACAACCAGCATCTGTGTAAAGCAAAATATCGCCATATTCCATTTGTTGTAAGCATTGAAGTAAAATCTGGGGTTTCCAAATCCAATATCCAAACCCTCGCACTTCCTGTTTTAATAGATCCGCAGCCTCTTGCCGGAAAAAGGCAGATAGATTTTTTTCCGTACTACATTCGACACGATAAAACCAACCTGTCTCCTCAGCCTGAGCTCTCAAACGAGATAAAGAAGACAAATAACTGGAATTACCAAATGAGCATAAAAATATCCGATCCATACTAATCTTACTTATCTAATATAGTTTTTTCACCCCACAAGCTCCTGATATATTTCCATTTGCCATACAAAAATAATGGAAGAAAATAAGCTCGCACTTTATTCATAATACTTTTTGTATTCCCTCTTAACTCAGACCGGCAGACATAAGTGATCCACCCCGCTCTAAAAATGCCTAGAATCCTACCCGACGAAAGATACAACGCATATTGATAAACTAAAGGCTCCTCCATACTTAAATAAGGAAGCATTAGCCGGTATCGATCAGATATCTCCAAACGGTTTCTTTTACCCAACGATAAAAACCCATCCAGATAGCCTCTAAACCCTCCTTTCACATTTTGCAACAAATTAGAGCTAGCATGAGGATGGCGTCTAAAATATGTTAAATTCTCGACCTTATGTAAAAGACTGCGTTTAGATCTCGCTACTAAAGCCAACGCAAAATCATATACAAATTTCTCCCGCACCTCTTTAGGTGTTATTTGGATCAGCTCTTTCCGCATGAGGCAATCATGTCCCAATACACCATACTGCAAAGAAATGAATCGTAATCCCGTAAGAACAAACTCTTCTTTCCTCGCCGCAACATAAGAGGGAATCTTATCGAAGAAACTCACAGAATCCGCATAAACCATCAGATAATTTCCTATACAACCAACCAAGACCTCTATCTTGGTATCTACCCAAATATCATCTTGATCCGAAATCGCAATATAATCACCTGTTACTTTTTCGAAAGCCTTCCAAAAATTTCGATTGAAGCCCAGATTATTCTTGTTTCGATAAAATCTAATAAAAGGATATTTTTCCTTATATTCCTCGATTATTAAAGGTGTCGCATCTGTGCTACAATCATCCTGTATCAATAATTCATGGATAGGATAAGTCTGAGATACGATAGATTCCAGCTGTTCACGGATATATTTCTCACCATTATAGGTACATAATACGACAGAAACTCGTTTCAAACTCATCTTTTCCATAAGAACCCTATGCATTCTTTAAAAATTACAGACTTCACACCCCACATAATTCCAATGTATAAAATCGCAGACACAATAATCTTCAAAGCAAACCGTATATAAATATTCCCCGAGAAGAAAGAGACCCACCAAGCGCAGCTCAAAACTGAGAGAGTGATAAGAAAATAAGGCAATATGTCTCTTATTACATGATATAATCTAACACCTATCAAATGGCTCGCAAAACAATGCCACACAAGCAGCCAGCAAAGGTAAGCGAGCACATAAGCCGCAACCATCCATAAAATTCCATAAGGCAACATCATTATCAGCAACAATATCTGGAGTATGCCAAATATTACGTTAGCATACAAATAAATATTAGATTTCCCATGACTGATCACGATATTTTTATAAAGCTCGCATATCGGGGAAAAAGCTCCCCAAACGCACAGTAATTGCAAAATAGGAACACAAGGCGCCCACTTTTCCGTAACCGTAATCAGGATCAATTCATTTGCGACCAACGCCATGCCAAACATCAATGGAAAAGATATAAAAGCCGTAAAACGGATCATCTTTCTTAAAACCTGTACTTGCCTCTCCTTCTCGTAAGAGACTTGAGCAAATACCGGCTGGGCTACTCCTGATATCATTCCCGTGATAAAACTCCCCCCCATATTCATCCATTTATAGCCTTGGGAATAATAACCGACTTGCTGAACCGTATAGAACTTACCCAATAGAATAGAGAATATATTCGTAGACATCTGGCTAAACAGATTTGTCAATAACAACCTTGCACTAAACGGGAACATCTCCCTCAAAGGCTGAAGGTTAAAAGAGAAAGTTGGCCTCCAAGGTGAATAATACCACCTAAGAAAAGTGCCTAAACCGATATAAAGTACTCCTTGAATAGCAATCCCCCAATAAGCCATACCATTCAACGCCATGATCAGTGCAGCCGTGTTGGATAATAACAACGCATAGATATCAATCTTTGCCCTTTCCTTGACCATCAAGTTTTTAAACAAATAAGCGGCTTGAGCTGTTCCAAAACAACCAAACAAAAAACTTAAAAATACGATACGGGATACCCACAACAAATCCGGCTGATCAAAAAAAACGGCAATCAAAGGCGCCGAGAAAAACAAAATCACATAAAGGCCAATCCCTACTACTATATTAAACCAAAATACCGAGTTATAATCCTCATGCTTAATATCCAACTTATTTGTCAAGGCCGCCGAGAAGCCGCTTTCTTGAAGAGCATTCGCAAAACCCGTAAAAATAGTTAGCATCCCGACCATCCCATAATCTCCCGGCGATAATATGCGAGACAAAAAGATACCAAACAGCAATGCGAGTATCTGCTGCACCCCATTGCTCACCCCTCCCCAGAAGAGCCCTTTCGCTGTCTTATCTTTTAGTGATTGTTCTGCCATTTGATATTTACGGTAAAAGTGCCACAAAGATAAACATTTACTCTTGGGTAACGGGCAAAACCCGGAAGCTTTTCATACTTTATGTATAAAATAACAAATAGTACGTATGGAAATATGAATTAGTATCAATAGAAAACACCAATTAGTATCAATAGAAATCCGGATTTCTATTGATATTAATTAAAAAGTCTCGCACCTACTAGATATAATAAACTAATAATCAAAAATATACAAAACAGGCCCATTCTAATATAGCTTATTGTACATTTTTACATTTTACTAGTCTTGCGAACTAAAGGATGCGAAACAGGCACTCGTAGACTAATAGGCACATACACGGACATTGACAGACATAAACCGACACAGACCGATTTGCCTCATACGGCTTGCGATACCTTTGTCATGCTTTCGAAAACAAGGTAATTCATTTAATCATCTTTTAAAATTTAGAAATTATGGCAGTAAAGTACAGATTGATCGAGAGAAAGAACTTGGGTAACGACAAGACAGAAACACCCAAGAAACAGTATGCGCAAGTGATCTATGGAGATCTTGTAGAGTTCGAGACTTTCCTCGAGGAAGTGGCAGATGGAAGTGGAGTAGGCTCCGCCCAAGTCAAGGCGGTACTCGACCGTATCAATATCGTGTTGAAACGAAATCTCGCGCAAGGGCGCAGGGTGAATGTAGGCGAATTGGGCAATTTCCGTTTTGGGGTAGGCTCTACGGGAACCCCTACCACCGAGGAATTTACCACCAGCTTGATCAAAGAACCTAAAGTTGTCTTTAGCCCCGGAAAGGCCTTGAGAATAGCTAAGAAACTCACTAATTTCGAGAAAAAGGAACTCTCCGAACCGCAAAGCGGGGGTAGCCAAGACAGCGAAAGCCCTGACGAGATCTAAAATCTCAATCTCTATTCGCAGTGGATTTATGCTTTCAATACGTAAATCCACCGTATTGTTTCCAATATAAAACAAATCATCCCCATTTTATTTCGCATACAAAATAAAATAGCTTATTTTTGTTTTACATACAAAACAAAAAGCAAGCGGATGTGTTTCTATATCTTAAACGTATGATGATTATCACTCGAGACGAGAAACGAACCATCCAAGTCCAAGAGAGAACGATCGAGGTAGTCCCTATCTGGGAATGGATTCTCACGCCTTCCCCGCATAAATCCTCCGTATAATATCCACCACCTTCATACCTTCCAAGACGTTGGTCGTTATGATCTCGCCGGGGGCGCCGGAAAGGACATTGACCACGTTACGGATCACGAAGTTGTGGTTTTGAGCGGAGCCTTTGTAAGGGCCATAATCATTGCCGGGGTTGGTAGGGGCCAATTCCGGCATCTCATAATCCTTGATATGGCAATATTCTACCTCATTCATATATTGACCGCCGATTTTCACGCTGCCATTCTCGGCCACGATCAGCATGCTACTTTCCAGATTCTTGTCCCATACCGCCGTAGAGTAGCTCAAACTGCCCATTCCACCGTTCACGAAATTAAAATTCACGAAACCGGAATCCTCAAAGGCGGTCAGTTTCTCGTGGTTGAAGTCGGCGAAACGGGTCTGGATATTACAGATATCCCCGAATAACCAGTACATAATGTCGATGAAATGGGAGAATTGGGTGAATAAGGTACCACCATCCAAGGCAGCGTCGCCATGCCATCCTCCAGGTTTATAGTAGCGTTCATCACGGTTCCAGTAGCAATTCAGCTGCACCATATAAATCTGGCCTAATTTTCCGGACTCAACCATCTCCTTGATCCAGACCGAAGGCGGGGAATATCGGTTTTGCATTACGCAAAATACCTGCTTACGGAATCTCAACGAGATATAAACCACTTTCTCGGCATCCGCCAAGGTCAAGGCCATAGGCTTTTCTATGACCACATGATGTCCGCTCTCTATCGCTTGGATCGCCATCTCGGCATGTAAGCCGTTAGGTGTACAAATATTCACCACATCTATATCCAATCCCAAACGGAATAGTTCATCTATATCCCGGGCGAAAGGGACCGCATAAGCCTCGATCCCCAGCTCCTCTTTCGGACGGATATCACATAAAGCGACCAACTCCGCTCCTTCATCCCGGGTAATCATCTCGGCATGACGCTTACCTATATGACCACAGCCGATCACGGCGAAACGTATCTTCTTATTCATAAAACACTCTTTATAGATTCTATAATATAGGCCTGCTCCTCTTCTGTCATCTCCGTATGAATCGGCAAGGATAATACGGATCGGCTCAAGCGAGAAGCGACATTCAAATCCCCGGAAATCCGGCATCGACCCCTCATCACCTCTTGCTCCTGCAAAGGCAATGGATAATAAATCATAGAAGGAATGCCTCGTTCTTTTAACGCAGCTTGTACTTGATCCCTCTTTTCTACAGCTAGCTGTACCGTATATTGATGATAAACATGCGATGAAAAGGCTGATTTTAGTGGTTTGCGTACAGCATCCAATCCGGAAAAGGCAGCATCGTATCTAGCAGCCACTTTACAACGAGCGGCGGCAAATTCATCCAAATACCGAAGCTTAACATCTAAGACAGCGGCCTGCAAGGTATCCAAACGGGAGTTGCAGCCCACCAAAGCATGATGATATTTTACCTTTTGCCCATGATTGGCGATCATTCGCAGTCGTTCGGCCAATCGTGCGTCGGAAGTAAACATCGCCCCACCATCACCATAACAAGCCAACGGTTTCGAAGGGAAGAAGGAGGTCGTTCCTATAGAGGCGATCGTACAGGCTTTCTTCACCGTTCCATCCGAGAAAGTATAATTAGCACCGATGGACTGGGCATTATCCTCGATCACATATAGATTATGACGGCTGGCGATACGCAAGATCGGTTCCATATCACAACACTGGCCAAAAAGATGAACTGCGATAATAGCTCTCGTCTTTTCAGACAAGGCATCTTCTATCTTTTCCGGGTCTATATTGAATGTACCGGGATCTACATCCACTAATACCGGCACTAGGCCAAGAGCCAAAGCGACCTCAGCCGCGGCGATATACGTAAAAGCAGGAACGATCACCTCATCGCCCGGATGTAAGTCTAATGCCATCAAGGAGATTTGCAAAGCATCCGTACCGTTGCCGCACGGGATCGCATAAGGAATACCTAAATAATCTGATAAATGGTTACAAAATCCCTTCACCTGAGGGCCATTGATAAAGGCACAAGCATCTATCACCGTTTGCATGGCGGGATTGATCTCGCTACGCAAACGTTCATACTGCCTCCGCAGATCTACCATCTGTATCTGTTTCTCTAGCATCTTATCCATTCAAAAAATAGGGCTATCCCGTCGTTAAAACGAAATAGCCCCCTCATTATTGCGTTTATCTTATTATTTCACCTCGCTACCCGGTTTCACCTCTTTCTCCGGGGTGATAACGGCCAGCTTTCCATCGAAATTCTCGGCGGAGAGAATCATGCCCTCGGAAACAATACCTTTCAGCTTACGGGGAGCTAAGTTAGCGATGAAGCAAACTTGCTTGCCTACCAATTCCTCGGGTTTATAATGCTGGGCGATGCCCGATACGATCGTGCGTTTCTCCAGACCATCGTCAATACGGAACTGAAGCAGCTTATCCGCTTTCGGAACCTTCACGCATTCCAGAACCGTACCCACACGGATATCCAGTTTCATGAAATCATCGAACTCAATATTCTCACGGATCGATTTCGCCTTATAATTCGCTTCCTCATTCGCTTTCTTCGTATCCAATAATTTCTGCACTTGGGCCTCGATCACGCTATCCTCTATTTTCTCGAACAACAACTCTGCCTTACCCAATGGATGACCGGCCTCCAATAGATCCGTAGCACCTAGGCGATTCCATCCCAACGGTTCCACATTCAGCATCTTGTTCAGTTTCTCCATGCTAAACGGCAAGAACGGCTCGAAAGCGATCGCCAGATTAGCCGTAATCTGCAAAGCGATGTTCATGATCGTAGCGACACGAGGCATATCCGTCTTCGCCAACTTCCAAGGCTCCATATCTGCTAGATACTTATTTCCAATACGGGCCAGGTTCATCGCCTCTTTCTGAGCGTCACGGAAGTGGTAGGTATCCAACAGGCGTTCCACGTTCTCTTTCACGTCCGCGAAATCCTTCAAGGTCTGACGATCATAATCCGTCAACTCGCCAGCCGCCGGCACCTTACCCTCGAAATACTTATCCGTAAGGACTAAAGCACGGTTCACGAAGTTCCCTAAGATAGCGACCAACTCATTATTATTACGAGCCTGAAAATCTTTCCATGTGAAATCATTATCCTTTGTCTCCGGCGCGTTGGCCGTCAATACATAACGCAGCACGTCTTGCTTGCCCGGCATATCCACCAGATACTCGTTCAACCAAACCGCCCAGTTGCGGGAAGTAGAGATCTTGTCGCCCTCCAAGTTCAAGAACTCGTTAGCGGGGACATTCTCCGGCAAGTTATAAGAACCTTCCGCTTTCAGCATGGAAGGGAACACGATACAATGGAACACGATGTTATCTTTACCGATGAAATGGACCATTTTAGTCTCCGGGTCCTTCCACCAAGTCTCCCAGCTATCCGGCAGCAACTCCTTCGTATTGGAGATATAACCAATCGGAGCGTCGAACCATACATACAGCACCTTTCCTTCCGCCCCTTCCACGGGAACAGGGATACCCCAATCCAAGTCACGGCTCACCGCACGGGGTTGCAGGCCCATATCCAGCCAGCTCTTACACTGCCCGTATACGTTCGGCTTCCATTCCTTATGATCCTCCAAGATCCATTTACGCAAGAACGGCTCCCACTTATCCAAAGGCAGATACCAATGCTTCGTCTCACGCATCACCGGCTTGCTGCCACTGATAGCGGATTTCGGATCTTTCAAGTCCGTCGGGCTAAGGGAGGTACCGCAAGCCTCGCACTGGTCGCCATACGCCTTCTCGTTTCCACAATGCGGACAAGTACCCGTGATATAACGGTCGGCCAAAAATTGCTTCGCCTCCTCATCGTAGTATTGCTCACTTGTTTTCTCGATGAATTCGCCTTTATCATACAATGTACGGAAGAAATCCGAGGCCATCTGATGATGCGTAGCGGAAGTAGTACGGGAATAGATATCAAACGAGATACCGAACTCCTCAAACGATTTCTTGATAATACCGTGGTAACGATCCACCACATCCTGCGGCGTGATCCCCTCCTTCTTCGCTCTCAACGTGATGGGTACCCCATGTTCGTCCGAACCACCAATCATCAGCACTTCCTCTCCCTTCAAACGAAGGTAACGGGCATAAATATCAGCAGGCACATACACTCCGGCCAAGTGCCCGATATGCACCGGTCCGTTCGCATACGGCAACGCCGTAGTAATCAGCGTTCTCTTAAAATGTTTTTCCATACCTTGTGTTCTCTTTTTGAGGGGCAAAGGTACGGAATAATTTGGTTAGATAAAAAAGATTGGAATATCATTCAAGGATGGATATATTCCTCTTTCGATCGCATAGTATATATTGCCGATCAAGACATAATAGAATAATCAACAAATGTCTCATGTCTTGTCCTTTACATTAGAGATTAATAACTTCCCATGTCTTACAAACTTTTCCTGCCGCTATATACACCACATACGCTCGCATGCGGTAAGCGGGGAATTGCCGATTGATATCAGCGGCATATCTTCTCACCTGATCGGCATCTTCGGGACGAACGACCTTCAAGGCCTCTACCATGGTAGCGTCTTTCGCCTTGAAATACTTGAACTCCACCACCCGGCAATCGTTGTGGAAGGCGGTGCCCGATATGCCCGTCAATACCAGATCCGCACGGCCGCTTGGCAAGTTCTGCTCCACGGCGAAGGTATAGCAGTTGCTCAAGTAACGACTCAGTACCTCGTAGAAAGAGCAACGAATAAAGTTCTCGTTGATCTTGTCGAATACTTGCGCCGGGAACTGGCCGAGATATTCCTTGAAATAATTTTCCACAAGCGGCTCCAGCTTCCGATGATCCATAAACAGGCGATAAGCGGGAACAAAACAGCGAGCGTCATCGCTAATCTGATTCAACTCGTTGTAATAATTCATGTAGATGCTCTGAGCGGTCAAGTTGGGAAGCACCATCACATAATTATCTTTCAACGTTGTCATGCCCAAGTAATATAGACTGACGGGGTAAAAATCCGGATCGAAGAACTTCTGCTTATTGAACTTACTCCTAAGATCCGGTTGAGAGTAGATCAACTCGCCATCGATCACCAAGGCATCCAGCATCTCTTTCGCATTCTCCAAGGTGATGGTAAGGCGGCGGATCCAATTCACGTCCGTTCGAAGGTTCTCGTCCACCATCTCATCGGGGACACCACCGGACAGCTCGGCGAAGTTCTTGAAAAAATAAGTCAATATAGTGGAATTAAATAACGGATGCGCGTTGGGCAGAAAGCGATAGCCATCATAGTTGTTTACGATAAGCGTCCACAGCTCGTCGAAACGATCCTCATTATTGCCATATTTACGAATAACATAGCGCAGGTATTCGGCAGCCTCCTCATGATTGAAACCCAACATCTCCGTGAAGTCAGGCTTCAAGGTAAGAATTTCGGCGATATTATAGCCGCTCGTCAAGTCATCCATCGTAACAGGCAGCACACCCGTACAAAAGCAAGTACGGATACTTCCCTCGCCGATACCCGCCTTGATAGCCTTGAAGAAGGTACGCAAGAAGCTCTCGCCAGTGGTGACAGACTCGTAAAGCGGGTCCTTATAGGCCGTGAGCAATTGGTTGGTGAAATTATCGTACTCATCAATAAGGATATAAACCTTGGGCAAGCCGCGCATACGGACATAAGCCAACGCCTCCTCCAGCATCTTGGTGGCATTACCTCTCACTGAGAACTTAAAATCACCGAAAAGATCACGGTTATGCTCTACCATGATCTCCACGGGGGAACAATTCAGATCATTAAAATTCTGCTCTAACCCGTCCATCATGCTATCCATCACCATCTTCGAGAAGTCGTAGCGGATAATCATGTATTGGTTATGCTCCGGCGTAGGATTGGTCCCGATCCAAGTCCCCCCAAAAAGTTCCTCAAAGCGATGAGACTTACTGCGATCGTAGTAATGGGCGAGCATAGAGACCAACAAGCTCTTACCAAAACGCCGCGGACGCAGAAACACCGGAGCCTTATACCGCTCCAAATAAGGGATAAACCGAGTTTTATCCACATAATAAAAGCCACGTTCGCGTATTTCAGCGAAATCAGCCACGGCATAAGGAATGGTTATCTGAGGTATCATAGGATCTTCCTTTCTTTTTGATGTATACTGACAAACTTAGATAAAAATCTCCAATTCTTATACCTGTTCGCTGAGAAATCTTCTTTTATCAAGGAAAGGTAAGGAATAATTTGCGAATAATGGTTGGGGCACGAGGGATGGAATTGCTATTATCATGGCCTTTATTGAGGCTAACAAAATAAATTCTATATGGGAAGAAGACATAAAAAAGGTATAAAAAAAGAGCTTACCGCTAGGGGACATAAGGCGAAAGCTCTTGACATCATGGAAAAGGGTAATTTCTTCGACAAAAAGAAGATTATTATAATAAAGATCGAAGATAAGATTTACACGGCGGCTATTACGACTTCCGAGAAAGGGACGTTGATCTCATTTATCTAGACTTAAATTGGGAACATTAGGCATTGAAAGATTCCACACCAATCTTTCAATGCCCAAACATACTGATTATTTATACGGATTAATAATCTCCGTGAACGTCTTTTCTTCAACCAGCGTACCATCCACCGTAATTCCGATCGTGATCTTCGACTTGGTTTCATCGTCCAATTTCACCGTGAGATGATAGCTACTAGAAGGCTCCAGAGTTAGGGCCTCTGAATGGGTATGAGGCACGCTTTCGCCAGGCAAGGTGAGGCTGACTGTATATTGCAAGGCCCTCCCCGCTGTGCCTACGTTAAAATAGGCGGTCTTGTAGCTATAGTTGTTCTTGTCAAAAGTGAAGCTACGGCTCGACGCATCGGCGGCATGCAGGGTGATCTTATAGTCTGAGAGGAGCTTCTTGATAAAGTCGCTGAACTCTACATTTACCGAGGAGTTTGCCAAGGCGCATCGCAGCGTTACCTCCGTTGCCACGATGGGCTTGACGGTAAACGAGATGTCGCCGGCCAAACGAGCCTGGCCCCAACCGCTATTAGTACGCTCGGCCTCGCCCTCCGTACAGCTCTCCGCCGTGAGAAGGTAGCCGGATCCCGCACTGCAAGTGATCGGCGAGCCAGCGATATCGCCATATTTACGAGAGGAGAAAACCACCGTCTCGCCCCGGGAAAGGCTCACGTTGAAATCTTTCACGTCGAAGCCGGACAAGGCACGGGTAACAACCTCTACTTTAGAGGTATCGACTACGGATAGCCAGATCTCGCCCTGCTCTTCGGTGAGCGCAGGTTCCTCCTCGTTCGTACAAGAGGCGAATGAGAAGAAACACAGGACGGATAATAGATGTAGGATTTGCTTATTCATAATCATAATTCAATGTTACGTTATCTATTTTAAGGACGCTGCCGACTACACGGTCTTGTTTCCAAGGAGTAGCAGAAGAACCTCCTTGAACCTGCTTCATATCACCTATATTCGTATTGGTACCCGACTGAAAAAAGATCCCGATAGAATTGGCCTTCTTTTGCGGATCCGTATAGATAAACGATAGTTTTTTCGTTACATACGCATCCTGAACTGAAGAATTAAATTCTTCGGTAGAAGCAATTTCATTCTTATCTGCATCATACAATTTCGCATAAGCGATACATTTGTCTGAAGTAATAGGCGCATACTTATAATCGAAAGAAAAACTAACAGGACGAGCCGTATGCGATATACCTAAATCATAAGAATCCGCATCCTTATTGAACGTACCTGTAAACAAATAACCAGCATATGCCGTTCCTGAAACATTCACACGCTTAGAATACACATACTCTCTCTTATTATTAAATATAGAAGACCCCACTGTCCCCGAAAATTTTTCATTATAAAAAGCCAATGTGGATATTTCAACAGCTCTATTCCCCTCATTCTTATCTGTTGTTGATACAGTTCCAGAGCACCAACGCCAATATACTCCATAATTCGAGGTTCCATTAGCATTTTGAGCTCCATCAACTGTTTTTTCATTACGGGAACTCCAGTTTTCTCCAAAATACACACAATTAATAGCAGCACACCATGCCGCTCCAGCACCTCCAAAAACTTCAGTCTCACTATAGGTCTCCATATCCCCATTCGCTATCCCTTGCGCGCTCTCCGTTGTCACCGTTTGCGTATTGCTGCTTAATACGCCTCCGAAGCGGGAGCGGATCGTATAGTTTTTGGATGGTTCCAAACCTTTGATTACATAGCGGCCATCAGAGGTCTTGTCCGAGGGAATCCAAGTCACTCCATTATCGGCGGAAGCCTCGTACACGACATTGGCGATCACCTTGTCGGCCATGTCCTCCTTATGGGCAGTCATGTTATCGGCTGTCATAGGCGTGATGTAGATAAACTTGCTCCATACATCGCCATCGCTTTGCGCAGGAAGGGTGAAGGCCGGAAGATCCGGATCACATTGAACGATATAACGTGTACGTCTCACTAAATCACTATAACTCCAAGTATGCGTAACCGTCTCACCTAATTTATTCTGACCAGCAAGGATCAAGTTATAGGTCTTACCCTTACCGCCAGAGACAAAGAAATCCTCACCGCTTGCCAATGTCCGCGAAGGCGTGGCTCCCGAGCCTCCGGTCTCCGAGACTGTCAAGGTGTAGAAATTATATTGCTCCACTAATTTATCCGCTATCTGAGGACGAATGACAGCACTCGCCAATGAAGCCGTAAGGGAGACCGATTTCACCTCGCCCTCCACAATCGTTACCTTATCACTCTCTCCATAGAAATATGGGACGGCGGACATGCCCGCCTCCTCGCCATAAGCCGCTTTCACCCGGTACTCGCCTACAGGCAGGAAACATCCCGCCTCCACTCCCGGTTGCAGGGTCTTCACGGTCTCGCCCGTAGCGGCGCTGACTATAGTTATCGTGAAATCTGAGGCGGCGGGGATCGCATCTTCCGCCAGCGAAGCCTTCGTCAACACATCGCTGACAACAGATTCCACATCGATTCCGGCGAGGAGCAAACGTCCCTCCCCCTTGCCACCATTACGGTCGATAACCTCATCGGCGCAACCCGCCATCATCCAGCAAAGGGCGGCCAAAGTCATTATCTGTTGTATTATCTTTCTCATATCCTATATCTATGCTTTTTTATTCGTAAACCAATTCCATCTCGTCTATCCAAAGGGTGCTACCCTCACCTCCGATAAAGTAATCGCCGTACTTGCTGGCCGCCGCCACGATGATGATATATTTAGGCGTACGGTTCGTAGCCCGGTATTCCAAGGGTATCTCGATCTGCTTATAGCTCGTGGTAGACTGTCCGCTGATGAACTCGCCATAGGCGATGATATTACGGTCGTTCTTGTCGAAGACCTGCCGGACAGAGGGCTTGGTACGGATCTCGTAAGGCTCCGGCTTATCCGAGAGGGCGATATAGATCTGGCAAGAGTCCGGACGGCCCCGAAGATTTTCCAGACTGCCCACATCCTGCCCGATACGATTGATCGTGGTAGAGGTATATTTATATTGGAACTTGAGGGAGGTAGGGAATGAGGTAAACGGACGGCCCAATTGCAGCACGCCATTCGTACCGTCCAAGGCGAAATCGCCCGTGAAGATATTCCCGGCTCCCAGCTTGATCACGGCATCCTTGGATTCCAGCAAGGCTGCTTTCCCGGACACGCTCTCGGTCGTAGGAGTCGTGATATTGCCGATGAAAGCCGCCGCACCCGGGTTGCCGGTTCCCCAGAAAGAGGTTCCACCCGAAGGCCACGGATTCCATTGCTTGCCGTCTTGCGACCAATCCTCGAAGCCTCCGTTTGTCAAAGCTACCTCGCCGGCGGTGGTAAACGAGCCGCTGCCCGTCTGCGCATTGTCTACGCTGACGCGATAATCATAGGCCGTACCGCCCCGCAGCCCGCCGATCGTAGCGGTGAAGGAGGTACCCGAGGTCTTCACGTCCGCCGCCGTGCTCCACGCGGAAGCCGTCTGTTCCTTATATTCCACCACCGGGGTCTTGCCGCTTTGCACGGAACCGGTGAGCGTAGCTTTCGTCACCATGGGGAAAACACTCGACGCGGTGGAAGCACCGTTCTCACTTTGCTCTATCACCACTTTCCATTCCTGCCATACCTCCTCGCCGGCACGAGCCGCGTAGAAAGTCTGCGGATAGGTGAAGTCGCGCACGGTAGAAGGATCGGGCGTGACACGTCCGTAGGCCCCGCCAAGGTTAAGCGTACGAATCTTGATGTTGGAAAGATCCTGATCCGCGCTCACGTAGATCATGGCTACACGGCTAACAGGATCTACCAAGTGATCCACCATACCGTCTACGTCTACCGTACGATCCACGATCTGGCGTACGGTAAGTGTCCACGGATTATCTTGGTAGGTACGAACGTTTAGTTCAAGCGACGTAGAGAGGTCGAGCCGCGTATTGGCCGATAACGAGAGGCTGTCGAGCGAGGCGAAATCATGAAAAGGGAATTTCTCCTTATCGTCGCAGCGGGCAGAATCCAGCTCGATCGTAGCGTCGCGGGGATCAAGTATGAGGCGCGTCAGTTTCAGCCGCGACACGTCTACGGAGTCGTTCACGTAAAGCGTCACGGTACGCGCCGTGCGGTCTATGTCCACGCCGGATGCCACCGTCCCGTCTTCCGAGGCGCGTAGGCCCTCCACCACGATCTCGCCGATCGTACCCTCCACCAGCGGGTAGGGTATATCGTTCTCGATACACGAGGCCAGTCCCAATAAGGCGACTAGGCTCGCTATGCGTAAATTCTCTTTAAGCATCAATCGTTGTATCTTCATTCAATTAAATTTTCCCTATTAAAGATAGAAAGTCATACCTATGTTGATCGAGAATAGGTTGATCTTGAAATTACCGGAGGAGACGCGCTGGTGGCCCTCCTCTATCTGGTTCGTCTTTTGATCGACCCACTTGAAATCGAATCCCATCACGCCAACCGATACCTCCACGGCCGACCAGTCGGTGATGAAGGCCGTCATCCCGGGGGCGATACCGATCTGCAGGTTATGCGACGTCTGGTAGGAACCGTCGTAGGTGGTGCCCGTACCGGTGGAGTTCTTGCCCGTACCGTATCCATAGGTCAGGCGCGCCTCATTGAAAAGGCCGAATATCTTGCTGCGCCCGATAGGCATATAGGTGCGCAGGAAGCCGGATACCTCGTACTTATGCTCCAGATAATAGAGGTTGTCGAGGCTGATGTTGAAATCCTCGCCGAGGTTCAGCTCGAAATTTTTCAAGTCGAGGTAGTCGCGGTGATAGGCGAAACGCATACCCGCGGAGATATTATTGCGGAAGAAATAGCCCACATAGGGACTGATACCGAAATTATAGCCGTTCCCCTCCACGTTTTTCAAGACGAGGAAATTCAAGTTCCCCTCGTCGTGCTCGGAGTAAGAGACGGTTCCGCCCGCCATCCATGTACCTTTCGGGATGAAGACGGTCTCTTGCACTTCTCGGTCGATGCGATTGATAGCTCTCTTGCCACGTTGGGCCCAAGCCTCCCCCACGCAAAGGGCGCAAAGGAGGGTTAGACAGATCAGTTTATTTATTCTCATTTTTCCTATTCTAGTCATATTTCATCAGGAGATTCAGAACCCCCTCCTCCACCGGGCTCCGGCGTACCGGGTTCGGCGGGTTCAGAGGGCGTGCCCTTGGAACGTTGCTTGTAGGCGGTTCGTACCTGGGCGAAAAGATGAGTCGCGTCGCGAACAAATACGCGCGCCTCTTCCGAGGGTTGCAACAGGCTGGAGGCGTTAGCCAGGGCGCACATGTCGTCCAGCAGGTCTTGCGCCTCGGAGGCCAGATCTTTGGAGGTCACGTTCTCGGTACGTACCGATCTCGATTTGTCGCGCAGGGCGGCCAGCTCGGCGTAGCGGTCGTTGAGCCGTCGTAGCTCGGCGATGTAAGGCGCCAATTGCAAGGTAGCCACCGACTCGGCGAACTCGGGCTTGGCCAGATCGATAAGCAGGCCATTGATCACCTCCGTTTCCTGCGCCGTGGGTAGGTTGGCGAAGTCGCGGTAAGCGCGCAAGGCGGGTTCCATCCGCTGGGCGGCGGCACGCTCGGCGGCAAGGGGCAGCTTGGCGAAATCCAGTACACGGCGTACCACGTAGTTACCTGCCGTATCCCGGTCGGCCTCCACTTGCTGCATCTCCGGTGTCTCTTCCGAGGCGGAGGTTTGCATCGTGATCTCTGTCAACTCGCCGATAATACCGTTCATGCGCGTTACCTGTTCGGCGGAAATGTTGAGAGCGGGCACTCCGCTATCGGCTAGCAACGAGATCTCGTCCGGCGATTCGGAATCGGAGCCGCTCGGCATCAGTTTCATGTAGCGTTTCAACAAACTTAGCTTCTCGGCCTTGTTCAAGTTACCCAACGACATCGGGGGAATCAATGTGAATGTACCCATAATACGATTTTTTTAAAGGTTATTATTCGTTTGTACCCGCTTCGAGGGGTCGAAAAGCCTATTCCAGTTTAAAAAACGGATTTCGAGGGGTCGAGAAGCATTTCCCCGTTTCAGGAAATGGTTCTCGAGGCCTCGAAATGTATTTTCTTGTCCCGGGAAGGCATCTCGAGCCCTCGAAAAGCATTTCCCGGTTTCAGGGAAGGGATTTCGAGGGGTCGAAACGGGTTTCGCGAATATAGGGAATTATTCCCAGATAGTAGGCGTTCCGTCGTAAATGAGGGAAAGATCGTCTACATACAGGGTACTCCCCACGCCTCCGGTCATATAATCGCCATATTTGCTGGATGAGCAAACCACGATGATATGGGTGGGCTGATCCGTCAGGTTCTTATATTTCAGTGGAATATTAAACTCCACATAGTCATCGCCCTCCGTAGCCGCTCCGGAAGGGAGCTCGCCGTAGGCAATGATGTTGGGATCGTTCTTGAAGTCGATGAATGTACTTTGATCGCCATTGTTAATCGCATAGGTCTTCTTAGCCAAGGCGATATAAATGGCGCACTGGTCTATATCCCCTGCTTTCACACCTGTCGGAGCATTTCCTCCTACCATATCTATCGCAACCGGCTTGTATTGATAAAATCCATTCAACGCAACAGGTCGTGAGGTAAATGGCTGGCCGAAATTCACGATCGCATTAGGAATACTGACCTTGCCAAACGAGCCGGTATATAAACTAGCGGCAGCAAAGAACGATAGAACTTTCTTAGATTCTAGTTTCGCCGCCATTCCACCTTCGGTATGCACAGGCGAAGTTACTCCACGTGTCGGATTCTTTTTACTAATAGTATTAGCTCCAGTATTACTTGTATCCCAGAATTTAGAATCTGACGAACTATTAGGAGATACCGTTTCCGAGTCAGGATTCCCTGTCCAACCATCCAAATTCCCATTTTGTAAAGCGATCTCCGTTTCCGTGGTAAATTCCCCCGTGGCAATACTGATCTCTCCGTCTGTCAACCGATATTCATAAGCCGTGGCGGAAGTCAATCCCTTCAAGGTAGCCGAGGCGGAAGAGGCCGCCGTATTAACCGTGGTCGCCACATCCATCCAAGGATCCGTATTCTTTGGACGATACTGGAACTTCAAGGATGAGAGATCGCCGGAATCAAGCGTGATGTCGGTAGCCGCCAGATAAGCGAGCTGACTCCACGGACTCACAGACAAAGTGGCACCGCTCTTTGCGTTCGGATCGATCGTAAAATCGTAGGTATACAGATTCATCGAAGGATCTACCGTCACAGTTATGTTTCCCGATCCAGTAGCCTGGTTCTTAAAGTTCAAGATATAATGGTCTTTTGCGCTGACCTTGGAGATAGGTTGCTCTTTTGAATTCGTCTTTTTCCCGTCGGCGGTAACCACCGTATAGGCTACCGTAAGATCCGACACAGGGAAGTAGACCACCTTGTTCGTGCTTGCCGGGGTGAAATCCACCGGGGCGATCGAGGCGGTAGCGCTCTTTACCTGCACGTTGATACTGCCCGCACCCAGCTTATCCAAGAAAGCCTGCTCGAAAGCCACCGTCACCTTCACGTTCGCCAAGGAACAAACCAAGTTGGCAGTCGCGGTCTTGCCTTTCTCTATCGTCACCGTGGTCTTGCCCGTATAATAGGCACGATCCGCTCCGGCGGTACCGTCCCATCCGTAAGAGACAGCCTCGATAGTATATTCTCCTTGCTTCAACGAGAGTTCTTTACCTTCTAAGTCCGCCGTATGGTCATTCGTCGCAAACTTCTCCACGCCGGCGGCGTTCTTTATCACCACACGCATCTGCTTGGAATTGTACGTAGCGTCAGCCTTCGTGTTCACCTCCGCACTTTGCTCCAACGCCACACGCAGGTAGCCTACACTCTCCTGCGTCCCTAACTCATCGCCTTGGCAGGCGATGAAAAATACAGAAGCCATACATATTAATAGTATATTACAAATTTGTTTCATGAATTAGTCTCCCTCTCATTTAACGATTATATTCAACTCTTCCGAAGCAGATTCAGTACTACCTACAGCGGTCGCTATGATTTTAAACACATGTCCTGTTTCGTTTGTCGCCCCAAAATCTGGATCGTTCAACACATCAAAGAAAGCACCCAGCGGGAAAGTATACTCCGTAACCCCTACTTTTTCTGGGACAGTTATCCCCGGAGCAACTAAACTCATTTGATGTTCAAAACCTGTATTACCAATCAATTCAACCCCTGCATCCAAATCCCCGTCTATTACTGACAATGCACCGGCAAACGCATCATTTCCAGGCTTAATAATTACTTTCAAGCTGGCCAACCCGCTCTTTGCCTTAAATGTCACCTTCGCATCATTGGCCTTGCTCAACTCATCCGGCAAGGTATATGTATTTTGTGGCAGGGTAATCTCTACCGTATTCTCACTCGGATCCACAGGAGGAACCGGCTCCTCGCCACCATCATCTACCACCGGCACGTCCACGGCATCATCTACGCCACTCCACGTCACCTCAGCGGAAATCTCGATACCTTGCAAGCCATTCGGATTTTCCGGATCATACTCGCCCGGTTTCATCGTGATGGCCAACGCGTCGCCACCCAGCCAGTCGGAACTCTCGGCGGTAGCGGGCTTTGTGATCGTACGGCTCTCGCGTATATCCTTGTTATCCTTGTTCTTTCCCACGAAAGAGACCTTAATCTCCTTTACGCCTTCCTCTAGCATCCAATAGAAAGCGGCGGGTTGGGCGAAAGCCTCCGTACCGGAATAGGTAAGCACCTTGCTTCGTGTGCCAGCCTTCACCGTGATCGACCAGCTAGTAAAGGAAGCCTGCATTTCCGTGGAATAAGCAAGCTGGATCTTCGTGTTTTTCATCTTACAGATGACGGCGACATCGGTAACCTCACTCTTCTTCACCGAAAAAGAGGTATTTCCGCCATAGTAAGGCTCCGTCTCCGTCGGATCGCCCGGCTTATGGGCAGACATCGTGTAGTCGCCTACCGGAAGTTCCACGGAGGCATTCGTAGGATCGTAAGTAAGAGTCTTATAAACACCCGCACTGTTGCTGATCTCCACGATATATCCCGTGGCGCTCACCGATGGGATATTCCCGGGTGTTCCGGACTCAGCGTCGGCCTTGGTCTGCACGTCGTTGTTCTTCGCGTCTATAGCCACCCCCAGATTCAGCAAGCCCATCTCGGAGGAACCATCCTCTTTCCCGAGGATCTCGTTTTTCATCTCGCAGGAAGCCAGCCCCATCACTAGGAGGCAACCTGCCATTATCGTATATTTTATATTCATTATTTAATTCGTTCTACTGGTTTTACATCCTAATAATTATTAGAGCCAATCGGAAGGGATCTCGATGTCGATAGGCTTATCGTTCGTGCTATCATCGAAAGTAATCGTGATGCCTACCTTGCCGGTCGTATCCTCCACTTTCGGGTTCACCGTGATGGTCCACATGCTGCCCCACTTCATCTCACGGGTCAAGGTATTGACCTCGGCCTTCAGCCCATCCGACTTCTTTGTAAACTGGAAAGTCGCCGTCACGTTCTCCCCGGCCTCGGCCAGCTTCACGTAAAGAGGATCCGTATCTCCCTTCGGCCAGATGATCGAACCGTTCTCGCCAGCCGCTTGTGTCGCGAAATGAACAGCGTAATCAGAGAAATAAGTAGCCATCGTATCGCCAAATTTCACGACCAACTTTCCGCAGGCCGGCGTACAGTTCACATTCACGGCAGCCACCTTATCGCTATTCACGTCGAATCGGCTAGAGCCATACATATAGATACCGTTACGGGTGGAGGCATTCACGTTAAACTCTTCCCCATCAGAAGCTACTACCGTGTAAGAGCCGTTGCTCAACTCGATCAAACCCGTAGGCTTTTCCGAGTATTTCCACTCGCAACCCGATACCACTTGACCTTGCGCATCTAATATTTTCACCTTGTAATCCGCAAGGGGACGATTCGTCAGATATGTACTCTCATCGACAGCTTTCGTCTTCGTATCAAAACCCGTCTCGGCGGCAAGGTCTAGTATTACCGCACCTTTTCCGCCCATAGCCTGCGAGCCTCCCTCCTCTGAGGAGCAAGCGCTCAACATTAGGCCTCCCGCCAAGGCACAGACCATTTTCACTAATAAAGTCCTCAATTTTCTCATGCAAAAATTTATTGATTTCTGTTTTTTTAATTTGCCTAATAAAAAGTGTACAAAAGAACGACTTCGTTGGAAATCTCACAAGGTCAATTTTTATTATTACCTATTCTTTTTTTAGATTTCATTTTATACAACAACAAGAACAGAGCATCTTACGATTATATTCTGTTCTGTTTTTATTTTTCATTATTCTATTTATTAGATTGAGTCCAAACAATAATATCCTCAAAAAAACGTATATTTGCCATCAAAATTACGTAAGAATATGGAAAAAGACATCCCAAAAATAGACCTGCCCCAAGATTGGGTAATCGGAAAGCTCTCTGCCGGAGATATTGGATTGCTGAACCTCTACGCCAATTATCCCTGCCGGCTGAAAGCGGGGATCTTCGTGCTCTGTCTGGGTGGAGAGGTGGAGGCCTCCATCAACCTGACACAGTTCAAGGTAGAGCCGGGAAGTTTTATCACGATCTTACCGGGTAGCATTTTCCAGATTCATAAGGTAGACGGAGATCTGCAAATCTATTTCATGGGATTCTCGTCCGATTTCCTAAGTAAGGCAAGCGCAAGTAAATCGGTCATAGATATGCACTATATCGTGAAAGAAAATCCGATCTATCAACCGAAAGAAAAAGCACTACCTCTGTTGAAAGATTATTTCGAGTTGCTGATCAAGACGTACGATATCTGCGGCTCCCAATTGAACAGGAATGTGATCAATCATCTGTTTGGCGGTATATTAATGGGGGTTAGCTCCATGTATAAAGATCAAATGACAGATAAGGCGAATCTCTCTAAAGCAGAGCAAATCAGCAAAAACTTCACACAACTAGTAATGCAAAACTACACCATGCAACGATCCGTTGCATGGTATGCCAAGCGGCTTGGCATCACACAAGCGCATCTAAGCAGCATTATCAAACAAACGACCGGAAAAACTTGCGTAGAGATCATCACCTCCATGGTAATCATGGACGCAAAGGCTCAGCTGAAATCAACAAACCTTTCCATACACGACATAGCCTATGCGCTTAATTTCACGAATATGTCTTTTTTCGGGAAATACTTCAAGCGCCACGTGGGCATGAGCCCGCAAGAGTATAGGAATAGCTGATCAATAATGCTTTCCACGTTTCTCTTGGATGGTAAAAAACAAGAAGCCGACAACGGCGATTACCATTAATAAAATACACATAAAAATAAAACCATTCATATAATTACCTCCTTTTCTGTTTTCTTATTTTACCGGTAGATTTATCCTTTACCAATGCCAATCCAAACCCCAATAACAGAACCATAGTTAATCCTCCCACCCTATAAATAGCAGTACTTTCTCCCAAATCATTGAACACGGAAGAGATCAACACCGCCGTAGCCAAATACTTGGCCACATCCATCAACCATTTTCCAAATTCCTTTTTCATAGCAAATATAGGTTATTCTTTTGATATATAGTTATCTTCCACGCAAATTCTTACATCCCCCAATTCTCCCGGTCGAGGCTTCTATACTGTATCGCCTCCGCCAGATGCCGTACCTCTATCCATTCGGAATTATCCAGATCCGCTATCGTGCGGGAGACTTTTAGGATACGGTCGTAGGCACGGGCGGAGAGGCAGAGGCGTTGCATGGCGGTTTTGAGGATGGAGAGGCCGGAAGCGTCGGGAACGGCGTATTGATGGAGGAGCTTGGAGTTCATCTGGGCATTACAATAGATGCCGTCGTAAGCGGCAAAGCGCTTTTCCTGAATCGCACGGGCCTTGATCACACGTTCACGGATGGTAACACTCGGTTCCGAAGGTTGTTGCTCGGATATCTTCTCGAAAGGGACAGGGATAATTTCTATTTGGATATCGATACGATCGAGTAATGGGCCGGAAATGCGGTTCATATATTTCTGGACGGCTCCGGGAGAACAGAGGCAAGGGCGGTCCGGATGGTTGTAGTAGCCGCAGGGACAAGGATTCATGGAAGCTACCAGCATAAAGCCCGCGGGATACTCTACCGTAAAACGGGCACGGGAAATGTTAATCAGGCGATCTTCCAAAGGCTGGCGCATCACCTCCAACACACTGCGGTTAAACTCGGGAAGCTCGCTATTTGAAAAATACTTGCATAGCTGTGATATTGTTTATATATTTGTAGGCAGAACTGATTTAATAGATGTAAATGTAGTAAAAACAACTGGAATAAGATATGAAAGCGGCATTTTTAATAAGATGTTCTACTAAGAATCAAGATTTAGATAGGCAGACAAGGGATTTAACTCGGCTGGCTAAGTCTTTAGGGTATGAATATGATATAGAAAATCTGGTATTTGGAGAGAAAATAACTGGTAAAGACGATGTTACTATTAAGAATAGAGAGAGTATAGATAAATTATTAAGAGCGGCTAAAGAACAAAAGTTTGATGTAGTTTTAGTAGCTGAAGTTAGCCGTATGAGTCGTGACCCCGCTTCTGGTAGAGTTTATGTAAGACAACTTATCAATATGAGCATACCAGTTTATTTTAGGGATATTGATACTTGGACTATCAACCCAGATAACGGAAAAAGGGTTAGAGATGCAGAACAAGTTATCGGTGCTGCTTTTGATGCTGCTTGGAAGTATCTTAGAAGTTTGAAGACACAAGTAGCATCTGGTAGAAGGAATGAATTAGATAATAATCAAATTTCAGTAGGACAGCCATTTTTTGGTTATACTCGTTATGGTGGTAAAGATAAGAGTAAAAAGAACTGCTGGATAGTAGATGAAGTGGCGGCTGAGGTTGTAGTCTTTGTTTTTAATGAGTATATAAAAGATGGCTCTACTCTTAAAAGTACAGCTTTGGCTACTACGGCTAAATATGGTGAATTGCTAGGTAGAAAATTTAGTGTTGGCTCTATAGAACATATATTAACCTATGAGAGTTACCATACTGGTATTAAGAAAATAAGTCTTACTGACCCCGATACAGAAGAAATAGAGGTCTTTGATGTGAAAGTGCCTATTTTAGTAGATACGGAACTATTTGAGAAAGCAACTGCAAAAAGGAAAAATAACAGAGTAAAGAGTGAGCCATATCCGAAACAAACTACCTATATATTATCTAAGCTTCTTAAATGCCCCTACTGTGGTTATACAATGACCCCAAGAGCCAAAGGAAATGATAGTAGAGGAAAAACGACTAATGAGCGTTATCGAATAATTAATGGGAAAAAGGCTTTAAGTTGGTTGTGTATGAGTGGTATTAATAATGCTACTAGTTGTAACAATCGTATCTCTGTAGCCAATGAAAAGGCAGAACCAATTATATGGGAACTTATCAAAAAGGAACTTATAGTTTTTGCCAATCTTAACAATGAGGAAAGGGAGTTAAAGGTAGAAGAACTTACTGAAAAGATTACTCATTTGGCTTCTAATATTGATAACTATAATGCTCATAAAAGTAGTTTACAGAAACAATTATCTAAAGCCTATACAGTAGCTACGATGGCTGATGAATCTGTATTAGCAATGGCTATGACAGAATTTAATAAGACAGCTAGGAATATTAGAAAAGAAATGTCTGACTGTGATAGTGCTATTGAACAGATTAAAGGAGAAATAGATAATCTCGTTAATCTAAAAATATTTTATAGCCAACCTAATCTACCATCTGATATAATTGAAAAGGCTGAAACTGATGAGGCTGAAAAGAGAAAGCTAGTAAAGGAATTAATAAATAAGATAGTACCTTATAAGATAACCACATTTAAGAAGCAACATAGAGATAGGGGATTGGTTACTCTTAATTTTGGTGTGGTATTGCTAGAGGTATATACAGTAAATGGTATTTACTATGTATTTTATAATGCTAATGATAGGGGAGATATTCGGCAAGCCTATTATATTAGTGGCGTTTTCGCTAAGTTTCAAAATTCTATAAATAAGTTTGATGCCTATAAGGAAGGTGAGTATTTTGTTATTTCTAATGCTGATATGGTAATGGAAACAGAGGAGATAGACGAGCTAATTACTGTAAATCAGATGGTGGAAATAGCTATTAATAATGGGTGGGTCTTATCCTATTGTTATAAACAAAAATAACAGTCTTATAGTATGCTTAGTATTATTATAGTACCTAGCAAAGTATTACTAGTATAGGTAATACATTATATGGCAGTCTAGTAGTGGATATTATATTATTGCTACTACCTCATTACTAGTATCAGCTATAGAAGTACGCCTATTTTTATTTATTACAGAAATAGTATCTATATCTTGGTAATGTCCTAGAAACTAAATATGCTTGTATATGTGAAACTCAAAATTTTATAGCTATGAAAGACTAGATAAGAAAAGATGCAAAGGTGTACCTAATACCCGATTCTGTAGAAACGCATACTGTTACCACTTATAGTTTAGCGAACGAAGCATTTCTCCGCACTTATTTTCCGGAATGTGTGTACGGACTTACTCCTAATAAGAAGTTCAAAAAGAGAAAGCGTTAAATGTTATGTTTTAGAACTGAAAAAGCGATACTTGGTGTAATGCCAAATATCGCTTTTTTGTTATCTGAATTATATAGAAAAAATTGAATTGATTTATAGTTCATATTTAAGCTAGTATTAATAATGATTTTTCGTATATTTGAAAATCTTATTAGTAATGTATTGTTTAAGACTTTATACTTATGAAAATCAGAATATTGCATCTTGTATTATCCAGTTGTCTTGTCTTTGGCTGTACTAGTAAATCTTCCAAAAATAAAATAGTGGACTTTGATAGTATTCAAACAGCAAAACTAATTGCTGAACCTATTGATGTACCGAATGAAGAAACTATTCATGTGAATTATGAAACACCAGTGCCTATTAAATATATGCCAGTAGTAGAAGAGGAAAAAACAGATATTTATCAAATAGCAACAGGTATACCGCCAGAGTTTCCCAAAGGTAATAAAGCAGTGTTAGATTTTATCTATGATAATTTGAAATATCCAAGTGATGCCCTAGAAAAAGGAATACAAGGAAGAGTAATAGTCGGAGTTGTTATAGATGAAAACGGTTCAGTAGCACAACCTAAAATACTAAAAAGCATATCACCCTCTTTAGATAAAGAAGCATTACGAATTGTTTCAATTATGCCTAAATGGAAAGCAGGAAAACTAAATGGAGTACCCGTAAAAGTTAAGATGTCATTTCCAGTAATATTTAAACTACCTAATGATGATAATGCTTTAAAAACAGATAGTCTTATCGAATCAATAGAAGAATGAATATGCAGTATAACCTATTATAAAATTTTGAATATATGAAATTTAATATTATACATATTATCATTTGCATTTTTGTATTTGTAGGATGCACACAGCAAACAGTTAATAATTCAGTTGAATGTTTTACTATTAAAGAATCTGGTTCAAGTCTTGTATATTGTAGTGACACATTAAAATCAAAAATCCAGATGGAAATAATAAAAGGACATTATACTGTAGAAACTAAAGAAGTTTTTGCTATTGTATCAAATCCTAAACATCTTTCTTTGGGCTATGACTCAGCTTGGAACTTGGAAAAATGGGAAAATAGCCAATGGATAATACTTGACAAGAAAAAACATACTAATTATTTTGCAGAATTGCCTTTTCTTGCTGCTTACTACTATTGTTTTAGTTTTCCTATTGAATATTATCCTATAACAAAAGGTAAGTATCGTATAACTAAATCCTTATGGGATAAAGATAGAGAAGTTAAGTTAAATGCCGAGTTTGAAATCAACTAAATAGAATGAATATAATAAAAGCCAACTTATCCGTAATTGGATAGGCTGGCTTTTTGCATTAGTTACAGTTTCACTAGACTATTCCCATGTGAAAGTATAAATTGTAGTTTCTGTTCTTGTTTCATTATTATCTAGGCGTTTGTAAGTAGATACTTCAGTACAGCTTTCCACATATCCGTCTTTATCAAATGTATAGGTATATTGCTCTGTAGTTTCGTCAATTTCATCTTTGCTATATATTTTGTCTGGAAGTTGGTTGCATCTCATTCCTGCCAATTCGGGATGTGCTTCCAATAACGGACGCAAATCATCCACACTCCATACCATTATCGGGAGATAGCCTTTACAAGTTTTTCCACTATAAGACAATTCGTGAATATCTTCATCGCTAAAGCTCCATGCCATTTTAGTTAATTTTTCACCTTGCCATGTGTAAGACAGATAGTCCTCTTCATCATATTGCAATTTTACTAGCTGATTGTTTGCATTATAAGTAAAGTCTGTATTATCCAAATCTCCTCCGTCACTATCAGAAGTATGTGTTATCAATCCGTTTTCTAATGTATATGTGATTGCCTCTCCATTTCTGCTTTCAATGATTTTGTTTGCTCCCCAAGTGACTGTATAAGTACTGGTGTGTGTGCTACCATCGTATTGTTCTGTGTTTGTAGCTGATATTAGCTTACCATTACTACCGTAGGAATATTCAGTAATAGATACCCCATCTTCGTTTGTCATTCTTAATTCAATAAGTAGCTTTTGATTGGTGATAACACCATCATCATTTTTACTAGGTTCTTCTTCATCATCACTGCAAGAAGTGAAATTCACACACATGACTATGGCTAGTAAAGCCATTCCAATTAATCTAAAAGTTTTCATTTCTGTTTGATATTTAAGTTATTAATTATGTTGATTAAATCACTGGATATTTATCTTTGGTTATAGCGTCTAAGTATTCTGCTTCTTAATCTAATATCAATTATTATTGCAATGACACTGAAAAATAATATTGGAGAACAGAATATAAAAAGCATATCTATAAAACTTCTAAGGTTCTGTGTTGGAGGATAATAAATAATAAACAGAACTGTATATATTACGAATATACTCCCTGCAATTATGCTGAATTTCAAGTAATAGTTACAATTCTTCAAAATTTCTTCTTCTCGTTCTTCCTCTTTTCTTCGTCTTTTTTGGTCTATCTGAAATTCTCTTATTTCTTTTTGCCTAGTTTCTTGCTGTTGCAATAAGAATCTTTTTTCTTGTTGCCTTTCTTCTATATTTCTACGTTCTTTGTTTTCAAAATAGGCAGTAAGTTCTTTTAGTGATTTTGGATGAAAAGAATTGCTTTGGCTTTCTTCTATCATAAAGGCAAATTTTTCTGTTCCGTCTAGCTGTAAAACAAATATAACATCATCCTTGAATGATGGATGAAGCATATAAGATTGTTCTTTGAAAGAAATCACTAAGGAATTATTGGCAGAAATATATTGCCATGTAGCATTTATAACACTACCATTTACAGAAGTAATGAGAGAACCGTTTTCTTGAAAGATATATAACTCCTTATCTCCAGAATCATTAAATACCAACCAAGACTTATTACATAGAATAGCCTTAACATCCAGATTCTTACTGAATCTGTGGTATTTGTTAGGAATATCCAATAAGTAGGCTTTCATCTTGTTTAAATCCATGCTTCCCAGTTTCCAGACAGAAGCGGATAAAAATAAGGCGTGGAAACTTTAACTTATTATTCCACTTAGGCTCTGGACTGCCTTGACTGTATAATAAGCAAAGTCCACGCCTAATGATATGATATTCCTATAGCTAGGATATAAAATACCATAGACGCGGACGCTTCTTGCTCATTACCCACAGTCAAGAATTGTCCAGATTCAAGTGAAGGATAACTTTGCTAAACGCCCTTTACTAAAATATGTCCTTCCAGTGTCTTAACGCATTAAGACCTCTGAAATTGCTGCAAAGTTAATGAAAGGTTTTGAATAGCTAAAGATAAAACGCTGATAAATGCAGTTCCAAGTGTTCCAAAACATATCTGTAATAGATAATTAGCTAGTATCAGTTTCTTTTAGTTGTAACTTCATTGCAGTATAAAAATTAGAAGTGGGCATATAAGACGATAATTTTTAAAACTCATTCTTATTGTTAGCTAGAAAGATTATAGCTAATATTGCAGATTGGTACGGATATGCAGACCTTGTAAATAGTTCCCACAAATCGCACATACCATAAACTACAAGCCGTACCATGCCTTTTTAAAAAGACAGTTTCCACTTCATTTCGGAACTGGCTTTCATAGGACTATCAGAATGTGACAAAACTTTCTATTTCTGTAAAAAGTTCAGAAACTTCAAACTTTGTCACATTCCAACAGATTAGAAACTTAAACAGTCATAAGTATTTAGTAGTTCTTCCTGCCTTAAACCTAAGTATCTTTTAGTTATAGTTACACTGGAATGATTAAATAGTTCCATCAGCTTAACTAAGGCTAGTTCTGAATTGTCACTATTCATATTATAAACTTGTCTGCCAAAAGTCTTTCTAAGTGAATGACAGCTAAAGTTCTTAATCTTTAATTTGTACTTCTTTTTCACCTCTTTTAGTATCACATTGATTCTCTGGATAGTGAAAACAGTTCCTTTTTGGCTCACTAAAATAGGTGAGTTAATTCCTATAGGCTTTACCTGTTCATAACATTCTTTAATGTGCTGCCCAAGTTGGGCATTTATCCTAATAGTTCTCACCTTATTTGTCTTTTTCTCTATTACTGTAAATTCACTGGTATTTAATATCTGTTTCCATCTCAAAGCTAGAATATCTGATATTCTCAATCCTGTGAAACACCCCAAAGCTATAAGAAGTGAAATTTTATAATTTCCATCTTTAGCCAATTTCCTTATTAAGTTCATTGCATCAGACCAAACTAGATAATCTGCTGTAGTGCTTGAATACTTTAAACTCATAATGTTCTGTTTTATATGTAAATAAATAAAAGTGAATGTTTCACCATTACCAACATACTAGCTAATTAGCTAATGTGTTGATTTATAGCAAAACATTCACTTTGTATATTAGTGAGTATTTATGATTGCAAATAAGTAAAGATTGCAATAATCAATATCAGCAAAAAAGGATTGATAATACCAATTATTATTAGTAGTAGAACTACCAACGTACCCCATAATACTAGTTTTCCATTATCTTCCATTCTGTAGTATTTTTAAGTTATTGAAAAAGAAAGGACACCTATTAAATAGATGCCCTTTCAGTTAGTTTAGCCCAAGAACCAAGAATATTTATTATCCAGTCCTTGTAATACATTGTTCAGTCCAACACTTACCTCTGTAGCATTTACCCCACGTTGTAAATAGCTGTCTATGTAGCTGTTTTTGTTTGATTGTGTGAGCAAATTGTGAAAATCAAAAAGAGATATGGCATTGTCTTTCACTCCAAACACTTCATTTGTGTAATAATCACGGCACACACTATTTATTTGGCTGTCAGTGATTAGAAGTCTTGGTATTGCTTTCTGTCTTGCTGGTGAAAGTGCTTGGTACATTCTCATTCTGCCTACCACTTGTGCAAACTGTGTTTCAGATAAATAAGTATCTGATAATGTCTGCATCAAATGTATTTCTTTGGCTGCATTGAAGCTGTTGAGCAATTCCAGTACATTTCTGTAAAGTTCATTGATATTAGTTACTTCCATGTTGAATCTCACACCCTCACCAGTAAGAATCTGATTAGAGCAAATTCTCATTCTCCAACCAATAAAGACGGAAAACTTTTCTAAGCCTTTGGAAGAACGGTACAGATTCAAGT
>OHCC01000173.1_pt1 | contig 60311 bp, 52 predicted proteins | sample 1577521 | NCBI WGS metagenome assembly OHCC01 (sample SAMEA3879533, study PRJEB24766) | human gut metagenome | biome: human-associated habitat; feature: feces | place: USA | collected 1985/1987
GAAACACTCATAAAAGAGAATCTTTCGCTGAAATATACTTTTTAAGGGACGACTAATTAGTGAAAATCTGCGTTCATTTGCGTTTTAATAAATTCGTATTTATATGGCAAAAGTTTTTATATGCTTTAAAGATGAGGTTATGGACGTTTTTAGAATTGTTCCAATACCTCGATTCTCTTTTTAATAGGAGGATGGGTTGCAAACAGCCCACTGAGTCCGCTGAAACTGCTTTTTGCCTGTTTGCCCGGATGTTCTATGAAAAGTTGGGCTACATCTTCCCGTTTTACGGCTTCAATATCAGGATCGGCTGAAATCTTACGCAGTGCACTGGCAAGAGCAAGCGGATTCTTTGTCATTTCGGCAGCACCTGCATCTGCCATGTATTCACGTTTGCGTGAGATGGCAAAACGCATGAGACTTGCAAAGAAATAGCCAATGGCAGCTACAATGAGAGCAATCAGAATCAACACAATAACACCGTTTCCTTTGCTATTACTACTACGTGCACGCGAACTATAATAAATAGAACGTATGGCAATCTGCGCCAACATAGAAAAGATACCAACGAATACGATGGAAACAATCAGCAAACGTACATCCCGGTTACGAATATGACTTAATTCATGTGCTATGACTCCTTCCAGCTCCTGATCGTCTAATTTCTCAATAATCCCACGGGAAAGTGTAACAGTGTAAGTACGCTCATTAATTCCACTGGCATAAGCGTTCAGAGAAGAGTCATTGATGATGTTGATCTTCGGCATTTTCATACCTTGTGACATACAGAGGTTCTCTACCAGGTTATAGATGCGCTTGTTCTCTTTGCGTTCCAGTGTCTTTGCTCCGGTAGCAGCTTTGATAATGCTTGTGTTGGCAAAATAGGCAATAAGGAACCAGATCGTAACACCTCCTATTATATAAGGTATAGATTGGAGGAATATGTCATTCACCATATCCATACGACTATAGTCCACATATTGTTCTTGCGTAAGCATTACCAGCAAATAACAGAACAGATAGGAGAGTACCCCTACTAAACAAGGAAACAGAAACAGCAGAAATACGGAACGAATATTATTCCGGTTCTGTTGTGTTTGAATTCCGATGTATTGCATGATTTATCAATTATCCGTGAGGAGTTTAGAAATTAATTTTAGGGGCTTGTTCCAGATTGGCACGCTGTTCTGTTCCCAGGTCGAACATAATTTCTTTGTGGAAGCCAAACATACCGGCAATCAGGTTGGAAGGAAATGTCTGAACAGCATTGTTCAGTTCCTTTGTAGCTGAGTTGAAATAGCGGCGGACTGATGCTAATTTGTTTTCAATATCTGATATTTCTTCCTGTAACTGAAGAAAGTTCTGATTGGCTTTTAAATCAGGATAAGCTTCCAACGTAATCTTCAATCCCGAAAGAGCAGATGTCAATTGATTTTCCGCATTGATTTTATCGTCGATCGTACATGCATTGACTGCTCCGTTACGAGCCTGTATCACCCGGTCTAATGTCTCTTTTTCGTGGGTGGCGTAACCTTTTATGGTATCTACCAATTGTGGTATCAGATCATGACGCTGTTTTAACTGTACATCTATATCTGCAAATGCATTTTCACGGTTATTTCTTAATTTTATCAGTGAATTGTACATCGAAACTACCATGATTCCAAGTATGACGATAATTCCTAAAATGATTAATAGAGTCATAATTTTGTGTATTTGTTAGGGTTATTAATACTTTCAAAGATAGGTGAAAGTGATCATTCTTGCAATAGAACAGAGAATAAAAATCATCAATAGCACCCAATAACTATCAAAAAGCACCTAAAAACTGTTTTTTGATAGTTTTCACCCCAAAGAAAGACGAATTCCCCCCTACTAAAGTCTAAAAATACCTTTAAACTTGCAACATCGATAATGAAACGAAATATTAACCGTAAAAACCATTAAGTATGAAAAGTTTAAGTTTTAAGAAAGATTTAATAGGAGTTCAGGAAGAGTTGCTTCGTTTTGCTTATAAGTTAACAGCTAACCGTGAGGAAGCAAATGATTTGTTGCAGGAAACATCACTTAAGGCCTTGGATAACGAGGACAAATATATCCCGGATACAAACTTCAAAGGATGGATGTATACCATCATGCGTAACATCTTTATTAATAATTATCGTAAGATTGTACGCGATCAGACTTTTGTAGACCAGACAGACAATCTTTATCATTTGAATTTGCCGCAAGATTCCGGATTTGAAAGTACCGAGGGAGCTTATGATCTCAAAGAGATGCGCCGCATTGTTAATGCATTGCCCAAGGAATATAAAGTACCTTTTTCTATGCATGTTTCAGGATTTAAATATCGTGAGATTGCTGAGAAACTTGATTTACCATTAGGTACCGTAAAAAGCCGTATCTTTTTCACACGTCAGAGACTGCAACAGGAATTGAAGGATTTTGTTTAATCAATAGGTATAAATTAGATAGATTTTAAATTGAAAGAGAATTAGCCGTGTTTATTTTAATCTGTGGTTTTAGACGGCTTGTTATTGTTTAATTGTAAGGAATAAGAAGGTGAAAATCTTCTTATTTCTTTTGTTTTGTGACAATATGATATAAAACATATCCTTTTTACTAAACTTTTTTAGGTTTATTTTGTCTTTATGTCAGATAACTCTGTATATTTGTAATAGATGACATGTTAACCAAATTATGTAAAATCACCTTATTAGATTACGGCAATGAAAAAGGAAATTAAATTCAGTCTCGTCTATCGGGACATGTGGCAATCGTCCGGTAAATATCAACCCCGCGTAGACCAATTAGTGCGAATTGCTCCATTGATTATAGAAATGGGCTGTTTTGCCCGTGTCGAAACCAACGGAGGAGCTTTTGAACAAGTAAATCTGCTGTATGGAGAGAATCCGAATAAAGCCGTACGTGCATTTACCAAACCTTTTAACGAAGCAGGTATTCAGACTCATATGCTTGATCGCGGGTTGAATGGTCTGCGTATGTATCCCGTACCGGCTGATGTACGGCGGTTGATGTATAAAGTAAAACATGCTCAAGGAGTGGATATTACGCGGATATTTTGTGGGTTGAATGAGGTGCGTAACATTATTCCTTCTATTAAGTATGCTCTTGAAGGGGGGATGATTCCTCAGGCTACTCTTTGTATTACCCATTCACCGGTACATACTGTTGAATATTACGCCGATATTGCCGATAAGTTGATAGAAGCCGGTGCACCCGAAATCTGTTTGAAAGATATGGCAGGTATCGGTCGTCCCGGAATGTTGGGCAGACTGACAAAAGCTATAAAGGAGAAACATCCTGAAATAATTATCCAGTATCATGGGCATAGCGGACCAGGTCTTTCAATGGCATCTATTCTCGAAGTTTGTGAGAATGGGGCTGATATTATTGATGTGGCTATGGAACCTATGTCGTGGGGTAAAGTACATCCGGATGTAATTTCGGTACAGGCGATGCTCAAAGATAAAGGCTATGATGTGCCTGAGATCAATATGAAAGCTTATATGAAGGCACGTGCCATGACTCAGGAATTTATTGACGACTTTTTAGGATATTTTATGGATTCTACTAACAAGCAGATGTCATCTCTTCTTTTAAAATGTGGGCTTCCTGGTGGTATGATGGGATCTATGATGGCTGATTTGAAGGGTGTTCATGCAGGGATTAATATGATATTGAGAGGTAAAAACGAACCGGAACTGAGTATCGATGATTTGCTGGTAATGCTTTTTGATGAAGTAGAGTATGTATGGCCAAAACTCGGTTATCCCCCATTGGTAACGCCATTTAGTCAATATGTGAAGAATGTGGCATTAATGAATGTGATGCAGCTTGTAAAGGGTGAAGAACGTTGGACGATGATTGACAATCATACTTGGGATATGATTCTGGGAAAAAGTGGACGCTTGCCGGGGCAGCTTGCTCCTGAAATCATTGAACTGGCAAAATCTCAAGGATATGAGTTTGTAGATACTGACCCACAATCGAATTATCCGGATGCTTTGGAAGGTTACAGAAAAGAGATGGACGAGAACGGTTGGGAATATGGAGAGGATGATGAGGAGCTCTTTGAATTGGCTATGCACGACCGTCAATATCGTGACTACAAATCGGGAGTTGCCAAAAAACGCTTTGAGACCGATTTGGAACACGCAAAAGATGCTGCTATGGCGAAGAATGGATACTCTGAAGAAGAGATAAGAAAGTTGAAACGTGCAAAAGCCGATCCCATTATTGCCCCGGATAAGGGACAAGTGCTTTGGGAAGTATCAGTAGAAGGTCCTTCTACTGCGCCGTTTATCGGTCGTAAATATCAGCATGACGAAGCGTTTTGCTACCTTTCTACACCATGGGGTGAATATGAGAAATTGCTGACCGGATTTACGGGCCGCGTTGTTGAAGTATGTGCCCAACAAGGAGCCACTGTTAATAAAGGAGATGTAATAGCCTATATTGAACGGAGTGATATCTTCGCCTGATCGTCAATAGAATAAAAATAAAGAAGGGAAGTGCCTGCTTTTTAGTACTTCCCTTCTTTATTTTATTCTGACTATGGTCTGAATTTTACGAGTTGCATACCTATCAGTTTATCATATCGTTCGCCAAATGCACGATTGTATATCAAAATCAGGTATTCATTTTCTGTTTCATAATAGTTTCCTTCTACCGGTCCGGTTTCGCCTTTGGTATTTCCATTGGGTACATACAAATACTGATAATTGTAAGCTCCCTGTTTCAATAATTGCACAGACTCATACGCATAAGTTTCTTTGTTGTATTTCATCTCACTCTGCAAATTGAAGTTATCATAAGTGAATTCTCCTTCCAGATAGAGTTTACCATCTATAAAAGGATCTTCCCAGGGAAGGCTGAAATGCACAAAAAAGTAATCGGCTTCAATATTATTGTCTGTTGCATCATCGTAGCGAATCAGATACCGTCCGTTTTGATCTTCATCGTAGCTGTAGTTTTTTGTACGCGGTTCGCTTGGAAAGAGGGTTGCGTGATAGTAGGGATCGTGAAACTGCAGGCTCATTACTCCCATATTCGCATAACGTGTGCTGACAGTTTCAAATCTACGGTATTCATTTCCGGCCGGAAATATCAGGGCACGATTGTGTGTATAACGCAGTTCATCGGGACCTACATAAGTTGGCACTACCCCTGTTACCATGTTGTCCGTACGTCCATCCTGCATCACTTGTACTTTTATTTCCTGTTGCGGATTTCGGATTGTGTATCCTTTGTAATTAACATTGAAGCTAACTTGCTGGTGTCCTTTGTTGCGGTCTATTTCTGTATCACTGCTTACTACAGCCGATACATTGACTTGTTTATCCAGTATCCGGAAGCAGGTTTTGAAGATAGGCTTGTTACTATCAGAATCGTCATAAACAGTCACGATATAATTGCCTGACAATGTCATGCGCACTTCATCGTTGGGCAATTTGAGACGATAGTGTGTGTAGGGCATCGTGGTGTTGACAGATGTTTCGTAGTCTTCAATCGGGTTATTATTGAATCCGTCCAGATAGTCTATATCCGAAAGGTTGGAAGGAGTCCAATCTACATTGGCGTGGGAGAGAACATACTGATAGCGATGATAGTCATGTGAAAGTTCATCGAAAGATATTTCCACATATTCTCCGGCTTCTAATGTTATAATTGCCGGAGCGTTATAATCATCGTTGGCTATTACCTGCACCGTTTGTATGTGCGGAGCGTAAACTTCTGTACGTTGGGCTCTCATACCGACTGACAGGCAGAGCAGAGAGAAAAGAAGTGAGATGTATTTCTTCATAAGAGTTATAATTTTGTAGATGAATACTGATTAGGAGGTTATCGCTTCTTTTTCTTTTGTGGTTTTGAGACTTTTTTCTCTTTTTCTACAGGTGGAAATTTAGGTACCAGGTTCATCAGTCTCAATATCTGTTTTTGTCGTTTCAGGATGTAAGATGACGGATGAGCCGAGTCAAAACGTATCGGATTGGGAAGCGTGGCAGCAATGAGGGCGCATTGTCCTTTAGTCAGTTTGGCTGCCGTAGTATTGAATTTATATTTCGCAGTGGCTTGTGCCCCATAAATGCCTTTACCCATTTCGATAGAGTTGAGGTATAGCGTCATGATCCGCTCTTTTGACCAAAATGTTTCGATGAGAAACGTGAAATAGACCTCTAATCCCTTTCGTACCCACGATGATTGGGGCCAAAGAAATACATTTTTTGCAGTCTGTTGGCTGATGGTACTCGCACCTCTTTTTCTTTTTCTTTTTTCATTTTCTTTGATCGCTTTTTCTATCTCTTTGAAATCGAACCCGTTGTGCTCTGCAAAACGGTTGTCTTCGGAAGCGATAACTGCCATAGGCAGGTGAGGGGAGATTTTATCAAAAGAAACCCACGTGTGTTTGCACGTGGGCTTATCTCCTGATACTATCTGCTGCACGCTTCGGATGACCATTAACGGAGTAACATATACCGGAACAAACCGGTAGATGATAACTGCAAGCAAAGTCGATACGAAGAAAAAAAGCAGCAGATTGCGTATAAAACGAAGTATTTTACTTACCGGCTTCAGCATTTTTAATCATCTGCTCACTGGCATACATATAAACTTCCACACGACGGTTTTGAGCTGCAGTCAGTGCTTCGTCATATTGTGAATAACCTACTCCTTCTACTGTCTTAAATTGAGAAGGCTGAACACCACATGACTGAAGATAATTTTCTACAGCATAAGCACGATTGTTAGAAACCTTTTGGTTGGCTTCCTGTGTACCTACTTTGTCAGTATGGCCGATAATAGCGATATCTATAGTGGGATCACTTTTCAGTACGCCTGCAAATTCACGCAATGATTGTTTGGCAGTATTACTCAATGTAGAAGAGTTGAAACCAAAAAGAATACCGGAATCAAATGTCACTTTCACAGCAGCCAATCCATTGTTATCAGTGATTTGTTCTACTTGTGCACCTTCAATTCGTGCTGCTTCTTCTGCTTTTTTATCCATTTTGCGACCAATCAATACACCTGCGGTACCACCAACAGCTGTTCCGATAGCAGCACCAATAGCGGCACCTTTACCTTTACCGGCAATTCCACCGATGATTGCACCCAAAGCAGCACCTGAGCCACCACCAACTATTCCGCCTTTGGCAGTATTGTTCATTGTTCCACAGCTTCCAAATACTAAGGCCGCACTCAAAAAGAAGGCCATAAACTTAATCTTTTTCATACTTTTATTAAATTAATATTAATGTTAAATCTTAGAACGGGACAAAGATAAAAAAAATATTTAGTTGCGTTGTCGTTCCTTTATTTCAAAAACAATCATCTCTTATGTTTTGTTGACTGAAAGTACTTTTTTACGTATAATTGCAAACCATGTCAAGAGTATCAGTCCTTTAGCTACTGTAGTAACACATACTGCCCACCAGATACCTTCGACTCCCATTCCTAAACGAACGAAAAAAATGGCAAGTGGAATGCGCATATAGTTACATGTGATGCTGATAATAGCCGGCGGAACTGTACGCCCGATGCCATAGAATACTCCTTGCATGGTAATTTCCAGCATCATGAATAGTTGTGAATATCCGTCTATCCTTAAGAATACCCCTCCAGCTTCATATGCAGCCTGTTCCGGTACAAAAACAGCAAATATTTCATTGCCAAAGAATACAAATAGCAATGTGCAGAACGTTCCGAATATTCCTGTCATCCACAAGGTCATATGCCAGGCACGTATAACTCGCTCTGTTCGTCCTGCAGCGTAATTTTGTGCAATGAAAGCACTTAGTGCGGTTGAGAACCCCTGTGAAGTATTCCAGGTTATGGCTTCAATTTGTCCACCGGTAGTAAAAGTCATCAATCCGATATGGCCGCCATGCGTTGAAGCTGTACGGCAAAGGAACATATTGACGAAGGCAAACAGGGTGTTGAGCGTTGCTACTGGTAATCCTAACTTTAAAATACGGTGTGTATATTTCTTTTTTAATCGGGTGAAGAAGGGAAAACTGCCTAACAGTGCATCACGGTAACGTAGCTGATATATAAAAATACCAAACACGGTAGCTTGTGACAGCCAGGTGGCATAAGCAGCTCCGTTTGTTCCGAGTCCCAAACCGAATATAAAGAGAGGATCAAGTATGATATTCATTATTAACCCCGTACCACTGATATAAAAGGGCACTTTACTTCGGCCCGCTGCATTATATATACCTGTGAAGGCAGCCGAAAGAAAGACAAAAGGTAATCCGGTAGATACAATCCGGAGGTAGGAGATAGCATTATCCGTGATATGTGGTGCCAGTTCGTATATTCTGATTATGGGGCTGGCAAAAAGAAAAAGTAGTCCACCCCAACATAGAGAAATGATCAGTGCAATTGTAATGTTATGTGATGCAAAATGGCGTGCATCTTTTTGATTTTGTGCTCCTATGGATTGGCCTACACTAACTTCGGAACCTACTTTGTTTAATAAAGAAATAGAACCGGACATCCATGTAAGGATACCCACAGAGCCTATTGTAGCTACTGCTTCACTACCCAGACGCCCTACCCATGCCATATCTGTCAGGCTGTATGCCATCTGTATGAATGAGGTTGCCATAATCGGCATTGCTAAGTTGAACAACTGGCGATTGATAGGACCTTGAGTTAAGTTTTTTATTCCTTGCATCGATGTTTTTTTAGTTGGTCTTTTTGAAATGAGGCGCAAAGATATAAAAAACTATGCTCGGATATACCTATCTTTGCTGCGATTTTTTTCTTCTAAGCATAAAGCATGAATACAACAACTAAACCCTCCGTCTGGTTTCATCTTATGGCAGCAGTAACAGTTGCTATCTGGGGGACTACCTTCGTTTCAACTAAAGTTTTGATTGGTTACGGTCTTTCTGCCACTGATATCCTGTTCTACCGTTTCATCATGGCTTACATTTGTATCTGGTTCTTTTCGCCCCGTATTTTGTGGGCTAAATCATGGAGGGACGAAGGTGTTTTTGTACTCCTCGGACTTACGGGTGGTTCACTTTATTTCATTGCCGAGAATACAGCTCTTGGCATGACACTTGCATCCAACGTATCGCTTATCATATGTACTGCTCCGATATTGGCGGCTTTTCTCTCTTTCTTTTTATATAAAGGCGAGCGATTGAAACCGAAGTTGATTATCGGTTCTTTGATGGCATTGGGTGGTGTGGCTTTAGTAGTATTTAATGGTAGTTTTATTCTTCGTATCAGTCCGTTGGGAGATATTCTGACTTTGGTTGCTGCTTTGATGTGGGCCATCTATTGTTTGCTGCTGAAGCGTATGAATTCTAATTACTCTACTCTTTTTATTACGCGTAAAGTATTCTTTTATGGCATATTGACATTGCTTCCCTTTTTCTTCTTTTATCCTTTGCAGACAGATATCACTATTCTGTTTCAACCGCTGGTGATTGCGAATTTATTGTTTCTGGGAGTCATTGCTTCCATGCTTTGCTATATAATGTGGACATTGGCAGTGAAACGTTTGGGGGTGGTATGTGCAGCCAATTATATTTACGTTGTGCCATTGGTCACACTGATTACTTCTGCCGTTGTAATAGACGAACGGATTACTTTAATAGCATTGATTGGATGTGCTTTTATTCTTGGCGGAGTGTATCTGGCTGAGAGATGATTTAATAATGTGCCAATGTTATAATGTGTTAATGTTCCGATAGGAGGACACTCTTGAAGCTGGCACAGGATATTTTTGTAAAATTGTGGATAAACCGTCAGTCTATAAATCTACAGAAACCGTTTAATGCTTATATATATACTATTTGTCCGGATTATATTGGAACGCTATCTGACCCAAGGGTATTATTATATGCTTACCGGCTCGGTATTCAAGTCGGAATATTGCGGCGGAGATAAGATCTGGCGTAATACGAGACTCGATCGGAGGTACCTGTTCAATGCTTTAGGTGGTAAAGAATGAATATGGGGAAAACACCGGCAACATATTTTTAATACTAATCTCCGTATTTCTTATCAGGGAGGAGATCGCTATCCCCCCATTGATGAAGTTGTATTAATGGATAGTAAAGACATTATCCATAATGAGACACAAGCCTTTAGTAAAACAGTTTTCACCTGCTTTTACTGCCGATTTAGGTATGAGTTACAAACTAAACAAAAAACACCTTTCGCACGAATTTGGGTTACAATTGCTAAATGTTACCGGATATACAGGGCAACATGGATATCGATATAATGAACAAAAGAATAAAATCGAAAAAATAAAGGTTAGTAATATGCTGCCCAATCCTAGTTATAAAATCCAATTCTAAGTCTGGACTACTTCTGCTTCAGGGAGTTATAACTATCTATCTCTTTATATACAAGACTACGTATTTAATGGTCTGTTAATTAGGTAGTTTTATATACAAAGAGTACGTAGTTTTGTGGTATAAAAGTACGTACTCTTACAGTCAGAAGATATATAGATGTAATTTCCCGTTAACAATGTTAATTTCAAACGGATATCCCGATCTATCATATCTGTAAACAGTGTATTTATAGGTTATTTTATGCATTGATTTCCGATTCCAGTTGTTTAAAGTTGCGTTTTAATATTAATGGAACAATAGTCCGGTGAAATGGTTTTATTATGAAAAAGTAATATTTTCCTATTTTATTATTCAACTTGACGATAGTCGTTACTGTGATCTTTTTTTCGTTTTCATTGTACTTACTTTGTTCCAGAAGTAGCGAAATCCTTAGGTCTAAATGTTTATCATCTTCGCCAAGGATAATTTCTGTTGCTGTTTTACCATATACTTTGAATATTCCGGCCTGTGTTCCTACTTCATATTTGTTACTGCCGTTATCTTCTTTTTTTACAACCATAGCAGGCGTTTTTAGTTTGAAGAGTGATGCTATTTTATTTCTTAGGGAAAATAGTCCTTCAAACCATTTTGGACCAGGCTTGGCAAATGCTTTCACTATTTCAGGGATATCGATCCTGTTTTTCTTATCTATGATTGTATATTTATAACTATCAATGTAGTCATAGTCCGAATTATCGAAATGCAGTAATGATTCTTCTTTCATCTTCTCTTTAATTTTATGTTGATACAATGGCTGAATTTTGGTTTTAATGAGAGTTACTCTAATTCTTCTGCATAGATATTTATTGTTTGCAATGCATTCAGCACATCAATTGGAGTTATCTCCAAACATTCTATCCTTAGTATCTTTTCCCAGTCTTCTAAATCTACATTCCATTTATGAATAGTAGGATATTGGGTAAAAAGGGTTTTGATACGCTTTATATCCTGTTTGTTTTTTATTGATGTTCGAAATATAAAAATTTGATTTTGCATATTTAATTTTTTAGTTGATTTAGTCCATGGGCAGGTTACTAAACATTCTACGCAATAATGTTGACAAAGCGGATGAATTCTGCTCCTAATAATTTTAATTTCTGCTGAATCACATTTTCATAGGTAGAATAATAAATTAGTTTGATAATAATGATTATTATTTTAGGTTTAAAGATAAACCAAGTAACTCTGCTGTGAGAGATTATTTGACGAACTGCCTTACTACTTATGACCAAATGTATAATATAAGCGACTAATGCCCATATATATAATAGTCATAATACCTAATAGTTTTTATCATATTAAATTAGTTCTGTTATTGGGAATGCAAAGATAAGTCAGGTATTCTTTTGTCGTATTGAAAATAAAGCCATATATTTGTCCAAAAGCGACAAATGTATGTTCATTACAGCCGGATTATTAAATATGCTTTTAAAGCATTTTAGAACTACGCATGCCGAATTATCTGAAGTTTTGGTGGAATTGAAGTATGATTATACGATATTACAAAATCCGACAGCCAAAATTGATGCCGATATACTGGGGGTATATCTGGAATATATTGTTAAAAAGACAGGTAACTCCAGAATCGGTTTGGAAACGGGATTCTTGTTACCGTTTGTTTTGACCGGCAGTTTCTTTAATATTTTCAATCAAAGTAAAACTGTGCGTGATATTTTTGAGAATGATGCACCATTCGACCCGGCAATAAATGATATATATACATTTGTGACGAAAGAGGATGATATTAATTTTTTTCTTGAAATATCGATAGAACCTCAGTTCGAACGATTGTATCCGATAGCCTCCAGACAGTGGATTGAAATGCAATGTGGCTTTTTTCTCCAATATGCTTATAGTTTTACAGGGCGGTTTCTGTACCCTATTCTTGTGTACTCTATGTATAAGGAAGAGGGGAGGAGGGATAAACTTGAAGAGTATCTGGGATGTCCTGTGATATTTAATCATGATCGGTTGATTCTTGTTTTTGATAAGACGGTATTGGATTTACCAATCGTAACGGGAAATAAAGAGATGCTTGCGATTTTTGAAGATTATATGAACGAGATACAAATACAGGAAACAGCACAGAATCATGGCTTGTCTCAAACGGTTCGCAGGTATCTTATGCATAGTCTTTTAAATGATGATTTATCTTTGAAGTATGTTGCAGAAAGATTTAATATGAGTGAACGTAATATTCAGAGAAAGTTAAAGACAGAGGGTACTTCGTATCAAAAGATTCTTGATGATTTACGTATGGAATTATCTTTAAAATATTTGAAAGAAAAGATCTCCCTACCGGAAATTGGATTTCTTCTTGGTTTTGAGAGTCAAAGTGCATTTAATAAATTCTTTAAAAAACATTTTCGAGTACAACCATCCGCATATAAAGAGAGTAACTAAATTGATTATTTAAGGGGAAGATAAGGAATGAATGATATACTTTCCTTTTAAAGTTTATGATAGGATCCGGATCTTATTGCTAATATAGATGGTCGTAACTATTTGATCAGATCCAGTAAAAAAGGTATTTTTATCTGTAATCAGTATAATTTATTAGTCTAATGACAATTGTAACTTTGCATTGTTTAAGTATTATGTAATAGGAAAATATAAATTCATTAATAAAATGATCTGAATATGAAAGTATTACTAATAAATGGTAGTCCACGAAAGGGTGGGAATACTCATATTGCTTTGTCAGAAGTGGCTAAAACTTTAAATGAGAATGGAGTGGAAACAGAAATCGTTTCAATTGGGGTAAAGGCCATGCAAGGTTGCATCGCTTGTAATCGTTGCAGAGAGTTGGAACGATGTGTTTTTCAAGATGAATTGTACGATAGAATCAGAAAACAACTGGAAGATGGAATTGACGGATTAATAGTGGGTTCACCAACTTATTATGCAGGGCCTAATGGTTCACTGTGTGCTCTGCTTGACCGGGTTTTTTATTCAAGTTCGGATTTGATGAAGTACAAGCCTGCTGCAGCGGTAACTGTTTGCAGAAGGGGAGGAGCGAGTGCAACTCTTGACCGGTTGAATAAGTATTTTACAATTAATCACATGCCTGTTGTTTCCTCTCAGTACTGGAATATTGTACATGGGATGTTACCTGGAGATGCTTTGCAAGATGCGGAAGGTCTGCAGACAATGCGGATGTTAGGTAAAAATATGGCATGGTTGTTGGAAAACATTGCTAAAGAAAAAAAGTATCCTGAAATAGAATCTGCTATTCGAACTAATTTTATTCGTTGATCTAAAGAAATCTGGATGTGTATATTTAATGGTTGATTTTCGGATCGGATAAGTCTGGGCTTTTAAATTCAAATTTATCCGATCTGAAAATTGTTTTCTATAACTTCTCCTTAAGCATAATTTATGATATACTTTCTAACAGGAAACTACATAATTTTCTATTCTACTTTATCTTTCGATAATATTTCTATCAATTGATATCTAATACTACCTCCATCTGCTGGAGGATTAGCTAATGTCGTTTTCTTTTTCTTCTTTTACTAACATACATTCAATAGGATCAGATGCTTCTCAAAGTTGATACATGCTCATTTCTGCTGAAACAAACATTTTAATGGTTTCAACTTTATCTTGTGAATCATCATTGTTTAAACAGCCTGCGAAGCAGAGTGCAGAAAGGAATAGTCAGAGTGTTCCGAATATTTTTTAGTTTTCATATCGTGTAGTTTTACTATTATATTATGTAAATACAAATTTGGTGTAAAAATTGCAAAGTTACATGATGAATCGAACTCTTATTTTTTTAAGACTGATTATTTATAGAATTGATTTGTAGATTCATTTTCTACTATATAAGAGGTATGAGAAGATTTCATTTCATAGGGAAGAAATAACTAAAACGGGAAAGTATTTATTTTGAAGATATACTGTTTAAAAAACTTGGAAAAATATTTCTTGAATCTTTTTTTATAGATATATTTGTAAACTGAGTTGAAAAATCCGAGAAAAGATTATTCGTATTTAGAATCAGAGATTAAATGATAAATAGAATGGTATTCCTGATTTGGACTTGTATAAAAAAACAGCACAACAAGTAAAGATCGAAATTATAGATACCAATAATTAAAATATAAAACTTAATCTATTGAAAATGGAATCACTTCCGAAAGAATATAGTTTACTAATGACCATTAACAAGTACATTGGAGAGTATTTTGCTATGACGGTCAATACGAAAACAGTAAGAAGTACAGATATATATGAGTTTTTGAAACATAAAGATGATTTTAGACAACATTTCACATCAGCTAAAGAATTTAATGGTTTTATGCGTAGGATGCACGACCGGGGAGTATTAACTCAAATTATCAAGAATGTGAAGGTTGACACCTCTAATAAAAGTTTTTATCAATGGTACTTCTTTCCTCCATTAAGAGTTTACTCTAAAAAAACGACGTCAGAAAATAAGAATATTGCCAGTTCGCATCCGGATAAAAGCCAGTTCTTTAGAGGAAATAAAAAATATCGGGCAGCCAATGGAACAATGGTCCGATCTATACAAGAACTTAATATAATGAATCGGTTATTGGCGGTAGAGATATTCGATGTTTATTATGAACGTCTTTTAGTTGCTGCTGGTAAAGAACGATACCCTGACTTTACCGTATATAATAAAGAAACTCGGACTGTCTTTCACTGGGAACATTTTGGAATGACAGATGATCTGGAATACGGTGAAAAGATGGCCGATAAAATAGAATGGTATAAACAGATTGGTTACAAGAGTATTGATGAGGGAGGACGTTTTATTGTTTCCGTCTATCAAGATGAAGAGCATTTCATTGGGCTAATAGATAATATTATTGAGAAAATGAAGGTTATATCTATTCCGTGTGGGTTTCTTAAAGATAACATATGATGATTTGAAATGGGAATCAATATATTTTCCGTAAATTGTTTAGGATAGTATGTGATAATTGTGACTATTTCGTGTCTTAGGTCACGGACATTATACAAGGAAAAACTCCTACAATACCTTGATATTGTAGGAGTTGTCTTTTTATTGTCTGGTTTTTCCAGCTTCTTGGTGATCCGCCTGGGATTCTCCTAAGAGAGTTACCACGCTGATATTTAAAACTTTATATTTCTTGCTTCAAGCATATCCCATGAATTATCCCACTAAATTTCTACGTGCTTTTGCGGTAGTTTGCTCATGGAGAATACTGGGGGCAAAGTTATTTGTTTTTATTGTATTAGCAAATAAAAATATAAAATCTATTCTTCATCTCTAAAGAAAAGCTTATAGAAATTTAATTTGCGATGTTCATCGAAACCTTTCTCTAAATATCTAATATCACCATCTATTGTTATTTTGAAGTTTTTATCTAATTTGATTATGTTTTTAATGCTTCTTGATTGTTTCTTAGTCGCATTTTCTGAAATTGTAAAATCATCCGCAATTACAACTTCTCTTTCTTCTTCAAATGTTTTCTTGTAGCTTTGAAATTCATCTCTAAGACTTTGTTCCTGAATTATTTGGTTAGAGAACTCGTCTATATCAAAGAAATCGTTTTTCTCAAAAAACGATACAGCTTTATTAAGTATATCTGCTTTTTGTACATTATCTATATTTTTGTTTTTAGACACAAAATTTTTGCATAATGAAATAATATTGTTAGTATAATAATATTCATCATTTCTCTGCTTTACATGCAAAAATTCATCTTTCCAATAACGAGCTTCTGAACCTTTACTGGAATTATCAACGATACCAACTAAAAAACCTTTCTCTCTCTCTAAATTAAAGATCAAACATCCCTTGTCCAATTTATTAATATTAATACCAAAATCACTATTAATTTCAAAATCATCCCCTGTAGAAAAAACTCTTAGATAGGTTTCTTTGGTTTCAGATTTAAAAATTCCAACTCCATCTGTTAATTGACCATCTATTACACAGTCTTTAAAATATGCAATATAAAGCTCTCCTCCATTAATTTTAGGATGCATAGACTTATTATATAGGTGCTTTGCTATATTTTTAGATTGTTGTAGAATAGAATCTTTGTTGTCAAATATATTGCTTGCATATACGAAAATCTCATTTAAATTGAGATCAGAATCATGAAATAGGTTATAATACTCATTGCTCTTGAAATTAGCAAAAAAATAATTAACAAGCAACTTACTGATATTCTCATTTACACACAATGGTGATTTTGAAAAGATTACGCCTTCCTCTTCTACTTTATTACCTACTTTATGTAAGCATATCTTGTCTAAAATAACATTATCTATATGTATCATACTATTTTTTTGTAATTACAAAATAAAAATCCAAAATCAATCTCAAAGTCATTAATATACAATGAATCAATAAAAATACATTAAATGAGAATAATATTTTCCCGACTAAGAAAGTAGTTGAGAAAAATATTGGATAAATCATGCCAATCAACAGTAAAAAGCCTTCTACTACAACTATATAAGTGAAATTAATAGTAATAGCTCTATATAATGAAACAGGTTCAGAACCTAACTTTACTTTTTCTATATAACTATTTCGAGCTTTTTCTATATTTGCTCCTTCGGAAGTTAGGAATATAGCAAATACAGAAATTGTAAAACCTAATAGAATGCCAATGACTGAAAGAATATCACTCTGAATAGCATCAACAACGCTATAGAAGCGGCATGAATCCGAATACAAAAAAACAATAATACTTACAATCAGTGGAATAATAACATTCACTAAGAAAATCCTTTTTTCACGTGTCCTTAGAAAATCTATAAAAAGTAATATATACTCCATAATTTACAAAGGCAGAATTAAAGATTTAAGAAAACGATATATTTCCATAGTTTGCACTTGACCTGTTGATTCATTTATAGACACCTTAATAGGTTCTATTTTTTCCATAAAAGTTGTATCAATAAATGTATCTTTGTCATTTTCGTTTTTTCCATAAATTCTTATTTTGGAAACCTCTTGTGCATTATTCTTCTTTTGTCTATTCAAGCGATTAAAAATATCAATACCTACTTCTTTTGCACTTTTATTTCTTTCCGCTTTTAAAGTCAATTTAACTTGGTCTTGTATAGCTGACGTTCTTTCTGAAAACTGAAGAGCGCGACTTCCTAATAATGATTTATTGAAGAAGACATCAATAGATGTTGCTCGTTTTAACTTTTCAAGCTCTGATATAAAATTATCACGAGCTATTTTTGTATATTCTACCGTAAAATTCTTCGTTTTTTTCTTTTTCTTCAAATATTCCCGTGTAAATTGATTTAAATAGCTTATGATATTATTGACTGATACACCATTTCCATTAACTTCTACCAATAAGAAAACCTCATCATTTGTTATTTTTATTGCAAAATGTGTTTTTTCTTTTTCTCCTTCTGTTTGTTTTTTAGGACTCTCTCGTTCTTCGTCTGTTTCCGTATCCCAATAGGGGGGACGATATTTATATGCAGCACTTTTAAATAGCCCTGTTATCAAGATAGAAGAATCTTTAGAATCTTGCTTCATACTAAATGACTCCAAAGAACAAGCTTTGTTACTTTTCAACTTTAAAGATCTTCTTTTGCGCCCATCAATGTAATTAAATACTTCTTTTATTTCATAAAAAGGAATTAATCCTTCTAATCCGTCAGCATTATTAGCCCACATATCTTTTACTAAAGTGTAAAAAGCAATTTTTCGTTCTTTGTCCATTGTGTATCAGTTTTAAGTATGCACAAAAATAACAAAAAAACTATTACGTTATGCGATGATCCAAAGAATTTTGTATAAAGTGAGGTTGAAAATATTAAAATTTGCAGAGGTATGCAAAAATGTAGCTTTTGCAGGATACAAAAGCAGTTTATAATTTGCGATATTTCTTCTTTCTCTTTTGGGATATAGGTATTTGTTCTTCTGGAACATTTGAATTAATTAATAAGTTAGCCCCAAATGGAACTAAGGAGACGAGAGAATCAGGAGAAAAATAGTTTTCTTGATTATTAGATCGGTGGGTGGGAATTCGATTATCTTTTTCTTTATCAATATTATTGCCTGTATTGCAAGATGTATGGTCTATTTCCTTGCTTTCAAGCTTGATAGAAAATAAGTTTTCTTGATTGCTATCTTGATCGATTGCTGTTTTTTTATCATTGGATTGAAGTTCTTGTCCTTGCAAATTGAGCCTTTCAAATATAGTGCCGTTCTTCATAGTGTTGCAATAGTCGAATGATTCTACTAGTTGACGTTTATAATCAAACAGTTTATCAAAGCCCTGTTCCGCCTGTTGGAATAGGTTCACACGGTCAAAACCTCCTGTTACTGTTCCTTTCTTGGTATTCTTATGATTGGTGAGCGGTGATAGCTTCTTTTTGTTAGCTTGGTCTTTCCGGCTCACAATCAAATGACAGTGGATATTCAGCTTGTTGTCGGAACGACTACGGTCGAAATGAATCTTGCCGTAAAACTTTATATCTGCTTCGGATAGCCCTTTGTTGAAATTATTGGCATATTCAGGAATGAATACTTCCCTGATATACCGCTTCATCGCTTCGGCTTTCTCTTGCTCGGTGTTCCCCATTGCCCGAAGTTCACTTTCCGATGGGCTGATATGGATAGCGTAAAACTTAGCATCCGTTTTTAGGAGTTGCCCGATATTGCCGTCTATATCCTTAATAACCTTTGATTTATAGATATTATCATCCATCAGGTTGAAAAAGCCATCGGTATAGATTCCTTTCTCCATCCGCTCCAAATCCTCATGCTCCATGTAAGAGACTAATTGTCGGCTACTTCCTGCATTGTTATATGTTCCACCCGATGGCGGGGCAAAATCTATATGCATGGCTCTATGTGTTTATCAGATTGCTGATTTCAGACTTTAGGTTCTCTTTCTTCTTACTATCCGTCACACCGCAAGCAGATAGTTCTGAATGGAGTTGTATCAGTTGAAGTAACCTTTTATAATCTCGTTGATGTATCTGGTAGAGTGCGTTAATCTTTTTGGATTGGTTGTTTATTACATCAGCATGATTGCCGAACTGCTCACTTAGCTTTTTAAGCACGGTTGTTTGTCTCTCCTGACTGGCTTCCAATTGGGAGAGAATTAGAGTTTCCAAAGTTTTGCCAATAGCATCGAAACGCAAAGCAATAGAATTTGTAACCCGTATCATGGGATTCAGTTGTTCTTCCTCGTAGTGACGGATGAACCGGATAATATCATCCTGTCTCTTATTTATTTTCGCCAGTTCTGATTTTACGGATTCAGGTGTTTCGGATGGGTTGATATGCGCCTTATCTATATACCCGAACGCCAGTTTTACAACTTCACTCTTTTTCAGTGAATAGCGTTTGCATATCTTCTCTACCAAAGCTGCCGTTTCCTTGTCTATGGAAATGGTAGTGAATATCGTTTTTCGACTGCTGTTTGGCATGGTAATTACTTTTTTATGGAAATATGAATAGATAAATACCTGATAATAAGCATTGCAAAGAAAATGCTTATTACAGGTGTCATTACAGCGTGTTCTTGTAACACGCTAAAGCCGAAGGCTTTGCCCCGCAGGGCAAGAGGGAAGAACAGGACTTGTCCAGTTCCCTCTTGCTCGATTTAGTGAAACCGGCTGAACCGATAGGTGAAGCGGTTTCTGTTAAATCGGGGTGGTAACACAATGTGATAGCTTAAACACAAGCTTCTTTCCTTTGCTGCATTTTGCTGTCAAGGTTTGTTTTCTAATTGATTGGCTTTTTCAAACTGTTTATAAGTTTGAAAATCGGCTCGTTCACGTACAAAAGCTCTAATATCGCTAGCCCGATAGTAGGTTTTATGCCCAATAGTAAAGTAGGGGAGCTTACCTTTTAGTCGATAGCGTTGTAAAGTTCTGAAAGACACTTTTAATAGAAATGCTAAATCCTGATTATCAAGTAATCGTTCATTTTCTTCTAATACCTGATCGGTATTGATAAGGGATTTTAAGTCTTGTCCTATCTCAGTGAGTTTCTTAGATAGCTTCTCCATCCATTTATCGAAGTTCTCGTTGTCTATATACATTTTGCTTCATTTTTAGTTTAACATTATTGTTCTCAATCGATTGATGAAGCAAAATTCAGTAAAACAATGTAACAGAAAAAGAGGAGTAGTTACCTACTCCCCGAAAAGAGAATTTCAAATCTCTGGAAATTAATAGTTTACACAAGTGTCTTTTTTGATCTTTATCGGTTCTTACGTTTTCGATCCTCTTTGATGATAGCATTTCGTAAGGCATCCAATGTTTTGGTAAGGTTGTACGGCTTGCGGGTAAATACTTCACCTACCTTATCGTAAATACTTCCGAATTTTAGATTGAAAAGCTGCTCAAAACCACGAGCTAAACGAACTTCTGGGACAGGTTTTCCATCTTCGCCAACGATTTGCCCCTGTAGAAACAGAGCTAATACGATTTCTGCAATGCCAATAATCCCCAAGTCTTTTGACTTAGGGATTACATATAGGTCGGACTTGAACGCTGTAGGAATAGATAACTTAAATTGTTCTGGATGGTTAATTTTTAAGTTGATTAATTGTAGCTCGGCATCAATTGTCGATAACGCTTTGTGGACATAGAGAATTTTAAGCGCATTTTTCCCCCTGCCCACATTGATATAACTCTTTTAGGGGTACTATCTCAATACGGGTGAGATTTAGCATCCGAAAGATATAGGAATAATCTTCTGAATTGCTAATAGCGACTATGTGCTTGACAAATTCTCCATAGGCATCTTGCATTTCTGTGTTAGTAACTTCTTGTGAAGTTTTAGACAATAGCTCAAAAAACTTCATTTTCAATAACTCATTCATAAGCATAATTTTTAGATAGTGAATAATATTAATTCGTATAATCATAAATTCAATATGCTTATTTAGGTACTATACTTTTTATATCTTCGGTATTTATAGTATCAATTTTAGGAGAAACTATATTTTTGTGCTGTACCTATTATATAATATGTAAATCAGTCCGCCAGAAAGAAATATAGTTGGTAGAATAAACCAATAGTTATTACTTATTAGAAACTTGGCTATCCAAAAAGAAGGGAGAAATGAAAATACATATTGGGTACTATCTGTAATAACAAAAGGTATTATTAATCCCACCATAACTAAAGCAGATACTTTTGCAAGTGCCATACCTTCTACTTTATTCCCCGCATATGCCAAAATAATCATAGCAGCCACAACGCTTAGTATTGTAGCCAATATTGATATTATAAATGTAGTCCATAATGACATATCTGATACAGAACAAAAAGAAAGCAGTACGAAAGAAACAATGGCTGCAAATAAAACAGGAATAAGCAATCTTGATATAAGATACCCCTTCTTACCAAGTGGGGTAATTGTGATGTACCTGTTGATTTTCATGTCTGTTTCATCTAATACCACTAAGACCGAAGCGAAGCAAATCATGTAAGGACACATAATTGCAAGGAATAAATCCAATATCGGATAATATAGGCTGAAATCCTTTAGCATCGGATAATGCTGTACAATTAAAGGGAAAACAAACCTATATATTGCTGCTAATATTAGCGGGATACATATTATTGCAGATAACATACCATCTGAGAATATGTTTCTGATAAACATTTTGAAGGAAATAATATTCTGATTCATAATTATATCGTCATCATTTTTTTTACTGACAGACAAGAAAAAATATACATTGCAATACACCAAATGCTTATTGCTATTAGAGATATGACACTGATATTTCCAGACATAAGTTCTATAAGACTTATACTTGGATGTAATAGCATAGCTCCCGATTTATAGCCCATTGTATAAACAGATATGGGAGCTACAGATATTATTAAAGTGGGAACCATAATCAGCATAAAATTATTCATGGTTGAAATAAAAGCAGAAAGTGATATTCCAACCAGTGTGAATAATGCTGAACCTAACATAATTCCAACAGCAAGATGTATGTAAGAATGTTCCATGCCTGAGAACAATGCGATGAGAACTCCACTTAGCAAAGAAATTAGTCCAATGGAAATTACCTTTGACAAAATGTATGTGTGTATCGATATGGGCGAAACAGCTAATGCCTGCATTACTTTTTCGCTTTTCTCGAATAATATTATTGCTCCCATAAACATTAATCCGATCAGTACGGGATCTGAAAATATAAGGGTAGTTGTACATAGTTCTTTCCACGGCATAGGAAGAATGCGCAATACTGTAATATACATTAGTGTAAATAACGTATATAGGGCATAAAAACCATATTTGTATTGTTGCCGAATATCACCTAGTATTAAACCTTTAAGCTTCATAGTAATTTCCTCCCTGTTATTTCTGAGAATATATTGTCTAATGTTGGCTCATTGCTATGTATTGATAATAAGGCATTAGCTTGAATCAGAGATTGTAGCTTTTTATCTGTACTTATTTTGTCAAGTGCGATTGTAGTATTTAATTCTTTTTGATTCTCCAAATATGAATATGTTACTTCATTATAACGCCTTGACATGATAAGATTATGAGGAGTGTCCATAGCTTTAATGTTGCCATCAACAATAAATGCTACACGATCACAAAGTTCGGTTGCATCGTGCATATTGTGAGTAGTCAGAATGATTGTTACTCCTTTATTTTTAAGATCAAGAATAATGTTTTTCATCACTTGGGAGTTCGAAGGATCTAAACCAGATGTTGGCTCATCCAAAAATAACACTTTGGGCTGATGAATAATTGACCGGGCAAAGTTTAATCTGGATTTCATACCTTTAGAAAAACCTGCCACTTTCTTATTGGCATGTTGTGATAGTCCAACCATTTCTAATAATTGTTCGATAGGAATCAGCTTACAGTCATATAAAGAACCAAAGAATTTTAAGTTCTCCAATGCGGTGAATTTCTCATAAAAACTAGGAAATTCAAAATCGACACCAATACTCTCATAGAACTGGTCAGACTTATTTCTAATTTCATTATTATTAATAGAAACACTCCCTTTATATTTAGGGAGCATACCTATTAATATCTTTTGGAGAGTGCTTTTTCCTGCTCCAGAAGGTCCTAAGAAGCCAAATATTTCTCCGCTTCTTACTTGAAAATTCATATTCTCAATAAATGGTAGTTGAGAATAACTAAACGATAAGTTTTTTACTGTAATCATAATTTTTAAATTTTATATCGTATGACTAAAATTGTTTATATAGTCATATTGTAAATTCAAAGTATCGCTATGTAACATATTTGCACATAGTCAGTTGATATTATATAATCTTGTTGTATTGGATTAGTCTTTAAATAGTTGCTGTACTATTCCCCTAACTATAAACTTGAAAACTTCATTGTAAATATCTGTTCCAATTGTTTTCTCGTTTAGAATAGTCAAGAATGCAGCTCTTAAAGCCCCTGCAAATACTTTTGTATCAATTGATTTACTTTCTGGAATAAAATTCAGTAGTTCGTTTGCTAACATGACATCATCATCTACGTGTTTTGAAAGTACTTCTTGAGGGAGCTTTCTATTTAGATATTCCACATCACTATTAACGAAGATAGATACAAAGTATGGTTTGTTGTTGATTAGCAAATCAGATATAATATCTGTCAATGTATCAACCGTAATATTATTGGTATGCTTATTTATGGCATTAAGAAATTCTTTTTCCAATTTCTTATGATAGTCTATTATTGTATCGAAAAAAAGAAGTTCTTTTGATGTATAGAATAGATAAAATGCTCCTTTAGAAATATTGGCATATTTAACAAGCTCATCTACAGAAGTTTTACGTACCCCTTGTTGCTGGATAAATAGCAAAGCTCCTTCTTTGAGTTTATCCTTTATAAGTTTTCTTTCGTTGTCATCAAATGCTTTTGCCATACCGTGTGACTATTTTGTTATTATTGGTCACTGCAAACATAAGCGTTATTTTTGAATTGACAAAGAAATATCGGTTTATTTTTCTTTGTTTCTATATGATCTGCCTAAATCAATGAGTATTTCGTCTATAAATCATTGTATTATGTTGCCACGATAAGTACATATTAAGTCATTAAGAACTTTACTTCGCCACTTTCGGACAGTTTTGAAAACGGCTCATGATTCTTCTTTTATTTGCCGATGAAAATAAAATCGACACGTTTTATAAACCTTTTAAAATTGAAAGTATGGAAGTAGTAACTATTGAAAAGAGAACCTTTTCGTATGTCTGCGAGAGGTTCACGGAGTTTGCCAAACGGATAGAAAGTTTGTGCAGCACTCATACCCAGAAAGTCGAAAACTGGCTGGATAGTCAGGAAGTGTGCCTGTTGTTAGGCGTTAGTAAGCGAACTTTGCAGTATTACAGAAGTAGCGGAAGATTGGCTTATTCTCAAATTGGTAGTAAGATTTATTATAAGACTTCCGATATTGAAAGAATTATTGCAGACAGTGAAACGCAAAATCAATCACCCAAATACCCCACGTCTTATGAAAAGAATTAAAAAAGATTATCCGTTTTTCAACCTGTTTTCCATTGTTGGCACATGGGAAAGCATTAATCTGAATCCTACGGTTATCATCTATCGGAGCGACAAAGAGTACCTTCTTTCTATTATATATGTATCGGAAACAACCAAACAGGCTTCACCTGCTACTTATGAGATACAGCAAGATGGTAGCCAGTATTTTATTGTCACTGCATCCAAACGGCTCTATGTAGATTATGATTTGGCAAAAGATGTAATTAGCATTTCATCGCTGGGTGACTATCTGTGTAACTAGCTATCTAGCCATCTTGAAATCAATATTTCAATAAAACAATCTTTCAATCATGGAACTAATAAATAAAGATACCCCACAAGTCAAAGAATTTATTTCTTCGCTCGATTCGATGCTGGATGGTATTGAATCTATAGTCAAGCATTACAAGCCTCACCTGAATGGGGAATGCTTTCTTTCTAATAATGAAGTTTCCAAGAAACTGAATGTCAGTTTGCGAACCCTGCAAGAGTGGAGAGATACAGGTCTAATCCCCTTTATCCAGATAAAAGGTAAAATCATCTATCGTCAGAGTGATATTGATAAACTGCTCCAAAGGCACTATTTTGAAAGTTGGAAAGAGTAACCTGCCAAGCCCAAAAACATTGTTTTTCGGAATTTAATTTGAATCATTGACTTTTCCAGTGAAGTATTTAGTCTGTGCAAGTCTTTAGATGAAAATACGCTCGAACATAGTGAGAGGAAGATTTTCATCTAAACCGAAGGCTTGGACTTGAACAGGCTAAATACGGAACTTACCTTTGTCAATGCTTCATATTGAGTTCTGGAAAACTTACTATAAAAGAAAAGGATTGAGAAAATGAAATTCATTTTTCCCAATCCTTTTTCAATATTAGCTACTATCTTTATTATATAGCCAATTCCGACAGGCAGCTATTTACTTTTTGCATATCCTTGAAAATATTCTGATCCAATACCCTTGCATAGTGTTTTGTTACGCTTGTATCTGCATGACCTAACATCTTAGCAACATTCTCCATACTTACGCCATTTGCAAGGCAAATGCTTGTAGCATAGCTATGACGGGCGGTATGTGTGCTAAGATTTTTATGAATTCCGCACACATCGGCAATCTCCTTCAAATAACTGTTCATGCGTTGATTACACAATACAGGTAAAAGTTTTCCGGTACACTCTGCCACATCCTTATATTTATCAAGTATAGAAGCTGCCACAGGCAGCACAGGAATGTTACACATGATTTTTGTCTTTTGCCGGTTCTTCCTTATCCAAAGTTCCCCTTTGTTGTCTTTTACCAAGTGTTCGGGTGATAAATCTTTCACATCGCTGAACGCCAAACCAGTAAAAATGCAAAAGACAAAAACGTCACGTACCTGTTCTACTCGTTTAATTGTAAACTCTTTGGCGAGAATGATTTTAATCTCGTCCATCGTCAGAAATTCAGGATCGGTTTCTTCCAATTTGAAACGGTAGTAAGCAAACGGATCTTTCTTTATCCAGTCGTTTTCCAAAGCAATACGGATAATCTTCTTTAAATTCTTCAATCGGGTAATAGCGGAGTTCTGCGCACAACCTTTTTCAATCTTCAAGAAAGCATCGAACTTAGAAATGAAGTTGGCTTCCAAGTTATTCAGGGCAATATCAGATAACTGATATTCTTTCTTAATGAATTCCTCCAAATATCGGGTAGTGGTTTCATACCGTTGAACGGTTTTACTAACAAAATCTTTGCCGATCAGCTTACGACTTTGTTCGTTGTGTTCTCTGAATACTTGCAAAAGGGTTTTGCTTTCTTCATCCACACCATAATACAGTTTTCTCACAAGATCAACGGTGATAACCTTGTCGGAAGTTTCCAGTTCCCTATAAATTTGGTGTATGCGTGAGCGTGTGATTTCTAAGTAGTGGTTCAGTTCCACCGACATACGGTCTTTTCCTTTTGAATTCTCTTTTGCTTGATTCCATAGGTTTACGGGACAACTTCTTTTGATAGAAATATCTACCATACAGCCGTTTACAGTGATTCTCATGCACACAGGTGCTTCTCCGTTCTTTAATAACTTGGCTTTTTTGATAAAGAACAAAACAGAAAATGATTTTCGAGCCATTTTTACATCGTTTTTTAAGTTACAAAACTATGTATTCTCTTCCAAAGTAAGTCTATGCAAAATACTATGAATCAGTGAGAAAGATGCAAATTCGTGGGACTTTTTCGAACTGAATTTTAGTCCCACGATTTATCCACCGATAATATGCTTGAAACGGCTATTTTTTGCTACCTGCTAGAAAAAAGAAATCCCTGATAATATCTGATTATCAGGGATTTGCTTGATTTTTCTTTTGTTTTCAGTGATCCGCCTGGGGCTCGAACCCAGGACCCCAACATTAAAAGTGTTGTGCTCTACCTGCTGAGCTAGCGAATCAATCCTTACTGCTGTTAAGCGGGTGCAAAGATAGAGGGATTTTTTTAACTGCCAAAGGAAATCTAATATTTTTTCTTATCTTTGTACCAAATTACATTTTACACATTATTATATAATATGGCAACAGTAGACGATAAAAAGATTATTTTCTCAATGGTGGGAGTGAGTAAATCCTTCCAGAATAACAAACAGGTATTAAAAAATATTTACCTATCCTTTTTCTATGGAGCAAAGATTGGTATCATTGGTCTCAATGGATCGGGTAAATCGACTTTGCTGAAGATTATTGCCGGACTGGAAAAATCCTATCAAGGTGAAGTAGTCTTTTCACCGGGGTATTCGGTTGGTTATCTGGCTCAGGAACCTTATCTGGATAATACGAAAACGGTGAAAGAAATCGTAATGGAAGGGGTACAACCCATTGTTGATGCGCTGAACGAATATGAAGAGATCAACCAGAAGTTTGGTTTGCCTGAGTATTATGAAGACCAGGATAAAATGGATCTGCTCTTTGCCCGTCAGGGAGAATTACAGGATATTATTGATGCTACTGATGCCTGGAATCTGGATAGTAAGTTGGAACGTGCTATGGATGCTCTTCGTTGTCCCCCAGAAGATCAATTAGTGGAAAATCTGTCAGGTGGTGAACGCCGTCGTGTAGCACTTTGTCGTCTGTTGCTACAGAAGCCAGATATCCTTCTTCTTGATGAGCCTACCAACCACCTTGATGCTGAGTCTATCGATTGGCTTGAACAGCACTTGCAACAATATGAGGGTACGGTAATTGCCGTAACGCATGACCGTTACTTCCTTGATCATGTAGCCGGATGGATTCTTGAATTGGACCGTGGTGAAGGCATCCCCTGGAAAGGTAACTACTCCAGCTGGCTTGAACAGAAGACCAAACGTATGGAGATGGAAGAGAAGACTGCAAGCAAACGTCGTAAAACACTTGAGCGTGAGCTGGATTGGGTACGTATGGCTCCTAAAGCCCGTCAGGCTAAAGGTAAAGCTCGTCTGAATTCTTATGATAAGCTGCTGAATGAGGATGTAAAAGAGAAAGAAGAGAAACTTGAGATATTTATTCCCAATGGTCCTCGTTTGGGAAATAAGGTGATCGAAGCCAAACATGTGGCTAAGGCTTATGGTGATAAGTTACTCTTTGATGATCTTAATTTCATGCTTCCTCCTAATGGTATTGTAGGTATTATCGGTCCTAATGGTGCAGGTAAGACCACCCTTTTCCGTCTGATAATGGGGCTTGATGCCGTGGATAAAGGTGAGTTTGAAGTAGGAGAGACTGTAAAGGTAGCCTATGTAGATCAGCAACATAAAGATATTGATCCTAATAAGACCGTTTACCAGGTTATTTCCGGTGGTACGGAATTGATTCGTATGGGTGGGCGTGATATCAATGCACGTGCTTATCTTTCACGTTTTAATTTCTCCGGTGCCGATCAGGAAAAACTTTGTGGAATGCTTTCAGGTGGTGAGCGTAATCGTTTGCACCTTGCTATTGCATTGAAAGAAGAGGGTAATGTACTTCTTCTTGATGAACCTACCAATGATATTGATGTGAATACGCTTCGTGCACTTGAAGAAGGCCTTGAAGACTTTGCAGGATGTGCCGTTGTTATTTCGCATGACCGTTGGTTTCTCGATCGTATCTGTACTCACATTCTTGCTTTTGAAGGAGATTCAAATGTGTTCTATTTTGAAGGTTCATATTCGGAGTATGAAGAGAATAAACAGAAGCGATTAGGCAATGAAGAACCCAAACGTGTTCGTTATAGAAAGCTCGTTAATGACTGATATTTATGATATTCTGAAAGCTTTCTAAAGCTTTCAGTTTCAAATGGGAAGCTCCGTAGTTTTACTGCGGAGCTTCTCGTGTTTTATAATGCAATAAAATGTTTGTTACTCTTAAAAATCGACATGAAAATGTAATGTGATTTTAAATCTTATTAATTATATTTGCACTTCAAAACATTTATTAATTAACAAATTCTATTAACTAACAAACAGAATTTATGAGAAGACATCTAATTCATTTCCTGCTGGTTGCAATACTGACAGTTTGCTCTGCTGCTACTGCCTTTGCACAGACTACAGTGAAAGGTCAAGTTGTTGATGCTGAAACCGGTGACCCATTGATTGGGGCAGCCGTAACAGTTGTTGGTACTACACAAGGTAGTGTGACTGACGTTAACGGTAATTTTACAATAGAGTTGAAAACTCTAAAAGCCGTTTTGCTATTTAAGTATATCGGTTATTTGGATGTAGAAAAGAAAATTAATCACTCCGGAGTTGTCAATTTAGGAGTTGTAAAAATGGAAACCGATGCAGTTGGACTTGACGAGGTTAGTGTTATTGCTTCCATTATTCGTTCAGATAGACAGACTCCAGTACCTATCTCTAATATTAAGTTAGGAACTATTGAAGAGATGTTGAGTAATCAGGAATTTCCGGAATTGTTGAAATCTACTCCCTCCGTATATGTAACCAGAGATAGTGGTGGATATGGAGACTCTCGTATTAATGTGCGTGGGTTTGATTCATCTAACCTTGGCGTTTTGATAAATGGAGTACCTATTAACGGTATGGAAAATGGAAAAGTATATTGGTCTAATTGGTCAGGTTTGTCAGATGTTACTCAGTTTATCCAGGTACAACGTGGATTAGGTGCTTCAAAGTTAGGTATATCTTCAGTGGGAGGTACTATGAATATGGTAACTAAAAGTACTGAGAGTAAAAAGGGAGGTTCGGCATATGTAGGTGTTGGCAATGATGGATATCGTAAATATGCGGTAACACTGTCTACAGGAATGCTTGACAATGGTTGGGCATTTACCTTCTCTGGGGCTTTAAATACAGGTGATGGTTATATTAGAGGGACAAATTATGAAGGCTGGACCTACTTTGGAAATATTTCAAAGAAAATAAATGATAGCCATAAACTTTCTTTAACTGCTTTTGGTGCTCCTCAATGGCACAATCAACGTGCAACGAAGCACTATATTGAAGATTATAAAAATAGTCCGGATGGTGGACGTTATAGTAATGGTTATGGCTATCTGAATGGAGCGTTAACTGGCGCTGGATACGGATATAATTACTACCACAAACCACAAGTTTCATTGAATCATTATTGGACTATTAATGCTAATTCTTCGTTGACTACTTCCGCTTATGCTTCTTTAGCACGTGGGGGCGGGCGCAGAGTAGCTGGGAATAAGACTAATTGGCTGACTATCGACTATAATACAGGACGTCCGCAGGCAGGTGCTATGCTGACTCCGGATGGATTATTTGATTATGATGCTGTATTGAAAGCTAATGCAGAGTCTGAACATGGTTCTCAGGTGGCTTTTACTAATGTTGTAAATTCTCATGACTGGTATGGTTTGCTTTCTTCATATAGAAATGATTTGACTGAAAAAATTACTTTAACTGCAGGTTTTGATGGACGTTATTATAAAGGATACCACACAGAAATAATTGATAATCTTTTGGGAGGAGATTATTTTTTGGAAAATCAATCAGCAAGTAAGAAACTGTATTATCGTCCTGCAAATGCTGTATTGAAAGTTGGCGATAAGATTAATTATGATAATATAGGTGAAATATTTTGGGCTGGAGTTTTTGCACAAGGTGAATATAATACTGAAAAATGGTCTGCTTTTTTGTCAGCTTCCTTAACGGGAGAGGTTTATAAATATCATAATCCGGGAGGAGCTCCTATTGATGGTAAAACAGTATCTGAAGCTAAAACTTTCCTTCCGTGGAGCACAAAAGCTGGTTTTAACTACAAATTTAATGAAAACCATAATGTTTTTGTAAATGGAGGTTATTTTACTCGTGCACCATTTATGAATGCTGTTTTTGCCAATTATAATATTTTACCTGTAAAAGGTGTTTCATATGAAAAGATTGGTACATTTGAATTAGGATATGGGTTTAATAATGAATATTTCAATGTAACACTGAATGGATATTATACAAAGTGGATGGACAAATCAATGTCAAGAACCATTAATAATGAGAAAATCAATATAACTGGTGTTGATGCTATTCATGCAGGTATTGAATTGGAAGCTACTTATAAGCCTTGTTCTAGTCTTGATATAAGAGGTATGTTCTCATGGGGGGATTGGACTTGGGCAGATGATGTGCATTTTCAGTTATATGATGAAGCACAGAATCCTATTGGAAAGGAGGAAAGTGCATATATAAAAAATGTACATGTTGGTAATTCTGCTCAGATGACAGCTTCTTTAGGGGCTACTTGGGAGATGGTAAAAGGGTTGAAATTGAATGCTGTTTATAACTTTGCAGGTAAGAATTTTGCAGATTTTGATCCTCAAAATCGGACAAATCCTAAAGATACTGGAGTTGACTCATGGAAACTTCCTAATTATTACACCATTGATCTTGGACTGAGTTATCGTTTTGAGATAGTAAAAGGTGTTTCTGCCACTATGTATGCGAACGTAAATAATCTGACTGACGTTGAATATATTGCTGATGCAAAAGATGGTGATAAGCATGATATGAAGACTGCATTGGTATTCTATGGCTTTGGAAGAACATGGTCTACTGGTTTTAGAGTAAACTTTTAAGATTTTAAATATTAATAGTTATAAAGATGATTATGAATAAAAAACATACAATCTTGGGTGCCTTTCTTTTGTTGGGATTGGTAGCCTGTGATCCGATGAATGACATCTATAATGAAATTGATGAAAGTCAAGGTCCTGTAGTCAAGTCTGGAGAATATACATTGGTTGCAGCCGATTATACAAGTATAAGTAAACTTGTGCTTGCTGAAGAAAATATTACGGCAGAAAAGAAAGCTGCTGCAAATGCAGTTAAATCTACTAATACATTGAATGAATTAGTAAAAGCAGAGGATTATATTCCAGCGCTTCTTGCCAAATCATATGCTGATTGGGGTAAGAAATCAACTGTAAAAGTTACATATGCCTATCAGGATGCATTGCCTGAAACGGTTCTTGAGATGTCTAAAACAGAAACTTATGAACTGAAAGATGATGCTTATGCTTTTGTATGGGGTGATGAAACTGTAGTGAACTTTCTGACTCCAAAAAAATCTCCTGTTGAGTATCTTCCTAAAGTATTGACTAATGTTAAAACAAATGCAAAGAAGGGAGACTTAGTATTGGTTGATTATAAATACGATACCGAAGAACCTACAATTGAAGTTGGAGATGATCTGTATCAACAAGAATTTGAATCATTGGATGTTCACGATAGTAAAGCTACGGGTACAATCAACGGTAATGTAGAAGGTTGGCAGGTAATAAATGCATCTGGTACTAAAAATTGGGTTGGTAAGTTTTACAATGATAATCGTTACGTACAATGTTCTGCTTTTGGTGCTACCGGAGATAATGTATCTTGGTTAGTTGGTCCTAAAACAAACATCGTTGATGGTGCATCTTTGACTTTCGATGCAAAGATTGGCTACCATGTAGGCGACGCTTTACATGTGATGGTTTCTACTACTTATGACGGAACTGCCAATTTAAAAGATGAGGACTGGGAAGATATTACCTCTGCTTTCAAATTTCAGAATGCAGGTAACAACTACACTGAATGGTATTCACCTGGGATGGCTGATCTGAGTAAATATGCAGGCAAAGGATTATATATTGCATTTAAGTATGTAGGCTCTGCTACGATTACTTCCACTTATCAGCTTGATAATGTTTCTATCTCCACTACTCGTATGGCCCCTACGCATGAAAAGCCATTTAATGCTATGTATCAGTTTGATGGTGTAGATTGGAAACCGTTTAACAAAAAGGATGTACTTATATTGACACCAGAAGATTATGCTGCTATGGGGATAACAGATTTTGGGTCTTCTAAGTTACCAGAGAATTATCTACCAGCATATTTGGCTAAAATGTTACCTTATGCACAGATAGGTGACGTAAAGACCCTTGTTTATAAAAATTATGATAGTGGAAGTAAAACTGTTGTAGCTGAAGCTGCTGAATATAAGCTGGGTAGTGATAAAGTATGGGCCAAAAATACAGCAGTGGTTGATATTACTTCGCAATTTGTGAATGTTGGTAATGGAAAATGGATCTACGATCCTTCTATCTATTATGTGATATCTAAAGGTGATGGTAATTTGCAACGTATTGTTGACTATGTGAAAGAAACCAATTCTACTTATGTAGATAGTTATGGTACAGCTGAATACTATTATGGTGCAAGCGAATATCAAGGTAATTTTAACTTTAAAGTTTCTGACCGTGTGGATAGATATGGTAAAGATCCTGAATTAGCAAAAATTACAGATGTCGAAGAACAAGCTGCCTTTATGTTTAAACGTGCTGCCGAAGGTTTATGTATTATGCTTAAGGGGATGTATCCCGATGCAAAGAGTGATATAGATGGTATTACATTGGATTATTATGTAACATTCTCAGTGTATCTTAATCCTGCAGAATCTGGTACAAGAAATAACTATACTATGCAGTTTAATTATGATGGTTCAAACTTTATACATGTAGGTGATGTTGTAAAGGTTGAATAAAATCGATTAGCCTTCTAAAAAAAAGTACAGGGTTGTTATCGGAAACGGACAACTCTGTACTTTTTTATATCTTCATTCTCATCAACACTGGTTTATGATCGCTATAATCCACTTCCGGAGAGAAATAATCCAACCCTTCAAAGTCTTTTGTGTGTAGGATATAGTCAATCCTCAACAGTTTCTTGAAATAGTGGAAAGTGTACATATATCCATGTCCACAGGTTTGAAAGCCATCTTTTAGTTTATCGCCTTTCATGGTGCGATATGTATAGGATGAAGGCAGTGAGTTGAAGTCACCGCATACCAGTGTAGGGTAGGGGGAAGCGGTTATCATCCTATGCAGTTTTGCTGCTTGAGCAGCACGTTTCACAAAATTCTCTTCCAGTCCTGCTGCCAGTTTATGAATTGCATTTTCAGTACCAGTGGTATTCTCTGTAGCGAGTTCTTTTTCTAAAATACGTTTGTTACTGCTCACCTCTGTTGTCTGGAGATGGTTATTGAAGATACGGATTGTTTTTCCATTCACATTGATATCGCATTGCATACTACAATTTCTGCTGTCCGGATGCGTGATAAGTACAGTATTTTGGATGGGATACTTGCTGAACAGAGCTACTTGCAAAATGGACGTTCCGTCTGTTGGTTTGGGTATAGAATAGTAGGGCCATGCAGAAAGGACCTGCTTTACACTATCCTCATTGAACTCACGGTTACTGCCAAATTCCTGCATACACAGGATATCTGCACCTTGTTCCTCCATGAAGCGGGCTATCTCTTTACAGGAATATCCGGTCTGATCTCCATTAAAAGCATCTACGTTGTAGGTAGCGAGAGTTAGTGATGCTTTAGCTGTATTCGGAGAAGAGAACTGAATAATCCGGTTCAGGTATGCCCAGTTGCCAAGGATGGCGATAAGGGGGATAAGTAACCATATACGGAGCCGTGTGGTCCAATAGATAAGTAAGATAAGATTTATCAGCAATAATACCGGCAATGCAAGGCCTATAAAGGCAAAGCCAATGTATTTGTCTGGAGATGCGTAACCGGAGAAAGCTCCTGCCAGAGTTATACCTGCCAGTATAAAGGTTATTACAATTGATATGCAATAAAATAGTTTGAATACAGCTCTTTTTCCCATAATTGTTTAATTGACAATTGTCAACTGTCAATTGTCAGCTCTTTAAGTATTTCTTTATAATTGTTTTTAATTTCTCTTGTGCTATCGGCTTTGGGATAAACTCTGTACATCCTGCATCCGCAGCGGCATTCCTGTCATATTCATAAGCAAATGCACTTTGCATGATGATAGGTACATCCGGAGATAGTTCACGAATGATCTTGGTAGCCTCCAATCCATTCAGGTTGGGCATTTTGATATCCATTAATATTAGATCCGGTTTTACTTCTTCAAACATCATTACTACTTCCATACCATCTCGTGCACGTGTCAGATTATAATTCTTTTTCAGTATTGCATTCAGCAGATCATAGTTACTGTCCGTATCTTCAGCAATGAGAATGGTTGGCATGTCTGTTCCTTTATCTACATTGCCGGGTTGTAATTCTACGGTAGCTGTGTTATTTTCCGTATTTGTAGGTAAAGACTCTTTTGCCAGTGTAGATGGTTCTGTTTCCACATTGAATTTTGCAGGTAGCCAAAAAGTGAATGTTGTTCCTTTTCCTATTTCTGAGGTTACGGAGATCTCTCCGCCCAGCCGTTCAATGATTGTCTTGCAGATAGAAAGGCCGAGTCCCGTTCCTTGTGCCGTATTATTCAGTTTCATAAAGCGTTCAAACACTTTGTTCACTTTATCTGCTGCGATGCCTGTTCCTGTATCCGTCACATGGAAGATCACCTTTTCTCCTTCTTGTCGGTATCCGTAACTGATACTCCCTTCTGTTGTAAACTTTAAGGCATTTCCTATCAGATTGGACAATACCTGGAAGATACGATTCTTGTCAGAGTCAATAATAGTTGTTTCATTTGAAGGTTCATACAGTAGTTGTACACCTTGCGGAGTACGAAACACATGTGCATCATGAATCTCCTTACATAATCCATTTAGCCTTACAGGCGCGTAAGTAAATTCTACAATACCCGATTCTATTTTTGATAAGTCCAATATCTCATTGATCAGTTGAAGTAACCGTTCATTGTTGGCATCTACAATGGTATAGTACTCTTGTCTTTCGTCAGCATTCTCACTTTCTGCTATGAGGCGTGAGAATCCTACGATGGCATTTAGTGGGGTACGTATTTCGTGACTCATGTTTGCCAGAAAAGCCGACTTCATATTATCCGATGTTTCTGCTTTTTCTTTAGAAATCATCAACTCCCGCTTCATCAGTTCCAACTGTGTGATGTCCCATTCAATACTGATGACAACCGGTGAAAAGTCTTTCCCTTCTACCTTTATCTTCTGTTTATCCAGGATAATCAGATTTCCATTCTTATCTTTTTCTTCCGTCACCCAGTGTTTGCATTTTCCGGTGGTAGCAACCTCCATATCTTCTTTTCGCTTCTGCTCGGCCACCTCCTGCGGATAGTAGTCAAAATCAGTCATACCGGTGGTTTCGTTCTCAAAACTCATATCCCGGTTATATGACTCCCGGTTACGGTATATATAGCAGAAATCGCTATTTACATCTTTGACCACAATGCCTGCCGGCAGATTTTCCATCGTGGTATCCATGATACTGTTCAGGCGTTTTATCTGCGATTCGTAATGCAGACGTTCTGTGATATCATGTGTGAATGACCAGTAGCTACTTTCCCCTTCGTCACTTGTCACGTGATACATTGTTCCCTCAAAGGCTAATATCTTCTTGTTACCGGGTATCGGCTGATACGCGATGAAGTTACAGTAACCTCCTTCATTTATTTGCTTATACCTCTGTTGCCAGTCTTCGGCTGTGTTTATATCACCGGCCAGTTCATAGATCTTATACAGGTTTAATTTATCTTCTTCCGATATTCCGTGATTCTCTTTGAATAATCTGTTGGCGAATATCAGTGTGCCATCTTTCCGGGCAGCAAAAATACTTTCTTTGGCATTGTTGATAGCATGTGTAAGCGTATTTATATCATTCCGATGGCGTTGTATATCCGTCACATTTTGTACATATCCTTCCATGTAAAATGTCCCATCGGACAGTTCTTCCCGGGTGTACGTTTGTATTCTCAGATAATATACTTCGCCATCATAGTTAATGCGGTAGCTTGTGCTATTTTCATTCATTTCTTTCTCATTATTCTCCAGCCACTTAGCAAAAAGACTTTTGTCTTCCTCTACTATCATCTCATAGTAACGTTCGATTGGAATAGAGCGTTGTGCTTCTCCACAGAGGATACCTGTGTATCCCCAGTAATAGAACATCCGTTCTTTACTGACGTATTTCCATTGTCCGATCTGGGCAGCCTTTTGAATCTCTCTTAATTCATGATTGGTGCGTTCCAGCTGTAGTTTCACATTGCTTCGAGCCGTGATATCCCGATATTGGCAAAGTACTTTATCCTCATAAGGATACATGATACATTTGAAGTAATACGTTCCCTCTGCCAATTCTAATTTATAGTTTTTGCTAACACTTTTTTGTTTGTCTATAACCTGCCGGAAAATCGGGACCAGCTTCTGACGGGTATACAGAGGCAATAAATCAAATATGTTTTTTCCCAATAGTTTCTCTTCCTGCAGAAACCAAAGATTACTGTGTGTATCAATGTCTACGCAAGTCCCATCCTGATCTACCAGTATCATTGTATCAGCTGTGATTTGCAGTATTTTTTTGGCGTTCTGCGCGTCATGTAATGTTCTGTCCATATGGTATTATGATTTATGGTTTATGATTCATGAATTATGAGAGGATGTTGAATTATGATTTATGAGGATTTATTTCCCTCTTTTAGCCTTTTCCCACGCACCGGTTCCACGTTTTTTCCTCAGATATCCTATTCCCTTCAGTACATTGACGTTCATAAAAAGAAAATAATAAGGAATAAACAGCAGTTTGTTTTTTATCTGTCGTGTTGACAGGTAATACCCCCCAAGTCCCAGAATGTAGAACAATATCTGAAGTATCAGAATCGTTCCGTAGATCTCACACGAAGCTCCCATACACAGTAATAGCGTATTGAATGGCAATAACAGAAACAACAGTATGGGAGTGAGCGACCATCGTAGTACCCGGTGCGATACATATTGGAAACTCAGTATCCCATAGCGGAACGGATTCAGCAACGGGCGCAGTCTCCAGATAGATTGCAGACCTCCGGCAGCGATGCGTACTTTTCGTTTTTCTTCTTCGTGCATATCTGCCGATCCGCTTTCGATAGCGTATGCTTCTGTACAATAAGCGATTGTATGTCCTTGCATGGCAATACGCAGTGAGAGGATGAAGTCGTCCAGTAATGTATCCTGCTCCATCTCTTCAAACAATTCCCGGCGTACGGCAAACAGTTCTCCAGCCGCTCCTACGGCCGAGTACAGTCGTGCATCCAAGGCTTTCAGGGTTGATTCATATTTCCAGTAGATACCTTCTCCTCCGGCAGCTGCACCATCCCGTGTTTGTACGGCAATTCGTTTCTCTCCGGCCACACAGCCTACGCGTGTATCCTCAAACGCCAATACGATTTCGCGGATAGCCTCCTGGTTTACCATCGTATTGGCATCAGTAAACACTACAATAGGCGTGTTTATCAACTTCATACCCCGGTTCATCGCAGCAGTTTTTCCTTGTCGTTCGGGTTGGAAGAGTACGGTGGCTTTTCCTTCCCAACGAGTGCGTAGCTGTTCGTTTGTTCCGTCATTACTACCATCTGTCACCCATACGATGTGTAGTTTATCCTCTGGATAGTCCAGTTCGAGAGAATTTTTCATCTTTTCGTCCACCACCTCTTCTTCGTTGAAAGCAGTGATAAAGAGCGTTACTTCGGGCAGTGTACTGTCTTCGGGCAGTTTTCGCTTTATTGGTTTTATCAAAAGCTCTTTCAGCTTTACGAGCAGGTAGAGAACGATACCATAGCCCAGATACGTGTAGAACACGATGAAGAGGGCTATCCAAAAGATGATTTCAATCCAAAGAGTATTCATATAGTAAGTATCTTTATTTTATCAAATTAGAATCTTCATCTTTGTATACCTCTTTTTTAGAGAAAATTCCACCGATTCCTTTCAGTGCATATAGGACGCGTACCTTAAAACTATTCAGTAATGAACCATCGGCACTGATGGTACCATATCCTGTCACGGCACGTGCTTTACGTTTACGTACAAATACTATTTTTCCATATTTTTTTAATCCCAACGCCAGAGAGCCGTCTTCACCACGTCGTATATCTGTGCGTATACCTACCTGGCGGGCATAATCTGTGCGGTATGCAAAAACCAGTCCCCGAACACTTAATTCCGGACGTTTGAAAGATTGCAAATACAAATGTACATCTCTTGCAAACTCATAGAATTTAAGGCCTATCCAAGAATGATTTTTATCAGGGATATAGCTCCATAATGAGCTTACTGCCACTACTCCTGGTTTCTCCAGTACCTTTATCATCGTTTCTACATAATGAGGTGGGTATAAAGTATCAGAGTCTATGTTAATATGATATTTTCCTTTGGCATTATTTAGCCCGCAGAGTCTGGCAAAGCCACAACTATGCTGGTTTTCTGTATAATAAGGTATCCCTGTAGCCTGATATATTTCTGCTGTACGGTCTGTAGATTCATTGTCTACTCCAATGATTTCTACCGGATATTTACATATCATCTCGCTCAGAGACCAGAGGCATGCCAACAGGCGTTTCTCCTCGTTGTAGCCGATCAAAGAGACTGTAACTACTGGTTGGTTACTTTGCAGTTTTGCCAACTTGTTGCGTACTTCGTCAATAACAGATTGTGGCGCATCTACAAATGGTTTTTCATAAACCTGCAAGTACTTGGTATACCATTTCATCTCATTCTATGTTTTAATTTTCTATACCATTTTATTCCATATTGGAAACATATCAAACATGGCTTTTGTATGCTATAGGGCAGTTTGCCTAACAACATCCAGACAATGTTTATTTTTTTGTATTTTTTAAAGTATCTTATTTTATTAAGATTTAATGGATGATCTAATAGTTGTTTTGCAGTTGAGTCAGCTACTTCCCGAGGAACAATTAACTTTTTCTTATTTAATATTATACATGCGGCTTCAAAACTGCTCATCATAGCGTGTGTCATGAAATGTTCTCCATAAGTATTATCAATATATTGGGTTGCAATATTTTTTATTCGTATTCTGACATACGTTTGTAATTCTATTTCCTCTGCCGGTATTGTTGTTCTTGGATTATATTGACACAATGATCCTTCCCGTTTATTATACATATATGTGATGTCAGAAATAGTTGTATAGGACTCGACCTCAGGGGCCATTTGGGCAATGAAAAGTGTATCTTCACATTTTCTTATGTTGTCAAATTTCAGTCTCTTCTCAGTTAAGAATGACAGTTTAAACAGAGTGTTCCATATTGTTTTGTAGGGTGGATAATAGGGATAACTATATAAAAAGGATATAAATTTATCTTTCCCCTTCATGTTTTGATATGAAAAACGGAACACTTTCTCTTTGAAATCTTTATAATGTGTTTCTTTGTACGATCCAATGGTTACATCACTTCCGTTTGTTTGAGCTGTTTCATACAATAATGATATACAGTCGGGAGTTATTAAATCATCACTATCCAGAAAAAAGAAATATTCTCCCATAGCGTTTGCAATAGCTGTATTTCGTGCCATTGCTACTCCTTGATTGGTTTTATGGGAGCAAATTCGTATATTCTTTCCATGAGGATGTGTTTGCTGAAAATTCTTAACGATAGAAATACTACCGTCTGTGCTTTTGTCATCGATGATAAGAATCTCAATACTTTCAAACGTCTGCTCTAAAGCCGAAAGTAAAGTCTCCTGTATGTATCTCTCGGCATTATACAGAGGGATAGCGATTGTTACTTTATACATTATCTTATCTTATAATTTTTTCAAATAATGACTTCCATTGACTGGCAATGTTCTCTATCTTAAAGCGTTCTATATCAGCACGTGCATGATATCCCATTTTTTTTCTAATGTCATCCTGTTCTATCAAGTACATTATCTTTTCGGCCATTTGTGTAATGTTTCCGTTTTTGATCAGAAAACCATCTTTTCCTTCATGGATGATATCGCGCGGCCCACATGGGCAGGCAAAAGAGACCACAGGGAGACCGCAAGCCATTGCTTCGGCAATCACCATACCAAATCCTTCAAAGCGTGAGGATAGTACAAAGATAGAACTTTCACAATACTTGTTTACAATCTCTTGTGTCTGTCTTTCTATGTAAAGGGAGGTTAGTCTGTATCGTTCTTTCAACTGGAGATACTCGTCCTGCTCTCCGCCTCCATAGATTCGCAGGTTCCATTCTGGATATTTTTCGGCCACAATTCGCCATGCCTCTATCAGAAGGTCAAATCCTTTTTGATAACAATATCTACCCACAGCAATGACCTCTTTTTTTGAGCAGTCCGATGTCTGGTCCGGATAGAAAGGGAGTGGATTATGGATGACAGCTGTATTATTCAGGCCACTCCATTTGACACGGTCTTCTTCTGTCAGCACGACGAAACGGGATAATTTTTTTAGCTTTTGTTTAAGTTGCCACATCCATATTTTGGCCAATCCTTTTTTGATAAAACCACTCATACCTTCTTCTGCAAAGTCGCGGAAATTATCCTTATTAACGTGTATCTCGCCTATCTTTATACTCCCGTCGTGTATGGAAGTGATAAAGTTGATTTCTCTTCGTAGCATAGAGATTGTGATATCCGGCTGGATTTCTGTCAGGCATCGGGTCAATCGTTTCTTGTAAAGTCTTTGTTTTTTCAGATAGATCCAGAGCTTTTTGTAAAAAGGCTGATCCCACATCTGATTGAAGTTCAGATTCAGATGGATAATATGGATTTTAGGGGAGAGTTCATAAAACGTTTTTTGGCCTTCGCCATCAGTAAGAATGATAGATATGTCATATCCGTACACTTCTGCAAAATAGTTGGCTTTAATGGTCAACACCCGTTCCATACCACCCGGAATATGTAAAGAGGGGATACAATAAACTAATTTAAGGGGAGTGTTCGTCATATCTGTTTAAGCATTATGAGTAGTCATTAGTGAAATCTGGTTTATCACTTCCTGCATCTGATGTTTCCATGATAGGTTAGCTATAGAATTCCGTATTTCTATTGGTTGGAGATGGATGCTCTGATGAAACTCTATTAACTTTTGTATATCCATAGAAGTCTCATTTGCAGGCACTTTCCATACGTATGGCATATTGTCAAAGTCTTCATCCGTTTCCGAATATGTGAAAGCTAATCCGCGGGCAGCGTATTCCCTGTTTTTTAATACTTTTATTTTGTCAATCCCGCTTCGATGGCGTCCTAAGCTTCCGATCCCTAGATCAGCCTGCTCGAAAAGTTCGTCCAGTTCTTTACCATAGCGTGCACCATGAAGTATCACGTAAGGTGTTAGTCCGTTGTTGTAGATAGCTGGTATTATCTCTTGTCGTTCGCGTTCACCACTTAATTGACCTACAATGTGAAAAAATACCTTGTAGGATTGCTCTTGAAGATAATACTCCGCTAATCCTTGTATCAGACGGTCAAAACCATGCCAGTAATGTACTTCGGCCACTCCGATCAGATGTAGTTCGTGGGAGGTATCGTTTATGTGTTGTTTCAAAGGTATAGCATCAAAATCAATACCATTGGATATACGAATGGTAGGAACTCCGAATATTTTTTCTTTATCAGAAAATGTAATAATTGCATCCAGTTCTCTGGCTAATTTATGTCGGAAATGTCGGTCTATGGTAAGGTAAACTTTCATACCGGGAGTGACATATTCCTGGTCATAAGGATAAGTCGGGATTTCCATTATGACACGCGCTCCCATAGTCTTCAACTGCTTTATCAGATGAATAGTAAACGGATTGGCGTTGTGGAATGAGCGAATATAAACTAAATCGATACTTTCATTTTGTGCATATTCATAGATCGGTTTAAAGTACACACGTTTCTTTATTTTAGCTATTTCACCTTTTCCCAGATCTGCAATAACTTCTTCATTTACTAACCATTGACGATGTCCGTTAGGAGCAATGTCATAGTAGCACACACGTACATCGGCCCCACACTCACGCAATGCCTTCACCTGATAACGAATTTTCTTGCTGATGCCATTGGCTTCATCAAATCCGTGAAAGATAAGAAACAATATTTTCATTGTTTGCTTTGTTACTTGTTTGTATCGTTTATTTTTTTTCTTAGTTTTCCGACCAGCCCGCGTGCTTTTCTTATCAGATCATATTCGTGTGTGGTCTGTATGTACAGCCCAAAGATAAGGAAACTTATAATACTTTTCAATAGTAACGTGAAAAAAATGTTGTTCCCCTCTGTAAGATAGTGTAGCGGTAGCAGCGTGGCAGCAATAAGCATACTCACAATAATAGGTGACACGAATTGTCGCAACAGTGTCCACATGCTTCGTTTGAGTGTGATGCGGTACATCTGCCAATAGCATTGGATGAAGTTGATACAAAATGTAATGACAATGCACCATGCCACTGCTTCGAGTGTGCCAAACCAAAAAATGCCCAGCAACATACCACTTACGTTGAGCAGGGACGAGAATAATCCACAGATAAACAGGCTACGCGTATCTCCCGCTGCTTGAAAGATACTTCCGGACGAGGAGAGGATAATCTGTACTCCCACCGAGAGGGTGAGAATACGGAATACAGGTACAGAGGGTAACCACTGATCTCCGAAGATGATAAGGGTAACTTCTTTGGCTGTGAAAAATAACAATACGCTGAGTGGTATCCCGATAAAAGCAAGCAAGCGCATAATACGTTCGTAGGCAGAGCCGAGGCGTTGCAGGTCATTCTGATAATCACTGAAAATGGGATGCATTACCGGTGTAATTACTTGCGTGATATTCTGAAGCGGAAGCATCATCAATCTGTAGGATTTTTCATAATAGCCCAGCTGAGACATACCCATGTACTTGCCAATTAATAGCTTGTCCAGGTTTCTGCTGAAGTAGTTGATGACATTGAACAGGAATTGATAGGCAGAGTAGGAAAATATTTTGCGAATGGCTTTCAATCCCAACGTTAGCGAGGCATGCTGAGGATAACGTTTAATTGATATACCGAATATCAGTATACTGGAAAGAATTGGACTGATTATTAATGCATACAGTCCGGCACCACTCAGAGCAGCGGTGACTGCAGCTGCGCCACTCGCCATTTGTATACCGAAGCTACGCAGGGCGATGAACTTAAACTCTTTATTTTTATAAAACAGTGCATTGGGCACTATGTTGGCAGAGGCAAAAAAGAGGTTGACACAGAGCAATTGGCATAAGATGCGCAAGATTGGGCTGTCATAATAGGCAGCAATGGGCCACGAGGCGGCAAAGAAGAGTACTGATAGCCCTATTCCCATCCAGAGGGTGAATGAAAAGATGTCAGACAGTTCATGTTCGGTCAGTGTTTTATCTTGTATAATGGCAGGGGAGATGCCCATATCAGTAAAGATACTGAAGAAGGCGATGATGACTGTAGCGATGGCAACTATACCAAAATCGTCTGGTGAGAGGAGCCGTGCCAGCACTCCGGCCACCACAAGGGAAATGATAATACCGCTGTATTTGGCAAGGGCGGTATAGAATACACCGGAGAAAAGCTGTTGTTTGAGGTTACTTGTCATAGAGCTATTTCTTTCTTTTTATCATTAGTACTGCCAGTGTGCGTGGTGTGACATATTTTCTGTATTTCGTCAGGCAGAGGATGAGGAGTTTGATTCGTTGTTGTAGTGGCAGTGCATGTGCCTGCCATACAGCGGCATCGAGCATCTGAGAAAGAAAAAGATGGATTGTTTTCTGAATTTCATGGCTTTGTTTTTGACCGAAATAGTTCAACTCATATACTACAGTTAAGTAACTTGACATGTTTTTCCAAGCGAAACGGCTGGTCATAATAGAGCTCGGACGTAGTCTGCGATGAAAGAGATTTCGTTTAATAAATCCTACATTTTGAGCCTGTAAATAGAGTAATGAAGTGAATAGTTGGTCTTCATGCAGAATATGTGGATAGAATTTTAATGCATGTTTCTGCAAAAATGAGCGACGGATAAAATTGAGACACGGAGAAGGGGTAAACTGATGTTTTTTCACCTGAATGCTTAGCATTTCACATCCTCCATAAGTTTTGTCTTCCAATTCTTTTGTGTGCGAATAGGTTAAAGCTGGCAGATTTTCAGTTATTTCCTCACTAAAATTCTCAGCGTCAAAAAAAACAAAATCCAAATATTCTGTTTCACATTTTTGATAACAAAGCTCAAGCGCATTGGTTTCGAGTCGGTCATCACTATCCATAAAATAGATATACTGTCCTTTAGCATATTCCATTCCTGTATTCCGGGTTACAGATGGCCCTTGATTCTTTTGTTTGTATACTTGTATCCGATGATCTTGTTCAGCTAACTGGTGCAATATGTCGGGGCTTCTGTCTGTTGAACCATCATCCACAATGATTATCTCCAGTTCATATAGTGTTTGCTGACAAATACTTTCTATTGCTAATTGTAAATATTTTTCTGTATTATATACGGGAATGATTACACTAACTTTCGGAGTATCTTTTTCTGTATTTGTTTGCTTCATTTTAAGTATATATAATAAGTAAGCAAATGTAGATAGAAATCTTTTCATAGCCAAATTCCTATTCATAATTTTCCGGTTATACTAATGCCCGTGTGTATTAGTTGGATATATTTCTTTAATAGTCTTTTCATCCGTGTATTCGGATTTTTTTATGTTCAATAAAGGAGTTTGAATAACATCGTCAAATGTATGGATATCGCCTGTGCGTGACAAACAATTGAAAATATTGCTTTTTTCATGTGTGTACGTCTAGCCAAGAATCATAACAAAGAAATAAAATTGTATTTTCTGAAAAAATATGAAGTTGAGAGGAAGCACTTTTTCATAGTGATTAATATATTACTAATAAGTTATTGCGTCTGAATTACAGCCTGATTCACAAAACAACAGCTTTATGCCCGGGATTATATACAAAAGATCCGAAACATGTTGTGATTTTGGATACATATAAATGCTAAATAAATAGATAAAAAGATTGTTTAGATATTGAAAATATATAACATTTTAACACTCTGTCAAAATGCTGTAAATCAATATGTTATCTATCTTTATTTTTCCTCTACGAGAATCGCCTTGTTTCTCTACGGAGATCGGGTCGAAACTCTACGAGAAACAGGTCGTTTCTCACCGAGGAACAAACTGAATATTCATAAGATACAACAATTTGCATAAACATGAAAACGGAAATAATTATCAATTGTTATGAAAACAGAAAATGGAGTAAAGAGGATGAGAGTTCTACTCATTAACTTTTATTAAAAATATATTCTCTATAAATAGTTGGTTTTAATAGAGTGTACGAAAATGGTTTCGGCCCCAGTAGCGGAAAATCCGAGTGAGTGGACGAACTCGTGTTTCTATTTTGAATAAAATAATCAACTTTTATAAATAGAATATACAACAAAATACCTATCTTTGTGTCCTAAAACAAAACAACTTTATAATTAAGTAATGATGAAAGTAAATTATTGGGTATTGTATTCCTTGTTTGGAATAGCTTTCACGTTTACCGCTTGTGTAAATGATGGTAAAGACTTATCCCTGCCTACCGATCTGGAGGAGAAGACTGCAGAATTAAATATTCCTGCTGATTTTGGTTGGATTGTAACGCGTGGTGTGACCCTTGAAGTAAATGCTCCCGAAGAGTCTGTACTTTGGGTCTATGCTGATGCCGACTGTTCGGAATCCTCTTTGAAAGCTAAACTCTCTGTATTTCCAGAACAGGTAACGCGAGTAACAGTAGATATTCCTACTGCCAACAATGTACTCTATTTGGAGTATCCCATTAGTGCAACCGAAACCAAAGTTGTAAAAGTAGACTTGGCAGAAGTCATACCGTCAAGTCGTGCCGCTAAAGAAGAAACAATTCTGCCTGTTGGAGAAAATATGCTGTACGGAATGTATCATTTTGAAGTAGGAAAGGATGAAAAAGGATTAGCCGTTATTATTAATTCCGGAACATTGGTATTTGAAGATAGCTGGCCAGATTTAGGCGATTATGACTTTAATGACCTGGTAGCCGATTACTCCATTGCAACTCATGTTTCTACCGGAAATGAAGCGCAATATCAGAATGAACGTATAGATGTATCAGTAACAATTCGTGCTATCGGAGGTAATCTCCCATCTAAACTCGGATTAACTTTTACGGGTAATATTTACGGGCAACTACTTCAACGCCACATCGCTGACTTTGAAGATGTAACACAAAACGGGCTCACTGTGAAACTTGCCGATAATGATCAGGGCGATGTTGCTCCTGTCTTCCTGATAGAAGGACTGAAAGAGTTGAAAAATGGAAAAGACTTTTATAATACAGAAGAGCATAATGTTCAGAAGGCAGCTACTGTGAATTTCTCCATTTATACAAAGAAGGGTGGAAGTGCCGAAGCAAGTACCGGTTTTGCTCAGGCATCCAGTGTTATAAATCAGGATCTTTTTCTTGTTACTACGAGAAATCGTGAAATACACTTGCGTGGCTATCAGCCTACATCCCTTTACACTGCTTATACAACTGATGCAGCTACCAGCAAAGATATTGTGATGAATCCGGATATGGCATATTCAACAGATAAGAATTTGGTATGGGGAATGAAAGTAATAAAAGATTTTCAGTTTCCTCTTGAAAAGGTAGATATAAACAAAGCATACAAGGGTTTTAAGGCTTGGGTTGAGTCTAGTGGAGATGACTTTTATGCAAATTGGTACAAGAATCCTGTAACTGGACAAGTAGCAACTTGGTAAATGAATTATGAATTATGATTTATGCCATGTGGTATATAGCGCTAATAAATCATAATTCATATAACTCTCTCATGGCTTTCCTATGCTTCTGTAATTATTCCGCACCTGCGTCGGTGTATATTGCTTTGACCGATATTTCAATTCTGTTCCGTACAACTTTTCTATCAATCAGGAGAAGTACTGTGCAGAGTGATCGAACAACTCTCCATCCTTTAAAGTAGGTATATTTTCTGCAATGCTTCCGCACTTTTTCTCCAGGAAAACTGTTTAACGCGTTCTAAACCATAGTTTACTTGTTGATAATAGAAATTCTCATCTTCTTCGAGCAATAATAGCTTTTGAGTGATATCATTCTCATCCAGTGGATTGGCAAGTAATGCTCCTTCGCCGGCAATTTCGGGCATGGCCGAAGTGTTTCCTGCAATAATGGGTGTACCACATGCCATAGATTCGAGCATAGGAATACCGAAGCTCTCACGTAATGAAGGATATAAAAAAGCGAAAGCGCCATTGTATAAGGCTGGTAAATCGGTATTCGGTATATAGCCTGGGAAACTAAGGTATGGTTTTATTTCAGCAATTCCTTCGGTCGAAAGAATTTTATCTATAGCATCTTCTTTTAAGTCGGCTATTAGCAGAGAGCGTTTGCATTTTGATTTTTGCAGATACCGACTATACGCTCTAAGTACACGCGGAGTATTCTTTTTGGGATCTGTATTTCCAAGAAAGAAAAGGTAATTATCTGCCGGAATATATTTATGTGTAATTTCTGGTGCTGGTGAAAGTGGGCGGAAGTGGGGGCTATATCCATTATAAACTGCTTTCAAAAGATTTTGGGGAAGTTCTAATGCTTCGCGGATACGATTACATTCAAAATTGGATACAGTAATTATTTTTTTGCATCTCTGTAGAATGCGTGGTACCACAAGACGACGGTAATGCCATCCCATTTCCTGATACAGGGAACGACTGGATGATTGTCGCTTTTCCAGAAATATAATGTCATGTAGTGTCAGAATAAGTGGTACAGGACACCAGACGGGAGCTGTATTACTGGTACAGTGTAGAAGATCTGGGCGGATACGTGCTACAGCACGTGGCAGTGCTATCTGTTCCCATAGAGGATAAGAAAGACAATGGAGTTCAATGATGTGAACATTGTCCGATTCATCCAGACAACGGTCTGGTCCTGGACTGACGAGAATAAAATATTCGTTATCGTGATCTATCTTCTGTAACTCCCTGATTGTTTCCAGAGCTACAAAATCCATTCCGTGCTTGTTAGGTCGGAATATCCGTTGGGCTTCAATAGCGATTTTCATGATTTATGTATTATGATTTATGATTTCTTTGCCTCTTCTCCATGTTCCGTATGGATGAATTGTCGGTTTGCACCTTTTAGCTTCAATAGATTTCCTGTCATTATGAACACCAGTTGGGGAATTTTGAAAATAGCCTTTAATAATTGTTTATTATACAATCTTTTGGGAATGGGCAACAGCATAGCTGCTATCTGGGCAAGAGTAAGGATCCCCCATTTGATACCTGCTTCTGTAGGATTAATGATAAGTGCTACTAGCGTAAAGCCAAAAACAGCTGCTATTTGTAACAACCGTGGGGGAAGTATCCACTGAAAAATTTTATCACAATAGTCCAGATTGCCCTGTAATAATGCTTTGGGTAAGTCGGGCAATACAGTAATCAGTGCACCAAATTGAGCTGCGATCCAACGTTTGCGTTGTTTCTTAATGGTAGCCGCTTGCTGGGTTTTTTCATCATAAACAGGTAGCTGTTGTAAATATCCGGTATAAATACGTTGTTTCAAGAGCAATGTTTCCAGTTCTTTATCTTCACCTGCTGTTTGTAATGATTTTACGTTTTTTCGAAACCATTCTGCATCGAATGCCATACCAGAACCTGAGAGACTGGCTGAAAGTCCGACAGCATTGTGCCCTTTACGGAAAATACCATTATTAATTTCTTCACTCACAGAATCAAGAATGGCGATATCTGTATTCAGATTCTTACCGGTACGGCGTGCTTGTACTGCATGTAGACCCGTATCGAAAGCACGGTTTATCTGAGACAGAAAATCTGAAGTGGTTATATTGTCTGCGTCCAATATAGCTACAATGTCATAGGCTTCATCGGCAACAGTATTCATTGCCAGTATGAGAGCTTTGGCTTTGGAACTCTCTGCATAATCGGCTTTTAACAAGCAAATAGGTAACTGGCTTAGTGTCTCGTTTGTTTGGGGTTGCATCTGATCAGAGATAACAATGACGTCATACAACTCTTTCGGATAATCTTGTCCGAGAAAATTTTGTATAGCATTTACAATCACACGATCTTCCTTATATGCAGGGAAGAGTACAACAAAACGCCTCTGCTTGTGTGGAAGAAGATAGTGTGGTGAACGATAAAAGCACGAGGCTATAGCGTAGAATAATAAATAACCTACGCAAAATGCCAATGGAATGAACAATATCCAGTCAATAATAGTCATGAATGTATTCATAGGCTTTTAGTTTGTTTTATTGGGTAAAACGATGAATGCAAAAACTCCTTTCCATACGGCTCCGGCCAGTTTTCCACGACGTTGTAAGAGGAATTGTAGGCTGTTTTTGGTGGCAGCAAGTGTCATTTGGTAAATCAGTGATAACAGACGGACAGGGCCTTGCAGGTTACGCCAGGCATAGAGAAGACGATTGCGGGTCAGGTAGTAAGTTCGTAACGTACTAAACTGTCCGGTACTCTGACTCTCTTTATGAAATACAGTGCAACGCGGTTCATACCATAGTGTATATCCACCACGGGTCATGGCTGTGCACCAGTCCAATTCTTCGTAATAGAGGAAGTAGATTTCAGGCATCGGTCCGATACGCTCTATTACTTCACGCTTGATAAGCATAGCAGCTCCATGCAGATAAGGGCTGGGATGGGCTATATCGAACTCTCCATTATCCGTACAACCACAGCCGATTCCTTCATTTCGCAATGTGATGGTGCTTAATGCTGTGAAACCGGCAAACTGAATGTGTTGTGGAGTAAAAGCAAAACGTATTTTGGGAGATACGGCACCAATTTCAGGTTGGCTTTCGATACGTGCGATAAGAGTCGGTAGCCCATCCTCCATGAGGTAAGTGTCATTGTTTATCAGGAAGATATACTGGCCTGTAGCAGCTTTTATACCAAGATTATTGCCACCAGAAAAACCTGAGTTCTGCTGGCTGCGGATAGTCGTAACCCAGGGATAGCGGGATTTAATAACGGCCGCTTCGTCCTGACTGGATGCATTATCGACAACAATGATTTCATAACTTACTGAATGGATCACATTATAAAGTGATTCGATCAATGCACATGTATCTGCCAACCCGTTATAGCAGATGGTGATAAAGGATATTACTGGTGTGTCTTTTATATCCATATATTGACTTTATCTTTCTTTTTTTTCTCTTTATCTTCTTTCTCCTTTTTCTCTTCTTGCTGCATTACTTTGTCTATGTATGGACCCGCAAAACAAAGGGCAAATCCGGTATATACAATGATGGAGTTGGGATATTGCATTATATCATTAGCATATGCTGCGACGAAGAAGCCAGCATTCATACAAAGCCAGGCAGCCAAGAGCCCGCGTAGACGTTTATTCATTATTCTGAATAATAATATCCAGGAACACCAAGCAAAAAGTACACCATGTATGACAAGATAGAGTACTAAACCAACGATACCCGTTTCTATCCATACGCTAACCAGCCAGGAATCAGGAGGATAAGGCATTAATTCTTTGGGAGCAAAACGTTCACCTTTTGAAAGACTGATACCGTAACCAAAAGGGCGTTCTGCCATAAGTTCTTTCATTTTTTTTCTATTTTCTACGCGTACCAGATAAGAAGCATCTTGAGTAGGACGGAAAGCTGTTCGCATTTTACGAATATATTGATTGCTATCTCCAATATTTGTAAAATAGAAAAAAGAGAAAACTCCAATGACTGTAATAAGGCTGATACTGATATTTTTCCAGTTTTTAGAAACAAGTGCATAGGTGATGATACCAGCCAAAGGTACAGCTACGGCTGCACGTGTTCCCGATATTCCAATACCATAAATAGCTCCTAACGTAATTATTATGTAGTAAATCTTCATCCAGAAGCGGCGGACGAAAAAAGCAGAAATAGCAAAAGTAGTAGCAGCCATAGCTGAATGAACCCCATAATTGGCTGCATCAGAAAAAAGGGAAAAATAGCGAATGCCGGACCATATGATATGTGTACGGAATCCTCCTAAAACATAGAGAAAATAACGCTCGCGTTCATTGAATCCATGACTTTTCTGCCAATATCCTTTGAAAGCAGCGAGCAGTACAAATAGAGACCAAATGAATAATATCCATTCGATACCTTTACGGTCACGAATGGCAACAGGGACTACCAAGGCAAGAGCAAAAGGGTATACCCAATAATGTGTAATACCGATATTCCATGCTTCTTGTACATTATTGGGATTACCTATCTCGAGTAGGTAAAACACACCTGACAGGGAAAAGAGAAGTACCATCCCGTTTCGGGCACGAGATAGATCATAGCCTTGTGTACTACAACGTATCAGGATGAATGGAGTCATGACAAGTACCAACAATAATGTACAAACACCTGTTTTGACATTCATGAACATGCTGGCAACTAATATCAGGAATTGAAGAGAGAACAACACATAGAAACTGGAGGCTGAATGGTTGTCTCTTGAGTTATATTTTATTTCATCTTCATTCATCATCGTCATCGTTGTCTGTGCTGGCAATGACAGGACGTGTTTTTTGCTTTTTCTTCAAGTAACTTCTCCAGTGAATGAAACTTTCGGTTAGAGCCAACTGTGACAACCGATAAAGCAATTTTCTCAGTGGAGTATAAGGTGGGAGCATACCTGTGAAATTTTCCATATCATACCTTGGAGCACGATTCAGACAGATGTATGGTTTATCGCCAATTTGTGATTCAAGTTTGTGTAACAGTATTCTGTCAGTAGATTTCCAACCATAATCAGCCGAAACAATCATAAGGTTCAATTGAGCATTACGGAGCAATGGAGTAGGTATGTTGTATTGACTCAATTCCGGATATTCTACTATGAGAATGTCTTCGTTATCAGGAGTATATAATTCGCTCACATTACTTGCAAGCATATAACGTGAGGAGTTTGGTACATAGTCTACCTCTGGTGAGAGACGACGTACCTTTAATCCGATACTAATCCAATATTCTTCAAGATGCTCACCGATATATGATTTACCGTCTTTTTCGCGTACGCTGAGCAGGTTGAGTATATAAGGTTTACCATCTTCTTTTTGGGTAAAGAAGCGAAAGACTCCATTACTCAAATTACGGGTTGAAATATTTTCGTATGTTTTACTATAAGGAGTAAGACGTGTATTGTTTGGGAAATCACTTAGTACCGGACAACCTGTTAATTTACGGGTACGTACTGAATCACGTAGGGTACGATCTATAAATTCAATCAGCAGAAAGAATCCTGTTAAGAATAAGAAACTACCTAAAAAAGCCATGTAGATAATTTTCCTACGGTTTGTAGATTCTGTAGATATAGGATAAGCTGGTGGATTAAGCACTTTTAGGGCAGCTGATGTCATTTCAAGGTTCTTTTTACGCATCAGAGCATCATTATAACTTTTTAGGTTGGTCAAATAGCTTTGTTCAGAGAAGTTGATTACACGTTCTTTACGTTTCAGAGTAGTACCTACAGGAGCAAAGAATTGATATTTGTCATTAAGATCAATACGGCTCTTTTGTGCTATTTCAAGTTCTGCTTTAGCTTTTTCATACAGAAGAGTTTGGTCAAGCCATTGCTCAACAATATTATTCCGGGCAAGTCCGCTTTTAGAATATTTATCACCTATATATTGATTAGAAATATTAGATAACTCTTTTCTGGTTTCTGTTAATTTATTTTTGTATTCTGTTAATTGCTCATCAGAAGTAGCCTCTTTCTTAGAAATTGTTTCCATTTCTGTAATTTTCCCGGTCAGATCAGAGGCCAGTTTAAGCTTATCTACCAAATTCAAATTTGTGATAGCTTGGCGGGTATTATTGTCCATTTGTTTCTCGAGTTCTTCAAGCATAGCTTTAGAACTATTATAGCTAAATCTTATATCTTGTTCTCTAAGCTCAAACTCTTTGTTGATGGCGGCAATCTCTTTCGTTTCATCATAATAGTTTATAATGCGGTTATCTACATTATATTTAGTAAGGTCATCCTCATGATTTGTAAGTTCATTTCCAATACGATTTAACTCAGACCTGAAATATTCAATAACCTTATCTGTTTCTCCATAGCGTAAGATACGATATTCATTAACAAACTCTTTCATTAGAATTTCAATTGTGTTATAGGTAATACCAGGATCTCCTGAAGAGTAGTTGATTTTCAATAAATCACTATTACCTAAACGTCCGACTTGAATTCTTTTTAATGCACCATAGCTGTAGTATGGATGTTGGTAATAGAAAAGGCCATATATATAGTTATTCTTATCCGGTTTCTCATATTTGAGGAAGTTCTCCATGGTTTTATCCTCGCTGTTTTTGTCTATAAGCGCTATTAATTCTTTACCATGAGGACTATTCTTCATGTGATTATAGGTATAATTATAACTGGCAGATGTTATTTCATTTTGATCCTTATTAGGGTCTCCTTTTACTAATATACGTGCGAAAAGTCGCATAGATACACGCTTGAGAGTACTTTCCGACTGGATAATATTAATAAGGTTATCAATCGCATTTTGGGCGATGGCCCAGTTGACACCGGCATTGTTTTCTTCAATACCATATCCCGATACTACACCAGTGTAGAGAGTAGCTTCTACATTATAACTACCCCGCATACCTTTGGTTTTATAAATAACAATAGTAGTAAAAAGAGCTGTTCCCAGGATTATCCACCAGCGTTTACGGTATAGAGCACGAAATATATAAAGTATATAGTCCATAAAATGTTTTTTTATTTTCGTAAAATAGGGGTGCGAGTAATAACTTCAAGAATCATTAGACTTTTGGTAAGTTCAAATTTGCTCTTTTCATAAGCTTCCATTGCAGTGGATTGGCGCTGTTTCTCTATAGATAGCTGTCCGGAGTCAATGGCTCCGTTAGTAAAATCTTTTTCTGCTATTTCATATTGTAAAGTAGCAAGTTCTAAAGCTTCGGCTCGTAGTTTTAAGACACTTAGTTGTGAGTTTGCAGTAGCATACAGATCGATTATCTCTCGTTTCATTTCCTCATACTTCACTTCTTTTTCCAACATGGCGCCTTTTACTGCAAGTTTCTGTCGGTTAACACGAGCTTTCAAATCGAAAAGACCGTCTAGGGGAATGTTAACTCCTGCACCAACAGTATAACCTCTTTGTGCCTGAGTTGTATAAGTAAGATAAGGAGCAATGGCAACATCCGTATATGTGCCTTCATTACCAAACATACCGTATTGATAACTACCTCGTAGACTGAAGAAGTTAAGAATAGCTCGTTTCTCTTTCGTTAATAACTTACGCTCTATTTCTTCCTTTACTTGAGCGAGTTCATAAGTAGGAGCACCTTTTGCATTCTCAAATAGTAAATCAAGCGAGGGTAGGGTTATTTGGATGTAATCTGTTAACTCCGTTTTGGAATAATCATTCATCTCTTGTGCCTTCACTAACGAAGGCACTGTACAAAGAAGAAGTATAGAAAAAGAATATAGACAGCAAAAATGCTTCATAATTATCCTAAATTGCTTGTATTTAATTGTGTAATCTACCGCAAATATAGATAATTATTTTATTCTGTGCTCTTTATGCTTCTTCTATTTTCTTTTTTTAATTAAAAACGGAGATAGCCTTCGTTTAGAAGGCTTCTGTCATATTGAAGTAGAACAGATTTTGTTTATTCACCATATTACGGCCGATGTCGAGGCGGACGTTCATACGGGGCTGCACTTCGATACGTAATCCGACTCCGGCATTGGGCAATACACCTTCGATTTTAGTAGGATTAGGACCCATGAAACCGCATCCGCCCCAAGCTACAAAGCCGATATGGCTGACCATCTTCTTTATCCATGTACTCTTGTCTGTGTTAAACATCTGGCGATACTCACCCATAATGACGTGAGAAGATTTATCCCGATACTGTCCCATGTAATAACCGCGAAGGTCAAATGGGGTTCCACTGAGGGCATACTTATTCAGAGGTACATCTCCAAATACATTTTTGGTTTGTGCAGTCCAGGCGATCACCTTACGGCGGCCTACTGTTTTGTATTGGCGATAGTCTATTTCAAGACGATAGAATTCGTTGTCACTACCGAAAAACTTTTGATACATGACACCGCGGAAATCAAGGTAAATACCCCGGTATGCATTAGCTGGAATATCACGTGTATCATACGTCAGCAGGAAACCAAGACCGGAACTCAGGTTACTGTAACCATGAGCTGTTCCGCCGGCTTCAATATAAGAAGGCTGGTCTACAAGGTATTTTGCAGGTTTGCTCATTTTATCGTAATTGATATCTATCTGCGGACCTGCAAAGAAATTACTTTCGCCCAGACGGAAAAGGAACCAGGGGTTGATCTGCATACCACTGTAACGATACTGACTGGTGGTGTCACTACGTACATAATCTTTATTGGTGGTGTAGCCTATGCCATAGAAATTCTCCTGTGTATTTTTATAGCTGAACTGTCCGAAGATACGAAAACGGTCACCTTTGAAAAATAACTGAGGTTTGGAGAAGAGATTTAGCCCGCCATTGAACATAAAGGCAATAGCCATAGGTACAACAGAGCGCTGCTGTGTGGTATCACTGGGATTTATACGGAAAGTCATGAGAGCACTACCGCCAATCAGAAAACCAAAATCCGGAGTGTAACTCGGACCACCCAGAATGTTATAGTGGAGATTTCGTTTCGCCACATGCAATCGGCGTAATTCACGTTTGGAAAGTTTAGGAAGGGTATCCTGTTTCAGACTGTCGGGATTAAATACTGTATTAACTTCCAGTTTGCCGTCTTTTAAAAATGTGATGCCCTCTTCTTGTGCCAGAAGAGTAATGGCGGGAATGAACGCCAGGCATATACCTATTATATATCTTTTCATATTCTCGTTATGAATGAGGGTGCAAAGAAAACTGTTTTATTCGGAATAGTTTCCAGTCGAATAGGTAATAAATCTAAAGGAATGGATAAAAATTCCAAAAAAGGATACTAATTTTGCAAAAGGATAATGTGTTAATGTGCCAATCTGCCAATTACCGTGCGGCATCATAGCGCAGCCAATTGGCATATTGGCACATTACACATTGGCATATTATTTAATACATTAATATATATGAATAAACGAATTTTGTCATTATTTGTTCTGAGTGCTGCCCTTTTTTCTGTGCAGGCACAGCAGGACAAGGGTGGAATCAGCAGTGAGATGCTGAATCAGATTAAACAGAGTTACCAGGGAACAAGTGCAGATAAGGCATTGCGCAATGCTATTGGTAGTAATGATATCCGCAAACTGGCTTTGAATCAGGATAATATGACGGGGCTGGATACTTACTTCTCTATCAAAGTAGATTCCAAAGGGATTACCGATCAGAAGTCATCGGGGCGTTGCTGGCTTTTCACCGGACTGAACGTAATGCGTGCCAAAACGATTGCAAAGTATGGGTTGACTTCGTTTGAATTCTCACAGACCTATCCATTTTTTTATGATCAGTTGGAGAAGGCTAATCTTTTCTTGCAAGGAGTGATTGATACGCGTGAAAAACCGATGGATGATAAGATGGTGGAATGGTTGTTCCGCAATCCTTTGAGTGACGGTGGGACATTTACCGGAGTTGCAGATATTGTGGGGAAATATGGATTGGTCCCCAAGGGAGTGATGCCTGAAACAAATAGCAGTGAGAATACGGCACGAATGGCAAATCTGATATCACTTAAACTGCGTGAATTTGGTTTACAATTGCGTGAACAGGCTTCGAAAGGGGCGAAAACTGCTGCTCTTGCGAAGAGTAAAACAGAGATGCTGGGTACTGTTTATCGCATGTTGATATTAAATTTGGGTGTCCCTCCTACAGAATTTACATGGACTCGTTACGATGCCAAAGGGAATCCGGTGGAGACAGAACGGTACACTCCAATGTCTTTCTTGAAGAAATACGGAGATGAGAATCTTATCAATAATTATGTGATGTTGATGAACGATCCGAGTCGTGAGTATTACAAATGCTATGAAATAGATTTTGATCGACATCGTTATGACGGACATAACTGGACATACGTCAATTTGCCGATAGAGGAGATTAAAGAGATGGCTATTGCTTCATTGAAGGACAGCACAATGATGTATTTCTCTTGTGATGTGGGTAAGTTCCTGAACTCAGATCGTGGACTTCTTGATGTTAATAACTATGACTATGACTCTTTAATGGGTACTACGTTTGGTATGGATAAAAAACAGCGTATTCAGACTTTTGCCAGTGGCTCAAGTCATGCAATGACATTAATGGCTGTTGATATCAACAAAGACGGAAAGCCTGTGAAATGGATGGTTGAGAATAGTTGGGGCGCAAGTTCCGGCTATCAGGGACATCTCATTATGACGGATGAGTGGTTTAATGAATATATGTTTCGTCTGGTAGTGGAAAAGAAATTTGCCACGCCAAAAGTCATGGAAATTCTAAAACAGAAGCCTGTTCGTCTGCCGGCATGGGACCCGATGTTTGCACCGGAAGAGGAGTGAGTAGCGATTAGTGAGTAGTGATAAGCGATTGGTGCCATGCGGCGTAATAGCGCAGCTACTAATCACTTATCACTACTCACTAATCGCTACTCACTATTCCCTTTCTCGTGTACGTTAACGAAAGGAATTACGGAAAAATCTCCGTAATTCCTTTCTTTTTTCCTCTTATTTCACATTATTATTTATTACTTTTGCGGGCAAATTATGAAACCATTATTTTATATAACACATGGCAAATGTAATAAAGTTACGTAAAGGCCTTGACATCAACCTGAAAGGCAAAGCTGCTGAAGAGATAGCTGCAGTGAAGGAGCCGGGATTTTACGGACTCGTACCCGACGACTTTCCTGGAGTGACCCCTAAAGTGGTAGTCAAAGAGCAGGAATATGTGATGGCTGGAGGACCCTTGTTTATTGACAAGAATCATCCTGAAGTGAAATTTGTTTCACCCGTTAGCGGCGTGGTAACAAGCGTGGAACGCGGTGATCGCCGTAAGGTGATGAGTATCGTTGTGGAAGCCGCTGCAGAGCAGGACTACGAAGAGTTCGGAAAGCAGAATGTTGCCCAGCTGAATGCTGACCAGGTGAAAGAATTGTTGCTGCAGGCAGGTATGTTCGCTTTCATCAAGCAACGTCCTTACGATGTGATTGCTGATCCGACCATTGCTCCCAAAGCAATTTTCGTTTCTGCATTCGACAGTAATCCATTGGCTCCTGAGTTTGAATTCGCACTCAAAGGAGAAGAAGCTAATTTCCAGACGGGTCTCGACGCATTGGCTAAGATGGCTAAAACTTATCTCGGCATCAGTCTAAAGCAAAAATCAGCAGCCTTGACACAGGCAAAGAATGTCACTATCACCGCTTTCGACGGACCAAATCCCGCCGGAAATGTAGGTGTGCAGATCAACCATGTTGCTCCTATAGTAAAAGGTGAAACAGTATGGACTATTGACCCGCAAGCCGTGATCTTCATTGGACGACTGATGAATACAGGGCGCGTAGATATGACTCGTACGGTTGCCATAACGGGTTCTGAAGTACTGAAACCTGCTTATTGTAAGTTGCGGGTGGGTGCATTGCTGACCAATGTCTTTGCCGGAAACGTAACAAAAGATAAAGAATTACGCTATATCAGTGGCAATGTGCTGACTGGTAAGCTGGTATCTCCGAATGGCTTTCTTGGCGCTTTCCATAGCCAGGTAACAGTTATCCCCGAAGGGAATGATATCCACGAAATGTTAGGATGGATCATGCCGCGTTTCAATCACTTCAGTGTACACCGTTCTTACTTCAGCTGGTTGATGGCTAAGAAAGAATACACAATGGATGCACGTATCAAAGGAGGGGAACGTCATATGATCATGTCCGGCGAATACGATAAAGTATTTCCAATGGACATTCTGCCCGAGTTCCTTATCAAGGCAATCATTGCCCAGGATATCGACCGTATGGAAGCACTTGGTATCTACGAAGTAGCTCCGGAGGACTTTGCCCTGTGTGAGTTTGTAGATTCATCCAAACTGGAGCTGCAACACATTGTCCGCCTCGGACTGGATATGCTCCGTGCCGAAATGATGTAAGCATTGAGGTATCAGATAGTAATTAGTAAATAGATAAATAGTAAATATATTAATGAAAGCGTTAAGAAATTATCTCGACAAGATAAAGCCGAACTTTGAAGAGGGC
>OHCC01000202.1_pt1 | contig 55624 bp, 45 predicted proteins | sample 1577521 | NCBI WGS metagenome assembly OHCC01 (sample SAMEA3879533, study PRJEB24766) | human gut metagenome | biome: human-associated habitat; feature: feces | place: USA | collected 1985/1987
ATCTGTTCGAGTCCCTGCGTCCGACACCGGAGCTTTCTTTTGCTGTCCGTGAATTCGGCTGTATTTCCGGTATCGTCATTACCGCAAGCCACAACCCGAGAGAGTACAACGGATACAAAGTATACTGGGAGGACGGCGCACAGATTACACCGCCGCACGACAAAAACATTCTCGCAGAGGTAGCAAAAGTAACCGAGTTTTCTGCCGTTAAAACGATGGAAGAAGATGATGCAAGAGCAGAAGGCCTGTTCCAGGTCATCGGAACCGATTTTGATGACCGTTACGTTGCAAAATTAAAAGAGCAGAGCATTCATCCGGAAATCATCAAAGATGCGGCAAAAGATATGAAGATCGTCTACACACCGCTTCACGGAACCGGAAATGTGCCGGTACGCCGCGTTCTGCGCGAGCTTGGCTTTAATCAGGTTTACGTTGTAAAAGAGCAGAAAGTGCCGGACGGAAACTTCCCGACGGTGGCTTACCCGAACCCGGAAGACGAGAAAGCATGGACACTGGCGCTGAAACTGGCAAAAGAAGTAGACGCTGACATCATCCTTGCAACCGACCCTGATGCAGATCGTCTCGGCGTTTATGCAAAAGACAGCAAGACCGGCGAGTACGTAAGCTTCACCGGAAACATGTCCGGTATGCTGATCGCAGAGTATATTCTGCGTGAGCGCACCAAGAACGGAACCATGCCGGAGAACCCGGCACTCGTTGAGACGATTGTTACGACCGATATGGCAAAAGCAATCGCAAAAGCTTATAACGTGGCACTGATCGAGGTTCTGACCGGATTCAAATACATCGGCGAGCAGATCAAATTTTTTGAGCAGAGCGGTGCACACAATTATGTATTTGGTCTGGAAGAGAGCTATGGCTGCCTGGCCGGAACATATGCAAGAGATAAAGATGCCTGCGTGGCAGTTATGATGCTCTGCGAGGTTGCTGCATACTACAAACAGCAGGGCAAAACACTGTGGGATGCCATGGTGGATATGTACGAGGAGTACGGCTACTACAAAGAGGGTCTTGCAACGATGACCTTAAAAGGTATCGACGGTGCAAAAGAGATCCAGACCATGATGACCAACTTCCGTGAGAACCCGCCAAAAGAGCTGGGCGGTTTCCAGGTTCTTGCCGTACGCGATTACAAAGCAGATGTACGCCAGGATCTCGTAAGCGGAGAGAAGAGCGCGACCGGACTTCCGTCCTCCAACGTTCTTTACTATGAGCTGGAAAACAACGCATGGTGCTGTGTGCGCCCATCCGGTACTGAGCCGAAGATCAAATTCTATTTCGGCGTAAAAGGCACATCCCTTGAAGATGCAGCCGAGAAACTGGAAAAATTAAAAAATGCAATGGTAACTGCTTAAACGCTGTGTGATATAGAAACAAAAAAAAGGCCTCAGCCCGGCGGGTGAGGTCTTTTTGTACAAAAATCGGCCCGGCGGATCAAGCTTACCTGAAATAAGGAGAAGAAAATGGCGATTTTATATTATGATGAGAAAAAGCTTTTTCAGTTAAATACAGAGAATACGACGTATGTGATCGGCCTGAGCCCGGAAGGCTACGTCGGACATGTTTACTACGGACCCCTTCTGCACGGAGAGCCGGATCTGTATCCGCTCCGCATGGATGAGCCGCCGTTCACCCCGTCCGTCAATAAGAGAGAGAAATCTTCGTTCCTCGACCGTTTTCCAATGGAATACCCAACCGGAGGAGTCGGCGATTACCGTGAGAGCTGTCTGAATATAAGAAATGCACAGGGCCGTATGGGATGTGAGATTTTCTTTGATTCCTATGAAATTTTCAAAGGAAAACGCCCGCTGACCGGTCTTCCAGCTTCTTTTGGAACCGAGGACGAAGTAGAAACTCTGGAAATCACCTGCAAAGATCCTGTTCTTGATCTTGTTGTTGTCCTTTCCTACTCTGTTTTTACAAAAGAAAACGTTATCACCCGAAGTGTCCGCGTGAAAAATGAAGGCAGTGAAGCGCTGAAGGTAGAGAAAATCTACAGTGCCTGCCTCGATATGGACAACGAAGACTTTGAGATGCTTTCTCTTCATGGATCCTGGGGAAGAGAACGCCACATCCAGCAGGGTGCGCTCCGTTACGGAAAACAGCTCGTTTCCTCCGGAAGAGGCGAGTCCAGCCATCAGGAGCACCCGTTTGTGGCCCTGGTGACACCGGGAACGGATCAGGAGCGCGGCGAGGTTTACGCAATGCACTTCGTATATTCCGGCAACTTTATCGGACAGGTGGAAAGATGCCAGTTTGATACCGTTCGTATGGTCATGGGTATCAACCAGGAGGAGTTCTGCTGGAATTTAAAAGCCGGCGATGAATTCCAGGCGCCGGAGGTTGTTATGGTCTACTCTGCCGAGGGACTTGGCAAAATGACGCGTTCCTACCATGCATTTTATCGCAGACATATGATCCGCAGCCCGTACAACCACAAAAAACGCCCGATTCTGATTAACAACTGGGAAGCAACTTACTTTGATTTTGATACCGATAAACTCCTCGATATCGCAAGAGAGGCAAAAAAAGACGGCATCGAGATGCTTGTTATGGATGACGGCTGGTTCGGAAAACGAAATAAAGACGATTCTTCCCTCGGTGACTGGGTTGTCAACGAAGAGAAGATCAAAGGCGGCCTGAAAAATCTGGTTGACAAAGTGAATGAAATCGGTCTTGAATTCGGTATCTGGTTCGAGCCGGAGATGATCTCCCCGGACTCTGATCTCTACAGAGAGCACCCGGAATGGGCGATTCAGATTCCGGGAAGAGAAGCGACTGAGATCCGCTGCCAGTACGTGCTGGATCTCTCCCGCCCGGAAGTGCAGGATTATGCGTATGAATGTGTGGCAAAAATCCTGCGCAGTGCAAACATCAAATACGTGAAATGGGATATGAACCGTCAGTTAAGCGACCTGGGAAGCACCTACCTGGACAAAGATTCCCAGCAGGAGCTGTTCCACCGCTACGTGCTCGGTATGTATGCGATGCAGGAGCGTCTGATACAGGAGTTCCCGGATCTGCTTCTGGAGAACTGCTCCGGCGGCGGTGCACGTTTCGATCCTGGAATGCTTTACTACAGCCCGCAGATCTGGTGCTCCGACGACACCGATGCGATTGAGCGTCTGGAAATCCAGGAGGGAACAGCCCTCATTTACCCGCTCTGCTCAATGGGTGCACACGTCAGCGTATGCCCGAACCACACGGTTGGCCGTGTAACTCCGTTTACAACGAGAGGCCATGTGGCACTGGCCGGAACGTTCGGCTATGAGCTTGATATCACAAAACTGCCGGAAGAAGAGAGAAAGCTGATTCCGGAGCAGACCGCAATGTATCACAAATATCATGAACTGATCCGCGAGGGAGAGTATTACCGTATTCTTTCCAGCCGTGAAAACCACAGATCCGACTGCTGGGCAGTAGCATCGGAGGATAAAAGCGAAGTGCTTGTGACCTACGTACAGGTGCTGGCACAGGCAAATATGCCGTCCCGCAAGGTTCGCCTGCGCGGCTTTGATCCGGCGAAAAAATATCGTCTGGAGGGAACCGATGAGGTTTACAGCGGCGAGATGCTGATGAATGCCGGTTTCCGGATGAAAGATTTCTGGGGTGATTTCGTCAGCAGACTGTATCACTTTGTTGCAGTAGACTAAGGAGCAACGGATATGGCAAAAGTAAGATTGGCAGATATTGCAAAGGTGGCGGGCGTCAGCGCCGTCACCGTGCATAACGCGATTACAGGACAGAAAGGGGTCAGCGATGAGATGCGCGCCCGGATTCTGGAAATTGCAAAGGAAATGGGGTACCGCCAGCCGGGAAGCGGAGCGAGAAATACACAGGGAAAAAGCCTGCGCTGCATCGGAGTGGTGATTCCGGAACGGTATCTGGCAGAGTATACGACATTTTACTGGAAAATGTATCAGGAGATGGCACTGGCGGCGACGGAAAAGAGCTGTATGGTGACCGTGGAGATCCTGAAACAGGAGATGGAAGATGAGATGATCGTGCCGTGCATCGCCAAGGAGCAGACCGTCGATGCGCTGATCCTTATGGGAGACACGAGCCGCGATTACATCCACTATCTGAAGAAAAACGTGGATCTTCCGATCGTATTTCTGGATTTCTACGACAATGAGCTGGCAAAAGATGCCGTGATCGCAGATAACTTTCACGGAATGTATCTGATGACGGAATACCTGTATGAGCATGGCCTTACCAAGCTGGCTTTTGTCGGTTCGATTCATTTTTCCAGCAGTATCATGGATCGGTACTGCGGTTTTTCCAAGGCTGTTCTGGAACACCGCGATGTGACACCGGCGGAATGGATTCTGGAGGACCGTGATGAGCGGGGCCAGATCGAAATTCATCTCCCGGAACAGATGCCGGAAGCGTTCGTCTGCAACTGCGACCTGACCGCCGGCCTTCTGATGCTCGAGCTGGAAAAACGCGGCATCTCCGTGCCGGAGGACGTTTCCGTTGTCGGCTTCGATAATTACCTGTATCCGGGTTTCCCGGATCTCAAGATCACTTCGTATGAGATCAATACGAAGGCGATGGTAAAAGTAGCGCTCGAAAAAGCGCTGAAGCAGATCCGCGGCGCGGCATCCGGCAAAAATATGGAAATTGTCTCCGGACAGCTGGTGCCGAAAGAGAGCGTAAAGCTTTGATTTTTATAACTGAATTATAAATTAAGAAACGGGGCATTTTGAAATGCCCCGTTTTTGTACATATTACACAACAAAGTCACTTAAAAATTGACAGTATCTAACGGAACTTATTTTTTAAGTGATTTCCAGTTGAAAAATTAATCATCTATGTTAAAATTAAGCTAAAGGACTGGGCGTGAGGGTGATAAAACACGGCGGTTCGGAGAAAAAAGAATTAAAAAACAAGATTCTGTCCACTAACAGAAACTTAAAAAAACAAAGTACAACTCATAAACAAACAATATTTTTCATGGAGGTTTCAAAAAATGAGCGAAGTTAAAATTATTGGAGATGCTGTCAAAAATATGCCATGGCAGGAAGGCCCGGCTGAGTTTTCCGGTGCACCGGTATGGAGATACAGCGAGAATCCGATCATCGGAAGAAATCCGGTGAAGGAAGTAGCAAGAATCTTCAACAGCGCCGTTATGCCGTACGGCGACGAGTTCATCGGAGTATTCCGTGGTGAGCAGACAAACGGAATCCCGTACATCTACCTTGGAAGAAGCAAAGATGCGATCCACTGGAATTTCGATGAGAACAAAATCCAGTTCGTTGACGAAGAAGGCAAACCGTTCATGCCGGTTTACGCATATGACCCGCGTCTTGTAAAAGTAGAAGATACCTACTACATCATCTGGTGCCAGGACTTCTACGGTGCAGCCATCGGAATGGCAAAAACAAAAGATTTTGAAACCTTCGTACGTGTGGAGAATCCATTCCTTCCATTCAACAGAAATGCCGTTCTCTTCCCGAGAAAAATCAACGGCAACTTCGTGATGCTGTCCCGTCCAAGCGACAGCGGCCACACACCGTTCGGTGACATCTTCCTGTCCGAGAGCCCGGATATGCTGTACTGGGGCAAACACCGCCACGTCATGAGCAAGAGCCCGGAGTGGTGGGAATCCTTAAAGATCGGCGGCGGCGCAGCTCCGATTGAGACCAACGAAGGATGGCTGCTGTTCTACCACGGTGTAAGCGGCACCTGCAATGGCTATGTATACAGCATCGGCGGCGCAATCCTCGACAAAGAGAATCCGTCCATCGTAAAATACCGCTGCCAGAACTTCCTTTTGACACCGGAAGAGTGGTATGAGGAGAGAGGCTTCGTTCCGAACGTAACCTTCCCGTGCGCAACCATTCACGATGCAGAGACCGGAAAGATCGCGATCTACTACGGCGCAGCCGATACGTATGTAGGACTGGCATTCACAACCGTAGATCTGATTGTAGATTATATCAAGAAAAACAGTGTCGTACGCGAGTCTGACACCGAAATTGGAAGAAGATAAGAAAGAAGGAAAGAAAAGATGCAGTCTTTGGCAAAGGAAGTAAAGCAGGAGCTTACTGGACGGATCGTTCCGTTCTGGGAGGGCTTAAGAGATGAGGAATACGGCGGATTTTACGGCTATCAGGACTTTGATCTGAACGTGCAGAAAACGTATGAGAAGGGCTGCATCTTAAACAGCAGAATTCTCTGGTTTTTCTCGAATGCGTACCTGACCTTAAAGGACGAGAAGCTGCGCGCCGATGCGGAGCATGCGTACCGCTTTATGAAACAGGCGTGTGTGGACCGCGAGTACGGTGGCGTGTTCTGGTCTGTCACCTACGACGGAAAACCGCTCGATACGACAAAGCATACATACAATCAGGCATTTGCAATTTATGCGCTGTCTACGTATTTTGATGCGACGGGCGACACCGAGGCGCTGGAGCTGGCAAAATCGCTGCAGCAGATCATCGAGACACACTGCACCGACGAGTACGGTTATCTCGAGGCATTTACCCGCGATTTCAAGCCGGAGAGCAATGAAAAGCTCTCGGAGAACGGTGTCATGGCAGAGAAGACCATGAATACGCTGCTGCATGTTTTCGAAGCATATACCGAGCTGTACCGCGTGACAAAGGATCCGTTTACCGGTGACCGTCTCCGCTTTATGATGGATCTCTTCGCGGATAAAGTATATAACAAAGAAAAAGGCCGTCAGGAAGTATTCTTCGACCGGACATGGAATACGCTGATTGATCTGTATTCTTATGGCCATGATATCGAGACTTCCTGGCTGATCGACCGGGGTACAGAAGTGCTCGGCGATCCGGCTTACCGGGAAAAACTGCTGCCGATCACCGGAGAGATTGCGGAAAATATTTACAATACGGCATATAAAAATCATTCGCTGATGAATGAGTGCGAGCGCGGTGTGGATGATACCACAAGAGTCTGGTGGGTACAGGCAGAAGCAGTCGTTGGATTTTTAAATGCATGGCAGAAAAAACCGGAGGAAACAAAGTATCTCGATGCGGCAAAAGACATCTGGGGCTACATCAAGGAATATGTGATCGACAAACGAGAGGGGTCTGAGTGGTTCTGGTGCGTGAATGCAGACGGAAGCCCGATCCATGAGCCGATTGTAGAACCGTGGAAATGCCCGTATCACAATGGACGTATGTGTATGGAAGTAATTGGGAGGTTAAAAGATGCTGAATAAACAGTATTATGTGGAAAAAGCCAAGGTAGACCGCCTTGTGGCAAGAAAGAACACAAAAGCAGATTTTTACAACGGTATTTATGACCGCTATGAGTATCCGGTGCTGACAAGAGAGTTCGCTCCGGTTCACTGGAGATATGATCTGGATGAGGAGACGAATCCGTACTTTATGGAGCGTCTCGGCATCAACGCTGTGATGAACTCCGGCGCGATTTATCTGAATGGAAAGTATTATCTCGTTGTCCGCGTGGAGGGTAATGACAGAAAATCTTTCTTTGCTGTTGCAGAGAGTGATACTGGTATCGACGGCTTCCATTTCTGGGATTACCCGGTTGTGCTGCCGGATACCTGCGCAGAGGAAACCAACGTTTATGACATGCGTCTGACCCAGCACGAGGACGGCTGGATTTACGGAGTGTTCTGCTCTGAGAGCAAGGACAAAAACGATCCGGATCTGTCCGCGGCTGTTGCTGAGGCTGGTATCGTAAGAACGAAAGACCTGAAGAACTGGGAGCGTCTGGACAACCTGAAAACCTTACGTTCTCCGCAGCAGAGAAACGTTGTTCTGCATCCGGAGTTCGTAGACGGAAAATATGCCTTCTACACCCGTCCGATGGATGGTTTCATTGAGACCGGAAGCGGCGGAGGAATCGGCTTCGGACTCTGCGATGATATCACACATGCTGTCATCGACGAGGAGAAGATCATCAGCAAACGTATTTATCATACCCTGACCGAGTCCAAAAACGGTGCCGGAGCAGTGCCGATCCGCGGTAAGAAATGCTGGATCAACATTGCACACGGTGTAAGAAATACAGCAGCAGGCCTTCGCTACGTTCTGTATGTCTTCGGTACCGATCTGAACGATCCGTCCAAAGTCATTGCAGAGCCGTCCGGTGTATTCCTGGTTCCGCTTGGAAAAGAGAGAGTCGGAGACGTTTCCAACGTTGTATTTACAAACGGCGCGATTGCGCGTGAGAACGGAGAGGTTTACATCTACTATGCATCCTGCGATACAAGAATGCATGTAGCAACCACCACAATCGACAAACTCGAGGACTATCTGTTCAACACACCGCAGGATCCGCACAGATCCCCGGACTGCGTAAAACAGAGATGCGAGCTGATCTCCAAAAACCTGGAGCTGCTGAAAAACGAGAAATAAAAGCGTCCGCTGCGGCGCATCGGGATCTGTAAAGGTCATGAAAACCTGGAAAGTGTTTCGAGAAGAACCGAAACGTCAACGGGTTTCGCGATATGGGCGTTCATGCCGGATTCCAGTGCTTTTCGGCGGTCCTCTTCAAACGCGTTTGCCGTCATGGCAACAATCGGGATTTCCCCGCGTTTTCCCGGGAGTGCACGGATCGCTTCTGCGGCCTGATAGCCGTTCATGTTCGGCATCTGAATATCCATCAGAATAACATTGTAATAATCTTCTGGTGCGTTCTGGACTGCTTTTAAGCAGAGGGCGCCGTCTTTTACGTGCTCGGCGTGAATGCCGTTTTCTTCCAGAACGGTGAGTACAATTTCTGCATTCAGGTCATTATCCTCGGCAAGCAGCACGCGTTTTTCGGAAAGCGTCTGCAGGGACTGCTCGAGAATCTCGTCTTTATGCTGGTGAGCCGCAAGCTGTTCTTCGGTCGGAAGTTCAAACGTGAGGCAGATCGTAGTTATTGTTCCGGCACCGAGTTCGCTTTCCACATCGATCGTTCCGCCCATCAGATTCACGAGGGATTTTACGATCGGAAGGCCGAGGCCGGTTCCGGTGATGTGGCTTTCGGTGGAGGAATGTTCTCTTGTAAATTCTTCAAAAATATGCGGCAGATACTCTTTGCTCATGCCGATGCCGTTGTCCTTCACGGTGATGCGGTAGGAGGCAAAGCCCTTCCTTGGTGCCGGTGTCTCTTCGATTTTTACGAAAATTTTTCCGCCCTCCGGCGTATACTTGATGGAGTTGCTGATGATATTCAGCAGAATCTCCCGTATTTTTGTCCGGTCGCAGAGGATGGCATCGTGTTCCACCGTGTTGTAACAGAGATAGGAAAGCTTTTTGCTTTTTAACGAAGGCTCAAACACTGCATTCAGGGAATTGATCAGCTCGCTGTAGCTGCCGAGCTCGATTTTCAGCGAGGCCTTACCGCTCTCAATGCGCGCCATCTCAAGCACGTAGTTGATCAGGGAGAGCAGAAAACTGCTGGAGGACTTGATTTTTGCAATGTAGTCGACCGCGCGGTCCTTCTCGTCGATGTGCTTTTCCAGCAGATCCGAGAAACCGATGATGGCATTCATCGGGGTTCGGATGTCGTGGCTCATGTTGAACAGAAAACGTGTTTTTGCTTCGTTGGCAGACTGCGCTTCCTGTACGGCTTTTTCCAGTTCTGCTGCGTGAATCTCGTCTTTATAGCGGCGCATCTGGAACTGCAGAAAACCAATAGAGGTAAGCAGGGAAAGGATGAGCCCGAGTGCAAAGGAAACAAAAACCTGCAGCGGACTGAGCCAGCCGTTTTTCGGTACAATTTCAAAATGCCAGGTGTCGTTTGGCACGGTGCAGAGAACTTCTATGGCATCGGAACGCCGGGAATTGCCGGAGGAAACGTGTTCGCCGGTGGCCGGAGAAATTTTCCAGAGTTCGTAGGTGTAGCCGGCTTCTTCCAGTGTATCCAGTTCAATTTCGTTCAGAAACGATTCCCAGTCGAGAACGAGAATCGAAAAGCCCCAGAAGGTCTGGTCACCGTTGGCATCGGTGGTATAAATCGGGTCAAAGAGCAGTGCTCCGATGTCGCCCTGCTGCAGCTCAAACGGTCCTGCAATCGTGTATTCGCCGCTCTCTTTGGCAAGGCGTGCCTCCTGTTTCCGGGCAGGATGCTCGAGCATGTTAAGTCCGAGTGCGGCTTCGTTTCCACTCATCGGATAAATCAGTGTGACAATGCCGTCCTTTGCAAGCTCATGTGCTTTGATGACATTCTGGTCGTCCTGCATCAGCGAGGAGAGGACGGAAAACTCTTCGTCATCGACGGTATAACCGGCTTCAATCATGTGTTTCATCAGATTGGATTCGGCAAGATAATGGTTTAACTGCGATTTCACGCGGCCGATGGTCGTCTGTGCGGTATAGTCAGCTTTCAGCTTTGCTTCCTTTAACTGATTCTGATATAGAAAAACGGCGCAGAGCTCGACAAGAAAAAATGTAATAAAAAACAGCAGAAGCGCCTGAAATCGAATCTGTTTTTGCGTTAATTTTGTTTTCATATCGGATGCTCATCTAAATTCGTAATATTTCCGGCTTTTTCAGGTGATTTTTTTGAGTAAAAACGAAGGCCGGAGTTAAAAATATTATATCGGATTTACCCTGGGATTTCAATAAAAGAAGCGTTAAGTTTGAAAGAGAACGGGATGAAATGAATGGGAAATGTAATGCACAGGAAGAAAATTGCCAGAATGGGCAGAGAATGGAATTGCCAGATAGTTGCTCATTATATCAAAATCATTTATAATAGGGACAGACGACACAGAATGAAGGATTGACAATACAATGGACTATGTGATTTTTGACCTGGAATGGAACCAGTGTCCCTATGGAAAAGGAAAAGAGAACCCGAAGCTGCCATTTGAGATTATTGAGATCGGCGCGGTGAAGATGGATGGTGAGCGGAATGTGGTGGGAACGTTTCACCGGATTGTAAAACCGGTGGTCTACCAGCATCTCCATCACCGGACGCGCGAGGTCGTCGGACTGACAGAAGAGGATCTGCAGAACGGAATCCCATTTGCGCAGGCCGTGCAGGAATTTTTTGCATTCTCCGGCGGTGCGTGCATGTTCGGCACCTGGGGACCGGGAGACCTGACGGAGCTCCAGCGGAACATGAAATTTTATAACCTCCTGTCGCTGATCCGCGGGCCGATTCATTTTTACGATGTACAGAAACTGTTCGCGATCCAGTACGAAACGATGAAGAGCCGCCGGGCGCTCGAGTACGCCGCCGACTTCCTCCATCTCCCGAAGGACGAGCATTTTCATCAGGCGCTTTCGGATGCAAAATATACGGCCGACATTTTTGCGCGCATCGATATGGATGTTGTGCTGGCGTACGACTCGATCGACGTATATCAGAACCCGAAATCGAAAAAAGAGGAGATCCACGCCGTCTATAATGGCTACACGAAATTCATCTCCCGCGAATTCGACACAAAAGAAGAAGCCATGCACGACCGCGAGGTCTGCAGCACGCACTGCTGCATCTGCGGGAAAACGGCAAGAAAACGCTTACGCTGGTTTTCGGCCGGCGGGAAAAACTACTACTGCGTAGCCTGGTGCCCGGAACACGGATATTTGAAAGGCAAAGCCCGCATGAAACATTCGGACGAAGGAAAACTCTTCGTCGTGAAAACCATCCGCATCAGCAGCGAACAGGAGGCGAGGGAAATCCGGCAGAAGAAAGAGAACCTGCGGAAGAAGAGGAATCAGAAGAGGAAAGAAATGTAAGAAAGGCAGAGGAAATGGAAACGGGATAAAAGGTTTCATTTCTTCTGCCTTTTTAATTGGAAAACAGAGCGGGATCGGTTATAATAAAAATTGAAGAAACTATCGATAAAAGCAGGTTTGTCGGTAGTTTTCTGTTATAGAAAAGAAATGGGGGCAGAGCCGGAGATGATGCATGTGGAAGCGGTGGATCGGGAAGGGCTGCGAAGAAGAGTAAAAGATCCCTTCTATCAGAATACAATATCCATTCTTGCTATGGAGAATGATCAGGTTCTTGGGCGGATTGAGTATCATTTTTACGGATGTATGCAGGACGGTTACCGGATGGCGTATGTGGACTGGGTTTATGTGCTGCCGGAAGCCAGACATAAAGGCGTTGCGCAGGGGCTGTTTCAGGAGATGGAAAAAGACTGCAGGAAACATGGGATTAACCAATATTATCTGATTCGGGCGACAAATCCAAATGCAGATAAATTTTATCACAGCTTTGAAAACGCAGAGCTTGATGAGGAGCCGTTTTTACGGAAAGAACTGAAAGAATAAGAAAAGACAAAAGGACGAAAAACAATGGCAAAATTATATTTCCGCTACGGCGCGATGGGCAGTTCGAAATCTGCTAATATTTTGATGGTTCGCTATAATTATGAGGAGCGCGGGCAGTATGCTGTCCTGTTGAAGCCGCGGACGGACAACCGCGACGGAGAACATGAAATCAAGTCCCGCATCGGGCTGGAGGCACCGGCGGAATATGTGGATGAATTTTTAAAAGAAATTTCAGAGACCTGGAGTACAGACAGCGGGGAATACCGGTATCACGGAAAGAAAGTGGATGCGGTTCTGATCGACGAGGCGCAGTTTCTTTCTCCGGAGGAAGTTGATACGCTTTCGGACATCGTGGATTTTTATGGGATTCCGGTTCTCTGCTACGGTCTGCGTGCGGACTTCCAGACACATCTGTTTCCGGGTTCGAGAAGATTGATGGAAATCGCTGACATCATCGAGGAAGTCCCAACGGTCTGCTGGTGCGGAAGACGGGCGCAGTGCAATACGAGATACGCAGACGGAAAAATCGTTCGGGAAGGCGCGCAGATTTTCCTTGGATCGAACGAGAGTTATGTGGCGCTTTGCAGGAAACATTATAAAGAAGGAAAGCTGTGGAAGGAAGATGAGTAAGATAACAATATATGAAGTACAGGAGAGAATGCCGCGGATGGAAACGCTGGTGGAACTGTGGGAAGCTTCCGTCCGTGCGACACATCATTTTCATCGTTAATAGGAGCTTCTTTTGCAACAACATCCATTCGTATCAGTTTATCAAGAATATCCACAAGAGCAGGTCCGCTGGAAACATTTGATTGCTGCAATATAATCTTTTCTGGGATAATACTCCGTTTTGCACCATGCTTTTTATCGCTGGGGAACATCAGAAAAAGGATATGGAAAAAAGCCGATGGAGATGTTTTTGATTAAAAAACTTTAGGAATAACAGCAGGGGAGAGTGAAATGAAAAAAATATTTTTAATGAGGCATTCCATCCCGGAAAAAGGGGATATGCCGAATGAGCAGATTCCTCTATCGGAAGAGGGAAAAGAGCTTGCTGTATCAAAAAGAAATATATTTTCAAATGTGGACAGATGCTTTTCTTCACCTTATCGGAGAGCAATGGAAACGGCTGAATTCATCGCAGATCACCCGGTCATTGTGAAGGAGCTGCATGAAAGAACGATCGGGGATGCCAGGGAGGATTTCTGGCTGAAACAGTATGAAGATCACGATTTTCGCAATCCGGGCGGGGAATCGTTAAATCAAGTGAAGGTGCGGATGAAAACCGCGATCGATTCTATCGTCGGACAGATGGAAGAAGGAGAAACAGCACTCGTGGTTTCTCATGCGACGGCGATCTGTGCATATTTGCTTTCTTACTGTGAAATTGAAGTGAAAGATGCGGAAAACAAAGTAAGAAAAATATCCTTCCATGGAAAAGAAATCCTGAATGGCAGATTTCAGCCGGCAGATGGATTTGAAATCCTTTTTGAAAACGATATTTTTTCGGATATTCGTGTTATGGGGAGAGAAAAATGAAAACATTATATTTGATCGGCGGAACGATGGGCGTTGGCAAGACGACGGTAAGTCAGCAGCTGAAAAAAGATCTGGCGAACAGCGTTTTTCTTGACGGCGACTGGTGCTGGGACGCCGATCCGTTTCAGGTGACGGATGAGACGAAAGAGATGGTGATGGACAACATCTGTTATCTGCTGAATAACTTTCTGCATTGCAGCGCTTATGAAAACGTTATTTTCTGCTGGGTGATGCATGAGCAGAGTATTGTTGATGAAATCGTCAGTAAGCTGGACACGGAAGAATGCAGAGTGATTAAAATTTCGCTGATCGTGGATGAAGCAAATTTGCGGAAGCGGTTATTATCCGACATCGCAAATAAGATTCGTACGGAAGAGATTATGGACAAAAGCATTGCACGAATTCAGATGTATCAGGTACTTGATACGGTAAAAATTGATACGAGTAATAAGAGTGTCTGTGAAATTACAGAGGAAATTGCAGCACTTTAAGATCAAAAAACAAGGAGCCAAACCAAAATGACCGAACGAATCATAGACAATGAACTCCGGCTGATCCCATATTACAGGAATGACGAGGCCTCTCTTCCGTGGTATCAGGATCTGGACGTGTGTAGGCAGGTGGACAACCGGGAGAAGCCGTATGATGTGGAGCTGTTGCATCGGATGTATGATTATCTTACCGCGCACGGTGACTGCTATTATATAGAATATAAGGGCGTGCTGGTGGGAGATGTTTCGCTGAGAGAGAATAGTGAAATCGCTGTCGTTGTCTGTAAAGAATACCAGAATCAGCATATTGGAAGACGGTGCGTTCTGGAGATGCTGAAGCTTGCAAGAGAAAAGGGAATGGAGCGGGTAAAAGCCAATATTTATTCTTTTAATGGACAAAGCCAGCGCATGTTCCAGTCGGTCGGATTTGAGAAAACGGCGGAGGAATGGTATGAGTCTAAGCTGTAAGTGATTGCAGAGAAAGAGAGAAGAAATGAACATAAAATACAATCAGCTGTGCATTAGAAATGCCGAAAAGAAAGATTGTGAACAATTAGCCGTCTGGTGGAACGATGGAACCGTCATGGCCCACGCCGGATTTCCAAACGGGCTTGGGACAAGCGCAGCGGAAATTGAAAAACAGATTGCCGACGACAGCGATGAAACAAGACGAAGACTCATCATAGAATACAACGATGTGCGAATCGGCGAAATGAGTTTCTATGTATTCGAAAATCATCGATATGAAATCGGAATCAAAATCTGCGAATCCGATTACCAGGAAAAAGGCATTGGAAGAGTTGTACTGAGCATGCTCATAGAAGAATTGTTCCGCATGGGAGCCAACGTTATTTTTCTTGATACCAACCTCAAAAACACAAGAGCACAGCATGTCTACGAAAAACTCGGCTTCCGCAAAATCGCAGTCCATTACAATTCCTGGAAAAATCAGCTGGGGGAAATGGAATCTTCTGTCGACTATGAGCTGACGGCGGATGAGTTTTGCAATCTGAAATAGAAATTGTAAAATAAATGAGGGACGAGTGTAAAGAAAGTTCGATGGGAGAAAGAAGTATGGTATCTTTGACATTGTCTAAAAAAGAAATGGGTTTTCACTGGGTAAGGTTTATGCCTGACAGGACTTGCTCGTTTCTTTTTTTGCTTTATAAACGATTATAATTTATCCATTGCGGCAGTGTTAATGTAAAAACAGCAAGTCCTCTTGACAATGTGATTAGCCTGAACTAACATGAAGCTATAAGAAACATAAACGGTAGTCTGAGGAGGAATGTGAGATGCTGTTGTTGCAAAACATATTATACTGTCTTCTGTTTATTCTGATGGTAAAGTGTCTGGTAAGAAATGATGGAATGAACTGTGTTTATTTTTACCCAAAGGAATATATAGAAGAAGCCGATAAACGTGGACTGATCGACAAAGATGCGGTCATGAAAAAAGGAAAGCAGGTTATGATTCCATTTTGCATCATTTTGTTCGTGGTGCTGATCGCGATCATTTTTGTCTGGAATAAAGTCACCGATTTCAAGACGGCATATCTCCAATCCTACCTCTTCCTTGTGGTGATGAACTGGTTCGACGGAATTATGCTTGACCGGGTGTGGGTTGGACACAGTAAAATATGGGAGATCAAAGGAATGGAAGGGATTCCGTACATAAAACCATGGAAAACCGTGCTGACAAAACGAGACCTGGCGACGATTCTGTATCTGATCATTGCACTTGTGACAGCTGGGATTGTAGTGCTGGTTGGGAAAATCTGTTAAGAGACAGCATTGAAAAAAAGAGAAGAATATTATATACTACTCATGAGTAGTATTTTTGCGTAAGGGACTTTCGGAATATATAGGAAGTTAAATATCTCTGTTTTACTGGAGCAAATCAGTAAAACAGAGATATTTTTATGCCGCAGGCGTACCAAATTTGATTCGAAAAATTTTTGGCATTGAGAACGAAGGGCGGAGACGGTATAATGGAAGCAGAATTTTAACATCAGTAGACAAGAAGTCCCCCGCTTCTAAAGCGGTGGGATGAATTGTTAAAAGAAACATAACGGCAGTGGCGGGCGGAGAGAAATCGGTATCCTCCACTGACATGAGGCAAGTCACAGTCGAACTATTTTCGACATGTCAGACTCCGTGAAAATACCGACTGTGAGGTTCACACAACAGAAAAGGTATAAAACATGAGATATCAGATCAGAAATGCAAAAGTACAGTTTGGCGCGGATACGATTTTAAACAGTGTGAATTTCGAAATTCACGATACAGAAAAAATTGCAATTGTCGGTAGAAACGGCTGTGGAAAAACGACGCTGCTGCGGCTGATTGCCGGGGATATTGAGATGAGTAATCTGGACAGCGACGAGACCTGCGGGATTACAATGAGCGGAAAACAGAACATCGGTTTTCTGCGCCAGATTAATTTTACCGATGGAGATGTGCCGGTAAAAGAGGAGCTGGAGAAGGCTTTCTCAGAAGTCTTTGCGTGCGAGGCACGAAAAAAGGAAATCGAAAAGCTGCTCGCCGAGACGGAAGATCACAAAAAGCTGCTGGCGGAGTACGATTTTCTGGAGCGGAGAATCGAGAGTCTGCACGGGTACAGCTGGAAAAAAGATATGGAAACGATGTTCCAGAAATTTGGTTTTGCGCTCGAAGATCTGGAAAAACCGATCGGTGAATTTTCGGGCGGACAGCAGACAAAAATTGCCCTAATTCAGCTCCTCTTACAGCGCCCGGACATCCTGCTTCTGGACGAGCCGACCAACCACCTCGACATCGCTGCAGTGGAGTGGTTGGAAAATTATCTGAAAAGCTACGAAAATGCCGTTATCATTGTATCACATGACCGCATGTTTCTGGACCGCGTGATTGATGTGACGTATGAAATCGAATACGGTGACATCAAACGGTATCCGGGAAATTATTCGGCATTTGTGAAACAAAAAGAAGAAGCACAGATCAAACAGGAAAAAGACTATGAAGCGCAGCAGAAGGAAATCGAGCGTCTGACGGCGTGGATTGAAAAATGGAAAAACACACCGACAAAAGTTGCAGCCACCCGTTCGAAACGAATGGCGATCGAGCACATGGTAAAAATTGAGAAACCGCGGCGGTTTGACACGAGGACATTCCACGCCTTATTCCATCCGGTACGCGAAAGCTATACGGATGTGCTCACGATGAAGAAACTGAAAATCGGATACGATACCGTCCTGAGCGAGGTTTCGGCCGTCATCAAAAAAGCAGAACGGATTGTGATCATCGGAGAAAACGGAAAAGGAAAATCGACGCTTCTGAAAACCGTTGTGGGCGAAATCAATCCACTGGGCGGAAGTTATCAATTTGGAAACCGCGTGGATTTTGCCTACTTCGATCAGCACAAAGCAGTCAACCAGAAATTCGACCCGGAGCAGACGGTGCTCGACTATTTCTGGAGTCTTTATCCGAACCTGCTTCGCAACGATGTCCGAAGCGCACTGGGAGCCTTTCTGTTTTCCGGTGAGGATGTCGAAAAGAAAATGGGGCAGCTCTCCGGCGGTGAAAAAGTGCGGCTGGAGCTCTGCCGGATTTTCTATACGAAACCGAATTTCCTGATCCTGGACGAGCCGACGAATCACATGGATCTGGCGGGAAAAGAAGCGCTGGAAAAAATGCTGACCAGCTACGAGGGAACCGTTTTGTTCGTATCGCACGACCGTTATTTCATCAACCAGGTGGCAACCGGTATTCTGGAGTTCGGCGAGAGCGACGTACAATTTTACGAAATGAATTATGCACAGTATCTCGAAGAAATCAAACGGCAGACGCCGGGCAGAGAAACGGGAAATGCGGGAGGAGCTGTACGAAAACCGGCCGACGTTCCGACGCTGGATGATGTGTTTGACAAAAAGAAATATTATAACCCGGGAAAAATTCTGTCCCGCTTAAAACGGCAGCTCGAAAAATACGAGGAGCAGCTTGCGGAGAGTGAGAGCAGAATGTCAGAACTTCAACTGGAAATGATGGACCCGGAACTTTCCGCAGATTACGAACGGCTGATGGAGCTTCAGACGAAAATAGACGAAGAAAATCAGACACAGGAATCCCTGCTGGAACGCATGATGGAAACGGAACTGGAACTCGAAGAGATGGAAACACAGGACGAATAGAGAGGTGAGTACCATAGAAAAGATAGATCAGTCTAAAAATGGACTATCATGAAAATGAAGTTTTTCTCGTTTTAGGATATTCGGTTTGTTATATTTTGTAAAGTATTCTGCACCCATGACTGGTATGCATTCGTAAGCGGGGCTGAAATCTTTCGGATAAAAAAGTCAAATTTTGTTGACAACCCCGAAGACATTTGATAGTATTTATCAAGTAATGTAATATTCCATGAGGGAGTAGTTAGCACGAATGTGTGATTTGTCAACATTCTGATTATAAGAAAAGAGTATAATCTGGCAAATCTTAAATAATGAGACTCATGTATATCGATGAATCACCGGTGTATCGCATATCGGATGTTCCTTGATATACATGAGTCTTTTTTTGCGGATAATGAGTAAAACCTGCTTCTGTTAACGATACTATTTTGGAATATATGCTTGGAAAACAAAGGAGGAAAACATGGAAAATTTCATCAACAACGCCCCGTTTGCTCTTGTGCTTGTCTGTCTCGTCATCGGTTTTGTACTGCTGATCAAAGGTGCGGACTTTTTCGTAGAAGGAAGCTCAAGCGCGGCAAAGAGACTGCACGTTCCGTCGATCATCATCGGACTGACCATTGTTGCCATGGGAACATCACTTCCGGAGACCGCGGTCAGTGTATCGGCTTCGCTTACCGGCAACAACGAGCTTGCCGTCAGCAATGTCATCGGTTCCAATATCTTTAACCTGATGGTTGTCATCGGTGTCTGTGCCGTACTGACTACCGTAGAAGTTGCAAAGGAAACCATCAAAAGAGACATCCCGCTGTCCCTGATCTGCGCCGGACTTTTAATGGTTTTAGGAATCAGCGGACTCGGCGATAAATCCGGTATGATGCTCGGTCACCTGGACGGCGTGATCTTAATTGGATTCTTTGCAGGTTACATTGTCTACATGGTTCAGATTGCCTTAAAGGCAAACCGCGAAGGAAAAAAAGTCGAAATTGAAGGTGGTTCCGACGAGGACATCAAGCTGCTTTCTGTTCCGAAGAGTATCGTGTTCATCGTCGGCGGAGCAGTCGCCATTGCAGTCGGCGGAGATGTGACCGTAGATGCCGCAGCGAGAATCGCGGGCGATCTCGGAATGAGCCAGACTCTGATCGGACTGACCATTGTTTCCATCGGAACTTCCCTTCCGGAACTCGTAACTTCTATCGTTGCTGCGAGAAAGAATGAAGTTGATATGGCACTTGGCAACGCGATCGGTTCTAATATCTTCAACATTCTTATGGTACTTGGCATTGCATCCGCAATCAGCCCGATGGCCATCATTACGGAAAATATAATTGATTTGTGTGTATTGATCGTATTCACGGTATGTGTATGGATTTTTGCAGGAACCAAAAAGAAAATCGGAAGAGTCGAAGGTTTCTGTATGGTTGCATTTTATGCCGCATATGCCATTTATATCATTATAAGATAAGGGGAATGGAAAATGGTGTTATTTCTAAAGGTGTTTCTTACCGAGTTCATCGCAGAGATGGGCGATAAGACGCAGCTCATGCTGATTGCGCTTACTTCGAAGTACAAGCTGAAAGACATTATCCTGGGAACCGCAGCCGCGATTCTGGTACTGAATGGAATGGCGGTTCTCGCAGGCGGCCTCGTCAGCGAATTCATTCCGGACTGGTTGATTAAGACGATTGCAGCACTCGCATTTCTTTACTTCGCAGCATCCACCATTTCTGGTGATGATGACGAGGAAGAGGAAGAAGGCGGCAAATCCAAAATTCGGTTCGCACCGCTCGCCGTTTTCTGTACGTTCTTCGTAGCAGAGCTCGGAGACAAAACACAGCTTACCGCAATCACCTTTGGTGCAAATGAAGGTATGGGATCCGCATTCGTTGTATGGATCGGATGTTCTCTCGGACTGTTCGCAGCGGATATTCTCGGAATGCTGGTCGGCTACCTCTTAAAGAGCAAGACACCGGATGGGCTGCTGAATACACTGGCGTTTGTCATCTTTTCAATTTTCGGTGTATACACACTTTACCAGGGACTGAAACTGATCAGCGCAAGCGTCTGTCCACTGCCGGTATGGCCGGTACTGATCGCTGCAACGGCTGTTTTTGTTGTTGCATGTGTCTGTCTTTTTGTGAAAAGAGAGAAGAAGAAAGCAAAATAAAAACTGCGCACCGCATACTCATGATTTGGATGAGAAATGCGGCGCGTATTTTTTATGCGGCAAAATGAAAGTTTACCATTGAAGCATTTATAGGGTATAATATTTTGTAACTATTCAGAGTCCCATCTCGCCATATGAAATTCCAGAAAAATAGCTCATTCATGTAAACATGATTCGCGATTTTTCTTCCATTTCGCATGGCTCTGAATAGTTACAATATTTTCAAATGATTATTTACGAATATGGAGGAAAACAGCATGTCTGATTTTGGTATGAACGAGATGCAGGAAATGCAGAAAGCACTGCAGGAAAAATACAAACAAAAATGGGAACCCATCTGCCCGGCAACAGGACAGAATAAATTGCTTTGGATGATTGGGGAAGTCGGCGAAGTGATCGATATCGTGAAAAAGAACGGGGCGGCAGATGCGGTAGAGAAAGAAGATCTGAGAAAACACCTCGTGGAGGAAATGGCGGATGTTCTGATGTATTACAACGACGTCATGCTTTGCTATGGAATTACGGCGGAGGAATTAAAAGCGGCGTATACGGAGAAATTTGAGAAGAATATGAAGCGGTGGTAGAGGTATGAATGCCGTTGGAACATAAAATTATCCAATGCGTCGTAAAACCCTTAGCTTTAGCTATGAGGATATAAAACGCGTCCATCAAATTTACGCAAGTAATTGAAGATGGACAGGGAAATCCTGTCCTTGTGATAGTCAGGGGAATTAAGTATAATATATGATATAAACTTTTGACGGGAGGAATTTGCATGGGTAGTTATCTGAATCCGGGAAATGAAGCATTTGCGGTTGCATTAAATTCTGAGATTTATGTTGATAAAACAGGACTGCTGACTTATACGAATAAAGTCATGAACACTCTGCAGGGATATATCTGCAACAGCCGCCCGCGGCGGTTTGGAAAATCAATTACGGCAAACATGCTCACCGCGTATTACAGCAAGGGCTGCAGTTCGAAAGAAATGTTTTCCGGGCTGGAAATCAGCAGGGCAAAGGATTTTGAAAAACATCTGAATCAGTATGATGTGCTCCACTGGGATATCCAATGGTGTATGGAACCGGCAGGCGGACCGGAGCGGATTGTTTCTTATATCTCAGAAAAAACGATTTCGGAGTTAAAAGAATATTATCCCCATATACTTCCAGAAGAAATCCGGTCACTGCCGGAGGCGCTGTCGCGGATCAACGCGGCATCCGGGACAAAATTTATTGTGATTATAGACGAATGGGATGTTCTGATTCGTGACGAGGCGGCGGATCTCAAAACACAGGAAGAATATATCAATTTTCTGCGGGCGATGTTCAAAGGGACGGAGCCGACAAAATATATTCAACTGGCATATCTGACAGGTATTTTGCCTGTAAAAAAAGAAAAGACACAGTCGGCGCTGAACAATTTCAAAGATTATTCGATGCTGCATGCCGGGCCGATTGCACCATATGTAGGTTTTACAGAAACAGAAGTTCAAAAACTATGTGAAGTATATGGTCAGAAGTTTGAAGAAGTCAAACGATGGTACGACGGTTATCAGATTGGGAAATATCATGTATACAATCCAAATGCCGTTGTGAACCTGATGCTCGAAGGCGAATTCCAGAGCTACTGGTCCGGAACCGCATCCTATGAGGCGATTGTTCCGCTGATCAATATGGATTTTGATGGCCTGAAAAGTGCCGTAATCGAAATGCTTTCAGGAGATCATGTTCCGGTTGATGTTACCTCTTTTCAGAACGATACCGTTAGCTTCGCCAATAAAGACGATGTGCTGACGTATCTGATTCACCTTGGATATCTGGCCTATGACCGGACATTTAGAACTGCTTTTATTCCGAATGAGGAAATCCGTCAGGAATTGATTCTGGCAACGAAAAGGAAAAAATGGAATGAGTTGATTGTATTTCAAAAAGAATCAGAGCAGCTTCTGAAAGATACAATTCAGATGAATGGAAACGCAGTAGCAAAAGAAATTGAAAAAATTCACAGGGAATATACTTCTGTGATTCAGTATAACAATGAAAACTCACTCAGCAGTGTTCTGTCCATTGCCTATTTGAGTTCCATGCAATACTATTTCAAACCAATCCGCGAATTTCCCGCGGGTCGTGGATTTGCAGACTTTGTGTTTATTCCAAAGCCGGAGTTTCAGAATTATTACCCGGCGCTTGTTGTGGAACTGAAATGGGACAAAAGCGTCAGAGCAGCATTAGATCAGATCAGAGACAGAAAATATCCGGAGTCTGTTGCATGTTATGCAGGGGAGCTTTTGCTGGTGGGAATTAACTACAATGAAAAAACAAAAGAACATGAATGCCGGATTGAAAAGTATGAAAAATAAGGGCATATTTCAATTTCAGTTTACAGAGATAAAAGAGTATGGATAAGATAGAGATATATCATTATTTAAAAAGGCAAAATATAGCGTATGAAATTACGGAACATAAGGCAGTTTTCAATATGGAAGAAGCAGATGCTGTTGATTTGCCGTATCCAGAGTGGGGCGCTAAAAATTTATTTGTTCGCGACGATAAAAAACGTAATTATTATTTGATAACGATGAAAGGGAACAAGCGAGTAGATTTGAAAGCGTTTCGCAGGCAACGTGGTCTGCGTGCACTTTCTTTTGCAGCTGCGGAGGAATTATTTGATATTATGAAACTGATACCCGGTGCCGTTACGCCGCTTGGTATTCTAAACGATGCCGAACACAGAGTTCAAGTCTTCATGGACGTGGAATTTGTCGGAAATAAAATTGGTGTTCATCCAAATGATAATACAGCAACCGTTTGGATGCAGGCTGATGATTTAATGAAAATAATTCAGAAGCATGGAAATACTGTGGAATACGCATGTATATAATCGAAAGGTATTGCTGAAAAGTCTGAAAAAAGAAAAGTTCACAAACAAAAATGGTTCTCATTCTGCACTAAATATGTTTACCGAGTATTCCATGACAGATCCCGGTGATCTGGCGGAATATTTTGGCTTCACAGAGCAGGAGATATATGCCCTCTGTGAAAAATATGAGATGAGTTTTGAAGAAGCAAAAACGTGGTACGATGGTTATCAGTTGATTGCGCATCGGCAGACGGGAGACGAAATTTATTCCATGTATAGCCCGAAATCTGTGGTAGAAGCCATGCTGCGCCACAGATTCGGAACCTATTGGAACCAGACGGAAACGTATGAGGCCTTAAAAATTTATATTCAAATGGATATGGATGGCCTGAAAGATTCTGTGGTTCGAATGCTTGCCGGTATCAATTATAATAAAAAACGAAGAAACATGAATGTGTTATTGAGGCAATGCAAAAATAAAAAACGGAAGTCTCATATCTGCGTAGTAAGGGCGGCGGATATGGGACTTTTTGATAAAGACAATTAAAATTTATGGAGGAGAAAGAATGATTATTGATTCTTATGATATCAACAGCGAGCCGATTGTAAAGCTGGAGAATTTTTATGGGGAGAAGCAGCATCTGGTAAAAAAATGTATGGTAATTTTTTCAAAAGTAATATATGAATACATGCTTGAAAAATTCCCATGCCGACAGATTGCAGAAGTAAGAGCATGCAATGGAAATATACCGGTTTGGACTCTGCCATATGAGGGAGAAACGATTGGTTTCTATCTGACGCCAATTGGTTCGGCTCTGGCAGCAGGAACGATTGCCGAAGTCAATCATTTAACAGGAGCATCCGTCTTTATCATGTTTGGCTCGTGCGGCAGTCTGGACAAAGAAGCAACCGATGGAAAGTTTATTCTCCCAACGGAGGCATACCGGGGAGAAGGACTGTCCTATTATTTTGCAGAACCGCAGGACTACATAAAAATAAAAAACACGGACAAACTGGCGGAATTTTTCAAAGAAAGGAAACTGCCATACGTTCAGGGGCGCGTATGGACGACAGACAGTATGCTTCGGGAAACGGTAAATCTTGTAAGAAAAAGAAAAGAAGAAGGATGCATTGCCGTGGAAATGGAACTCGCAGGCGTTCAGGCGATCTGTGATTTTTATGGATTTGAACTGTATGATTTTCTTATTGCGGGAGATGTGCTGATCGAAGGAAACTATGAAACGGATGGATTATCTGCCGCTAACCACGATCTGGACAAGCTGTTTCTGGCGCTGCAGATAGCGAAAAGTGTATAAAATTATAATGTTTGAGGAAAAAGAAATATTTCAGAGCCGTTTGCAGAAACTTTTAGATAATACGAAAGCGGGAATTATGTATGGAGAATGGAATGACAATGGGCGATTGCTTACGGACGAATAAATTAATCATTTTAAGAGGAAATTCCGGCAGTGGAAAAACAACTATTGCAAAGGAATTACAGCAAGTGTTCGGAAATAATACAATGCTGATCTCGCAGGATGTTATCCGAAGAGATATGCTCAAAGTCAAAGACGGAGAAAATACAAAGGCGCTGCCTCTTCTGGAAGAACTTCTGCGATATGGAAGAAAACACAGCGAGATTGTTATTCTGGAAGGAATACTGAATGCGGAATGGTATCGTGCATTATTTGAGCTGGCAGTAGCTTTATATGGAAAAAATATATACGCATATTACTTCGACCTCCCCTTCGAGGAGACCGTGAAGCGCCACAAAACAAAGCCGAACTGCAATGATTTCAGTGCAGAAGATATGCAGAGATGGTGGAACGAAAAAGATTATACATCCGTTCTGCATGAAACCAGAATAACGGCGGATCAGGACAGAGAAAGCATAGTTCGTGACATCTGTCAAAACATAATATCCAATGGAAAATAATTGCTTCGGACAGGGAATGATCTTTGTTCTGCCAGAGAAATATGATAAAATAGAAACAGAAATAAATTTTTGCAAGCCTGTCGGTGGTAAAGGATTTAGGAAGGAGCAGACCCATGAAATCAGTAATTTCCATTGGAAATCAGGATTTTATATCCATCAGAAAGAATAACTGTTTTTATATCGATAAGACGGATTTTATCAGGGAATGGTGGGACAATCAGGACAGTGTTACTCTGATCACACGCCCAAGAAGATTCGGCAAGACCCTGAATATGAGTATGGTCGAATATTTCTTTTCCGTAAATCATTCCGAATGCAGCAAATATTTTGAAGACCTTGTCATCTGGAAAGAGGAAAGATTTCGTAAGCTGCAGGGAACGTATCCGGTGATTTCCCTCAGCTTTGCAGATATCAAGGCAACCACATATGAGACTGCAAGAAGAGCGGTAATTCGTAAGCTGGTAAAATTATATAGTACTTTTGAATTTGTCAAATCCAGCAAAGTATTAAATGAAAAAGACCGCGCCTATTTTGATTCCGTTGAAGAAAATATGTCGGATGATGCGGCAGCAGTAGCTGTCAATTATCTGTCCGATTATCTGAGCCGCTATTACGGAAAAAAGGTGATTATTCTTCTGGATGAGTATGATACTCCTTTGCAGGAATCGTATATTCATGGGTATTGGGAGAATCTTACTGCGTTTATCAGAAGCCTGTTCAATTCCACATTCAAAACGAATCCCTATATGGAACGGGGACTGCTGACAGGAATAACAAGAGTCAGTAAAGAATCTATCTTTTCCGATCTGAATAATCTTGAAGTTGTAACAACAACATCGGAAAAGTACAGCGGCTCGTTTGGCTTTACAGAAGAAGAAGTCTTTCATGCGCTGGAGGAAAATGGGCTGTCCGATGAAAAAGGAACCGTCCGCTATTGGTATGATGGATTTTCCTTTGGAAAACGGAAGGATATTTACAATCCGTGGTCCATTACAAAATATCTGGACACGGGAGAATATGGAACGTACTGGGCAGACACCAGCGGAAATATGCTGATCTCCAATCTGATCCGTCGAAGTCCTGCAAAGATCAAGACGGAAATGGAAGATTTATTAAACGGCAGAGTGATCTGCACAGAATTGGATGAGCAGGTTATTTTTGAACAGCTTGGCAGAAAGCGGGGAGCCATCTGGAGTCTTATGCTTGCGAGCGGATATCTGAAAGTGGATCGGTACGAAATGGATAACCGAACAGGAAAGCGCCAGTATGATTTGAAAGTGACAAATCATGAGACAATGCTGATGTTTGAACAAATGATAGAGGACTGGTTTACAGAAGAAGATTCTGCATATGGCAATTTTAAAGATGCTCTGCTTGCCGGAGATCTGGATTATATGAACCAGTTTATGAATCAGGTAGCACTTCAGACCTTCAGCAGTTTTGACACGGGCGGAAAACCGTCAGAGGAACTCGAACCAGAAAGATTTTACCATGGATTTGTCCTTGGGCTGATTGTCGATCTGGCCGGAAAATACAGAATCACATCCAACAGAGAAAGTGGATTTGGACGGTATGACGTAGTAATGGAGCCATTGAAAGAAAACCTGGATGCGATCGTGATGGAATTTAAGGTTCAGAACACATCAAAAGAAAAGTCGCTGGAAGAGACGGTGGAGCATGCACTTCGTCAGATTCAGGAAAAACAGTATGACACAGAATTGCTTGCCAGAGGAATCACAAAGGAGCGGATCAGGCATTATGGATTTGCGTTTCGGGGGAAGAAAGTGTTGATTGGAAACTGAAATGAGAGAAAATATGAAAATCAGAAAAGCAGAACCGAAAGACCTGTCCAGAATTGCGGAAATTTTCGTGTTCAACAACCGAATCAATTATTTCCCGATTTTTCACGAGGAGGCCTATTCTTCGGTGAAATGCAGGTAGTTCCGATGATCGACCAGTACTTTAAGAAAGAAGAAATCTTAAACCGCATCTATGTCTACGATGATGGAATTATAAGAGGTTTTACAGAAATCAATGGAACCGAAATCTGTAAACTATACGTAGATCCATGTCTGCAGAACAACGGAGTCGGCCACGGGCTGATTACCTTTGCAATTGAAAAGTTTGACGCAGACCATCTATGGGCATTGGAGAAAAACACGCGTGCCATTGCGTTTTACAACCGCCACGGATTTCAGTGGACAGGAACGAAACAGCTGGAAGCAGGAACGACAGAATATCTGATGGAATTAAGACGATGAGAGCGCGGCGTGTTTTCTGTTCTTCCTGTAAAAATTAAAGCAGGAGAAAACGGTCTTGTATTTTAATCGAATCAAGTAAGTAGCGAAGCGGATTGCGAATATCCGCTTTACTGAAGCAAAAATAGCCGAAAAGCCTGTTCTACCGTATCGGTCATATTTTCTGCCGCATTTTTCACATCCATAGCTTCTTCGAGTGAAACGACGCTCCGCAGAATCGGGAAAAAGGCATCAATTCCGGCGGCGTTGCATGCAGATGCATCCTTTGTGACACAGCCGGAGAACGCAAGGACAGGTTTGCAGTATTCTTTTGAAAGTTTTGCAACTCCGATCGGCGCTTTTCCCATCACGGTTTGTCCGTCGAGCCGTCCTTCGCCGGTGATAACAAGATCAGCATCTTTTACATCATCACGAAGTCGGGTTTCATCCAGTACGATCTGAATGCCGGGTTCCAGTGAAGCAGAAAGAAACGTCTGAAAAGCAAATCCAAGTCCGCCCGCAGCACCCGTTCCGGGAAATTCCGCGTCGACGTTCGGGAATGTTTTCCGGCAGAGTGCGGCGTAGGAGGCAAGCGATGTGTCCATACGTTTGATCATGACAGCATCCGCGCCCTTCTGCGGTCCGAAAACGGCGCTGCAGCCGTTGGAACCGCAGAGCGGATTCGTTACATCGCAGGCAATACGGAAGGTGCATTCCGAAAGTTCCGGCAGAACGTGATCTGCCGTAATCGCGGTAAGAGATTCCAGTCCGACAGCACCAAAAGGAACCTGTTTTCCTTCTGCATCGAGCAGTCCGAAACCGAGTGCCTGTAGCATACCAATACCGCCGTCATTTGTGGCACTTCCGCCGATTCCAATGATAAAGCGGTGGCAGCCATTGCGGATGGCATCGCAGATAACCTCACCGACACCGTACGTTGTGGCGTACAGCGGATTTTTCTCATCGCCGTGTACCTGCGTAATACCGGCAGCCCCCGACATCTCGATAATGGCGGTCTGCGTCCGGTCGATGATGCCATACGGGCAGATAACCTGCTTTCCGGCAGGACCGGTCACCGAAACGGAGACAAGCCGTCCGCCAAGACCTTCGGTCAGTGCCTGAACGGTACCTTCACCGCCATCGGCAAGCGGGCGCACAACCGTCTCCACCTTCGGATCGACACGATAAATCCCGGTGGCGGCCGCTGTTCCTGCCTGCAGAGAGGAAAGGCTTCCTTTAAAAGAATCAATTGCAATCACAACTTTCATCATTTTTCTCCTGATTTCAAATATTTTTCAATCCGACACTCATGCACCTTCGTCTTCTTATCATAATTAACACCAACCAGCAGAATATCCCCTGTATAAGATGCAATGGAAGCCGGGTAATGCTGTCTTTTAATCTGATCCAGTGCCGTTTCCGCATTCTTGTTCCATTTCAGTTCTACTACAAGCGCCGGAAAATCGTATCGGTATTCCGGCTTTGGCAGAAAGACAAAATCGGAAAAACCGCGCCCGGTCGGAAGTTCACGAATGGGTTTGAAGTAATATTGTATGGAACTTAAATAAGCAATCGTGAGCACACAACTGAGTGAATTTTCATTATGATACTGAATCACAGAAGTATATTCCTCATGGATCTTTCCAATTCCTGCAGCAACCGCATTTTCATCCATAGCAAGTGTAGCATCCAGAAGCTCTGCAGATTCCTGCTGAAAGGTAAGAAGTTCATTCCAGCGGTTGGAAGTAACCGCCGTCAGAAATTCCCGGCGGATTTCTTCATTTGGAATGTATGCCATCTGCGTCTGCTGATTATAGGCAAGATACCCTAGATGAATCAGCAGCGTCAGAACATCATCTTTATTCACAAAGCTGACCATATCATTTTTAAAGGAAGTAACCAGTACGGGAACTGCGGCGCCGGAAAGCATCTCCAGAATTGCTGTTTTCAATCCGTCAAAATCCATATTGATAAAAGGAACCATCGAGTCGTATGTGCTCGTCTCCGACCAATAGCTTTGGAATGTCCCATCCAGAAGCAGACTTGTTACCGCGTTTGGATTGTATACATGGTAATTTCCAAGCAGATAGCCGTCGTACCATCGTCTGACTTCCTCAAAATTTTGTCCGTATTTCTGACAGAGAGCGGAAACTTCATCTTCTGTGAATCCAATATAGGAAGCCAGCGGGCCTGGATTCAGCATGGAATACTGATGAAAATTATTTAAGGCAGACTGCGTTTTCAATTTTTTGATCGGAAGAATACCCGTGAGAAACGCAAGCTGGATATATTTCGTCGGTTCCGTCCCTTTGAACATTCCACGAAGAAAATTAATGTAATCATCCTGAATTTTCTGGTTGGAGGCCTCATCACGAATCAGGACATCCCATTCATCAATAATAATCACAAATTTCTGTCCGGTCGCCTCTTTGATCCGGGACAGAGCGTCGGGAACGGTGGAAACTTCCGGCGGAAGCTGATCTGCATAGATGGTACGCAGCTCGGCCAGTGTACATTCTGTAATGTAGGCCACAATCTGTTCCGGATCGCTGACATTCGAAAGAAACCACTGGATGTCCAGATGAATCACATCGTACTGGTTCAGATGCTTCTCAAAGTCTGCCGTCTGGCTGATCGCAAGGCCAGAAAACATCTTTCTGGAATCACAGCCCTTGCTGTAATAGGCCGCCAGCATATTTGCAGCAAATGATTTTCCAAACCGCCGCGGGCGGCTGTTGCAGATATAGCCCTGCATGGTGTCCAGAACTTTGTTGGTATACGATAAAAGTCCTGTTTTGTCCACATAGATTTCGGAATTGAGAGCAACCTGAAATGCACTGTTGTCCGGATTCACAAATCTTCCCATGATTTCACTTCCCTTCCGTTTTTTGATTATACCCCGATTTTACCATTCCCCCATCCAAATAGCAACGCACACCCCCGAAAATCCCGTAAAATCGCGGAAAAGAACCGATAAAATATGCTTTCCACTCTTGACAACGCTTACAGCCCCTAGTTATAATAAGGCATGAAAAACGATGACGAAGACAGTAGTCTGCGCGTGAACGGTCTGTGGAAAGCGAGCCGGGGATGGTGGGAGTCCGGTACAAGTAGCGGCAGGTGAACATCACTTCCAAGTTGCAGTTCTGAATCTGCGTACCCGGCGCATAAAATATAGAAAACCGGAGAGCAGTGGTAAGAAGTTGCCGGCCGTTCCCCGTTACAGGAAATGCATATGATAGTATGTAACAGGTGGTTACGATAAGTACAGCTTTCGTCCTATTACAGGGCGGGAGCTTTTTCTTATTTTACGCGAGCAAATCAAACGAGAAACTTAAGTTTCAGGAGGTACAAGCATGTACAAGAAAGTTTCAACCGACATGAACTTTGTCGAGAGAGAAAAACAGGTTGAGAAGTTCTGGGAAGACAATCAGATCTTCGAAAAAAGTATGAAAGTGCGTGAAGGAAATCCGTCCTACGTGTTCTATGACGGACCGCCGACCGCAAACGGAAAACCGCACATCGGCCACGTAGAGACCCGTGTTATCAAGGATATGATCCCGAGATACCGTACCATGAAGGGTTATCAGGTGCCGAGAAAAGCAGGCTGGGATACCCACGGACTGCCGGTAGAGCTGGAAGTTGAGAAAAAACTCGGTCTGGACGGAAAAGATCAGATCGAAAAATACGGCGTAGAGCCATTCATCGAGCAGTGTAAAGAGAGCGTATGGAAATACGAGGGAATGTGGGAAGATTTCTCCCATACCGTTGGCTTCTGGGCTGATATGAAAAACCCATACGTTACGTATCATAACGATTACATCGAGTCCGAGTGGTGGGCATTAAAAGAGATCTGGAAGAAAGGTCTTCTGTACGAAGGACACAAAATCGTTCCTTACTGCCCGCGCTGCGGTACCCCGCTTTCTTCCCACGAAGTAGCGCAGGGATACAAAGATGTCAAAGAACGTTCAGCCGTTGTCCGCTTTAAAGTAAAAGGCGAGGACGCTTACATCCTGGCATGGACCACCACACCGTGGACCCTTCCGTCCAACGTTGCACTCTGCGTCAACCCGGATGAGGATTATGTAAAAGTAACAAGCAAAGGATATACCTATTATATGGCAGCCGCTCTGGTAGACACCGTTCTCGGTGAGGGCGCTGAAATCCTGGAGCATTATCAGGGTAAAGATCTCGAGTTCAAAGAGTACGAGCCGCTGTTCCCGTACGCTGAGAAGAGAATCGGAAACAAAAAAGCATACTATGTAGTCTGCGATACCTACGTAACACTGACCGATGGTACCGGTGTTGTTCATATCGCCCCTGCATTTGGTGAGGACGACTCCAAAGTCGGCCACAGATACGATCTTCCTTTCGTACAGCTCGTAAACGAAAAAGGTGAAATGACCGAGGAAACTCCTTGGGCGGGCACCTTCTGCAAGAAAGCAGATATGGCGGTTCTGCAGGCACTCGAGGACAAGGATCTTCTGTTTGATGCACCGCTGTTTGAGCACAGCTACCCGCACTGCTGGAGATGCGATACTCCGCTGATCTACTATGCACGTGAGACCTGGTTCATCCGCATGACTGCAGTAAAAGAGGATCTGATCCGCAACAACAACACCATCAACTGGATTCCGGAGAGCATCGGAAAAGGACGCTTCGGCGACTGGCTGGAGAATGTTCAGGACTGGGGACTTTCCAGAAACCGTTACTGGGGAACTCCGCTTCCGGTATGGCAGTGTGAATGTGGCCATCAGGACTGCATCGGCAGTATCGAAGAACTGAAAGAAAAAGCCGACAACTGCCCGGATGACATTGAGCTTCACCGCCCGTACATCGACGCAGTGACCATTAAGTGCCCGAAATGCGGTAAAGAGATGCACCGTGTACCGGAGGTTATCGACTGCTGGTTCGATTCCGGATCCATGCCGTTCGCACAGCATCACTATCCATTCGAGAACAAAGAAATCTTCGAGAAACAGTTCCCGGCACAGTTTATTTCCGAGGCTGTAGACCAGACACGTGGATGGTTCTACTCCCTGCTTGCAATTTCCACTCTGCTGTTCAACAAAGCACCATACGAAAACGTTATCGTTCTTGGTCTGGTACAGGATGAGAACGGACAGAAGATGAGTAAATCCAAAGGAAATGCCGTAGATCCGTTCGACGCACTGCAGACTTATGGCGCAGATGCAATCCGCTGGTACTTCTACACCAGCAGTGCTCCGTGGCTGCCGAGCCGTTTCGCAGGAAAGACCGTAGTCGAAGGACAGAGAAAATTCATGGGAACCCTGTGGAACACCTACGCATTCTTTGTACTGTATGCAAACATCGATAAGTTCGATGCAACGAAATATACACTGGAGTATGATAAGCTTGCCGTCATGGACAAATGGCTGCTGTCCCGTCTGGAGTCTACGGTAAAAGCAGTGGATGACAATCTGGCAAATTACCGTATCCCGGAGGCAGCAAAAGCACTGCAGTCCTTCGTGGATGATATGAGTAACTGGTATGTACGCCGTTCCCGTGAACGTTTCTGGGCAAAAGGCATGGAGCAGGATAAGATCAATGCTTACATGACTCTGTACACCGCACTGGTGACCGTTGCAAAAGCAGCAGCTCCGATGATTCCGTTCATGACAGAGGATATTTATCAGAACCTCGTAAAGAGCATCGATGCAAGTGCACCGGAAAGTATCCATCTGTGCGACTTCCCGGAGGTACATGAGAACTGGATCGATCCGAAGATGGAAGAGGATATGGCAGACCTGCTGGAGATCGTCGTTATGGGACGTGCCGCAAGAAACACCGCCAATATCAAAAACCGTCAGCCGATCGGAACCATGTACGTGAAGAGCGAGTTCCAGCTTTCCGAATTCTACAAAGAGATCATCGAGGACGAGCTGAATGTCAAAGAAGTTGTATTTAAAGATGACATCGCAGATTTCATCAGCTACAGCTTCAAACCGCAGATGCGTACCGTAGGACCAAAATACGGAAAACTCCTGAACAAGATCAAAACCGTACTGTCCGAGCTCGATGGAAACAAGGCAATGGCAGAGCTGAAGAGCACCGGCGAACTTAAACTTGACATCGATGGACAGGAAATTGTATTATTAGAGGAGGATTTGCTGATCGACATGGCACAGATGGAAGGCTATGTTTCCGAATCCGACCATACAATCACTGTTGTTCTGGATACCAATCTGACTCCGGAACTGATCGAAGAAGGCTTCGTACGTGAGCTGGTAAGCAAAATCCAGACTATGCGTAAAGAGGCAGGCTTTGAGGTTATGGACAAGATCCGTGTATACGCAAAAGACAACGATAAGATTGTAGACATCATGAAAAACCATGGTGATGAAATTAAATCTGAAGTTCTGGCAGAAGATATCGTGACCGGAGAGACAAAGGGCTATGAGAAGGAGTGGAATATCAACTCCGAAAAGGTTACCATGGCAGTAGAACGTATCTAAGATTATTTTTGGATGTGTTTTCACGACGATCATTAATATGAAATTGGCCTGCGAGCGGGGAGAAAAACAAGCTCTCCGCTCGCAGACTGCTATTAAGGAGGACGCAGATGTTAAACGCCGAGTTCAAAAAAGAAACTTTTAAGAACAGTGTGAGAGAGAATGTAAAAATGCTGTACAGAAAGAACCTGGAAGAGGCTTCCCAGCAGGAGATTTACCAGGCAGTCTGCTATGCAGTAAAAGATGTTATTATTGATAACTGGCTGAAAACCCAGAAGGCAATGGACGAACAGGATCCGAAAATTCTGTACTATATGTCCATGGAGTTCCTGATGGGCCGTGCACTTGGAAATAACCTGATCAACCTGACTGCATACAAACAGGTACAGGAAGCTCTCGAGGAAATGGGACTGAACCTGAACCTTCTGGAGGATCAGGAGAGAGATCCGGCTCTTGGAAACGGCGGTCTTGGCCGTCTGGCAGCATGCTTTCTGGATTCTCTGGCTACCCTTGGATATCCGGCGTACGGCTGCGGTATCCGTTACAAATACGGTATGTTTAAACAGCAGATCCGCGACGGTTATCAGGTAGAAGTACCGGATAACTGGCTGAAAAACGGCTATCCATTTGAGCTGAAACGCCCGGAGTATGCAAAAGAGGTAAAATTTGGCGGATATGTGGCACAGGAGTACGATGAAGCTACCGGACGCGTAAACTTTGTACAGAAGGATTACCAGTCTGTCAATGCAATTCCTTACGACATGCCGATCGTAGGATATGACAACGACGTTGTAAACACACTGACTATCTGGGATGCAGAGGCCATTCAGGACTTCTCACTGGATTCCTTCGACAAGGGTGATTACCACAAAGCTGTTGAGCAGGAAAACCTTGCAAAAACCATCGTAGAGGTTCTGTATCCGAACGATAACCATTACGAAGGAAAAGAGCTGCGTCTGAAACAGCAGTATTTCTTTATTTCTGCAAGCGTACAGAGAGCAGTTGCAAAATATAAAAAACATCACGATGATATCACGAAGCTGTATGAGAAGGTTACCTTCCAGCTGAATGATACCCACCCAACCGTAGCTGTTCCGGAGCTGATGCGAATCCTGATGGATGTGGAAGGCCTTGGATGGGATGAGGCATGGGAGATTACGACAAAGACCTGCGCATACACCAACCATACGATTATGGCAGAGGCACTTGAGAAATGGCCGGTTGACCTGTTCTCCAGACTTCTTCCGCGTATCTATCAGATCGTAGAGGAGATCAACCGCCGCTTCCTGATCCAGGTAAGAGAGCAGTACCCGGGTGATGAAGAGAAAGTCCGCCAGATGGCAGTGATCTACGACGGACAGGTTCATATGGCTCGCCTGGCTATCGTAGGCGGATATTCTGTCAACGGTGTTGCAAAGCTTCATACCGAGATCCTGAAAAAACAGACCTTAAAAGACTTCTACGAGATGACTCCGGAGAAGTTCAACAATAAGACGAACGGTATCACACAGCGTCGTTTCCTGCTTCACGGAAATCCGCTCCTGGCTGACTGGGTAACTGAGTATGCCGGAGACGGCTGGATCACCGATCTGCCGAAGATCGAAAAGATCGCTAAGCTGGCAGATGACACCCAGGCACAGAAGGAATTTATGGAAATCAAATATAAAAATAAAGTTCGCCTGGCAAAATACATCAAAGAGCATAACGGCATTGATGTAGATTCGAACTCTATTTTTGACGTTCAGGTAAAGCGTCTGCATGAGTACAAACGCCAGTTTATGAACATTCTTCATATTATGTACCTGTATGACCGTCTGAAAAAGAACCCGGATATGCCGTTCTACCCAAGAACCTTCATCTTTGGAGCGAAAGCTTCCGCAGGCTATGAGCGTGCAAAAGCAATCATCAAACTGATCAATTCCGTTGGGGATGTCGTAAATAACGATCCGACCATCAAAGGAAAGATCAAAGTTGTATTTATCGAGGATTATCGTGTCAGCAACGCAGAGCTGATCTTTGCCGCTGCTGATGTTTCCGAGCAGATTTCCACCGCAAGTAAAGAGGCTTCCGGTACCGGTAACATGAAGTTCATGCTGAACGGTGCCCTGACTCTTGGAACCATGGACGGTGCAAACGTAGAGATCGTTGAGGAAGTTGGAAAGGAGAACGCCTTTATCTTCGGACTTTCCGCAGATCAGGTTATCGAATATGAGAACAACTACACCTACGATCCGATGAGCTACTTCATCCACGATCAGGACATCCACAACGTAGTGATGGATCTGATCAGCGGAAGATACTCAAACGGCGACACCATGATGTTCCGTGATCTGTATGACTCCCTGCTCACACCGAAGAATGCTCCGCGCCCGGATATGTACTTTACCCTGGCAGACTTCAAGTCCTATGCGGCAGCACAGGAGCGTGTTGAGGATAAATACAGAAATACTTCTGCATGGGCAAGAAGCGCGATCCTGAATACCGCACACAGCGGCAAATTCACATCCGACCGTACCATCCAGCAGTATGTAGATGATATCTGGCATCTGGACAAGATTACTGTCAGAAAGTAATCGGAATCAAATATAAGTAGTTAGGGGACACCTGCTTTTCCGGGAAAAACCGGAGGGGCGGGTGTTCTTTTTTTAATGCCCGCTGGAAGGATTTGCATCCCGAAAAATGCCTGCAAAACAGGCATTCTTTTGACATTCTACGGGGAGTGTGGTACACTGTTCGTGTCTATGAACTAAAACAATCTGAAATGTATTGAGGTGAAAAGATTGGATAAAGCTGAATATCAAAGCCGGCTGGAAGAGCTGAACAGTCTGGTAAAAAAAGAGGACTATGAGGGGGCACTTGCAGTTGTAGAAGCCGTTGACTGGCGGCGTGTCAAGAGTCTGCGCACGCTCGGCATGGTAGCGGATGTCTATGAGGCGAACAAACGATATCCGGAGGCGAAGAAGATTCTGCTGATGGCGTATGACCGTTCCTCCATCGGAAAGGGCATTCTGTACCGCCTGGTAGAGGTCTCCGTAAAAATGAAAGACTTTGATGAGGCGATTGACTTTTACAACGAGTTTGAAGCAGTCGCACGTCACGATAATTCCCGGTATCTGCTGAAATACAAGATTTTAAGAGGACAGAAAGCGCCGCTTGAGGAGCAGATTTCCCTTCTGGAGGAATACAAAGAGCGGGAATTTACCGAGAGATGGGCATATGAACTGGCAAACCTTTACAGCAAAGCCGGAGAGACGCAGAAATGCATCGATGCCTGTGATGAGCTGATCCTGTGGTTCAGCGAGGGCAAATATGTGACAAAGGCAATGGATCTGAAAATGAAGTACGAGCCGCTGTCACCGTCCCAGCAGATCAAATACGAGCATCGTTTTGACTACAAAAAGAATGAAGAGCCGTCCGAGGATCCGGAAGCACTTAAAGTGCGGTTAGCCGGAGAGAGCGGAGCCGGTGAAATGGCTGCGACGAAAGAGCCGGCAGAGACGCCGGAAGTAAAACCGGTAAACGGCGGTGTGATGAGCCAGTATGTGGCCGGTGAAGAAGAAAAAGAAGCCGGTTCGCCGTACGAAGCATATGAGAAAACACAGCAGGCCGAGGCAGATGCAGAGCAGGTGCAGGAGTACGAAGCACTGCAGCAGACAGAGGAGCCGATCGAGGAGATTCCGGAAGAGCAGGCGTATGCAGACAGCACGCCGACGTACCTTGGAAATACGATCGATCTTCACGCAGAGCTTGCAAAGAGCATCCGCGATGTCTTCTCCTTCCGCGGAAAGAAACAGGAAGAGACGGCAGTCGAGGAAGAGACAAGCGAAGAGCCGGTACAGTACGAAGTAAAAGATCTGGAGCCGGAGCAGCTTGATGTAAACGTAGAGGTATCCCCGGATGCCAACACGACGATCAAGACAAGACCGCAGCCAAAACCGAAGGAAAAAGCCGAGCCGGTAATGCCGAAAGCACCGAAGCCGGAGAAGAAATACGAAGAGCCGGACCTCGAAGCACTGTTCCAGGAGACCGCAGCAAACCTGTCGGAGGAAGTTGCGGAGGAAGAAGCAGAAGAGCCGGCTGAGCAGGTAGCAGAAGCCGAAACCGCAGAGCAGCCGATGGATCCGGAGTCCGAGGCAGAGGCACGGGAAGCGGCTGAGGAGCCGCAGGCGGAAGCTGAGCCGGAAGAAGCAGCAGAACCGGCAGATGAAGCGGAAACCGAAGAGATCACAGAACCGGCGGATGAGGCTGAAACCGAAGAAGCTGCAGAGCCGATGGATGAAGCTGAGATCGAAGAGATTATAGAACCGGCAGCCGAGGCTGAAATCGAAGAAGCAGAAGTTACAGAACCAGCAGTGGAAGCTGAAACAGAAGCAGCCGAGAAGGCTCAGGCGGAAGCCGAAATTGAGGAAACCGTAGAACCGGCGGAGACGCCGTCCATGGATGCAACGGTTGTCATCCCGGATCTGAAACCGGCAGAGGAGACACGGCCGACCATCGATTTTAGTGAGCTTCAGGCAGCGCTGAACGCAGAAGTGCAGGAAGCTGAAAAAGCATCGGAAATCGAACTGCCGGACGAGCCGGAAACTGCGGAAGCAGAACCTGCTGATGAGCCGGAAAGCGAAACAGAGCCGGAAACCCCGGCCGATCCGTTTGAGCCGGCAGGAACCCAGCCGATCGAGATTACCCCGGAGGAAATCGAAATCGAAGTTCCGACCGAGCCAAAGCGTGAGCGCGTATCCGATGCGACGATCAACATGAGCATCGAAAAAACAACGGATGCCACCGTTCAGCTGATCCGCGACAACATTCCGGAAGGAACTGTTGCGAAATCGATTGAAGAGGTGCTCCGCGAGGAGACGCCGGAGGAGGCAAGACTCCGCATCCTGAACGACACCCAGCCGGATAAGCTGAGTGATGAGCAGAAAGCGCTGTTTACTTACTTTGCGAAAGTTCCAGGCATGGATATCCAGATTCTGGATGCAATGCATGGTGTTTATCATTACGCAGGCGACCGTACTTCCCGTCATGGAAACATTGCCATTATGGGCGGATACGGTACTGGAAAAACGAAGCTGTCGGAGGATCTCGTCCGTGCAATCTGTGCTGACTTAAAACTTCCGGCAACGAAGATGGCCCGTCTGGATGCATCTGTTCTGAACAAAAAGGACTGTGCGCAGATTGTTTCAAAGCTGGCGGGAGGTTTCCTCCTGATCGAGCGTGCCGGTCTGATGTATCCGGAGACGATCGAGAAGCTGTCGCAGGCAATGGATTTCCGTACCGACAGTCTGGTTCTGATCATTGAGGATGAGAAGGTCAGCATGAGAGGTCTTCTGCGGAATTACCCTGATTTTGCGAAGAAGTTTGAGACGGTCATTTCGATTCCTGTTTTCACGAACGACGAGCTGGTTACGTTTGCCCGCACGTATGCGCGTGAGAATGGATACAAGATGGACGAGATGGGTGTGCTTGCTCTGTATACACAGATTGGCAACAATCAGAAGGAGGGCGAGCCGATGACGATTTCACAGGTCAAAGATATGGTGGATCGTGCCATCGCCCATGCAGAAAAGGGAACCCGTAAATTCGGAAGACGCATGTCCAGAAAGCATACCGATGCGGACGACCGCGTGATTCTTTACGAGAAAGACTTTGAGTTCTAAATACATGGAGAATTTATGGAGAAAGTAAAACCGTGGCTCGGGGAGCCGCAGAATACAATAGCCGTACTGCAGAAGTACGGCTTTGTATTTCAGAAAAAGTATGGTCAGAATTTTCTGATCGATCCACATGTGCTGGATAAGATTGTAGCCGCTGCAGGTATCGGACCGGACGATTTTGTTGTGGAAATCGGACCTGGTATCGGTACGCTGACGCAGTATCTTGCGTATGCTGCGCGGAGTGTGTGTGCGGTGGAAATTGACAAGAATCTGATCCCGATTCTGGAGGATACGCTGTCGGATTATGATAATGTTGAGGTTATCAACAATGATGTTTTGAAGGTGGATCTGGCGGCGCTGGCGAAGGAGAAGAACAACGGACGGCCGATCAAGGTTGTGGCGAATCTTCCGTATTATATTACGACGCCGATTATTATGGGATTATTTGAGAATCATGTGCCGGTGGATTCGATTACGGTTATGGTTCAGAAGGAGGTTGCGGACCGGATGCAGACGGGGCCGGGATCGAAGGATTACGGGGCGCTGTCGCTGGCGGTGCAGTATTATGCGGAGCCGTATATTGTGGCGAATGTGCCGCCGAACTGTTTTATGCCGCGGCCGAAGGTTGGAAGTGCGGTGATCCGGCTGACGCGTCATGAGGTGATGCCGGTGGAGACGAAGGATGAGAAGTTGATGTTCTCCATTATTCGGGCGTCGTTTAATCAGAGACGGAAGACGCTGGCGAACGGACTGAAAAATTCGGAGCTGCTGCATTTTTCGAAAGAGGAGATTGAGGCTGCAATCACAGCCTGCGGCTGGCCGCTTACGATTCGTGGGGAGGCATTGAATTTACAGGAGTTTGCGCGGTTGACGGATGAATTGTGTAAATAGAGGGGACGCCTCGCCGTCGCCCGTCCGCCCTTGCGTGATACGCATGGCAGCGGTGGAAAAGCGGGAAAAGGGCATGAAAAAAAGCACCGTTGGCGAAACAGTGCTTTCTTTCATTTTTATTTTTAAAGGAAGGAGAGCCGATTTTCTAATCGGCAATATGAAAAAGAAAATTGTGTAAATAATGTTGGCATTCATTATTTATGCTTTTAGTATACGGGTAAATTATGTTGAAAGCGTGTTCATGTTGTAAAAAAATCATGAACAAATTGTGACTATTCAGAGCCATGCGAAATTTCAGAACAAATTGCGAATCATGCTTGCATGAATGAGCACTTTTTTCTGAAATTTCATATGGCGAGAAGCCACATCAAGATGCAGCGCAGCGGAATCGAGATGGGGCTCTGAACAGGGACTTATTTCTGAGTTACAGGTCCAGCAGCTTAAAGGTGGAAATTCCGAGGAAGTTCCGGGAGCAGAGGCTGATTCCGCCCATGAGGACGGAGACATCCTGCAGGTGAGCCGGGAGGACGTGGAGGTACCAGCGGAGGCGGTTCTGGATTCCGGAGGTGATTTCGTCGATCAGACCTGGGATGTAGTTGGTGAAGGAGCTGTTGATGACGATGACGTCCGGGTTGAAGGTGTGGAGAACCGTGTTCAGGCTGATTCCGATGTAGTGGGTGAAATCCTGCATTACTTTGAGGGCGTTGGGGTTGCCTTCCTGGTAATACTGGATGAAGCGTTCGACGGAGACGTTTTCTAAGCCTTCGGCGGCGGCAAAATCGTTTAGGACGGAGGCTTCGGAGATGTACTGTTCGAGGCAGCCGTGGTTGCCGCAGGGGCAGGGCCGGCCATCGGGGAAGAGGATGGTGTGGCCGAATTCGCCGGCGTAGCCGTTCTGGCCGGTGTAGAGTTCGCCGTCAATGAGGATTCCCATGCCGACGCCTTCGTGGATGTTCAGGAAGATCATATTTTTAAAGTGCTCTGCGCAGGCGGCTTCGCCGATGACGGAGAGGTTGGCTTCATTTTCTACGATGACAGGAACCTGAAATTCTTCTTCGAGGTAGTTTTTCAGGTTGGAGTGTTTCAGATCGTAGTAGGGTGTGAATAAAACGAGGTCGTCGCAGACGACGCCGTAGATTCCGATGGAGATTCCGACGAGGCCGCACGGAGTCTTGTGGAGGTCGGATTTGGTTTTGTGGAGGAGGGAAATCAGGTATTCCTCCAGTGAGAGGGATGGATCAATCGGGTATTCTTTTACAGTACATGATTTTCCCTTCAGATCTCCGGTGAGAATGGTGATCTTTTTTACGCCGAGATCGACGGCGATGATGGAACCGCAGCGATTATTAAAAGTAAGCAGAATCGGTTTTCGACCCATGGAAGTTTTTTCGGCGCTGCCGAGTTCTATGACGAGCTGGCGGTCGAGCAGTTCCTGGACGATGGTGGATACGGTTGCTTTTGTCAGATGCAGCATTTTCGCCAGATCTGCGCGGGAAAGCGGCGGATGGTTGGCGATTGCCTCGAGAACCAGGGCGCGGTTCATGTCTCGTATATATTCCTGATTTCCGGTACTCATAAAAAATCCTCCATTCTGCCGCATTGGCTGTACATCAATCTTAACATAAATGAGAGAGAAATGACAGGGAAAATCGGGGATGGGCAATACGAATAGAAAAATTAACGGAGAAAAACGATTTCTAGACAGAGTAGAGAGTAAGGGACAGAATTAGAAATAAAATATGTGATAAATACACAAAGAAAGTATAAAATAATTCTAAAAAATGTACAGATTCACAGAAGATTCACTGCACGTTCATAATCTGTTCATAATTAATTGGTATAGTTATCTCAGTTCCAAAGGAACAGCGTGTATGCAATCACTACACAATTAAGATTTTTTCATAATAATAGCCCAGGCACCGAGAGGTTCCTGGGCACTCCTCGTTTTTGGGGAATTTTTGATCTTGGGACAGACGGAAATCTGTGTAGACAGGGTAGTGATCTTTTTCTTGACTTTTGCGAGAAGCAGCCTTATAGTATAAATATAATAACAATTACTGTTATCGAAAGATACGAAAGGAAAAAAACTATGTCAACACTCAAGTATAGCAGACAAAGAGAAAGCATCAAAGTCTGCCTTCAGGGGCGAAAGGATCACCCGACCGCAGATATGCTCTATACCGATGTACGGAAAGAATTTCCCAATATCAGTCTTGGCACAGTATACCGGAACCTGTCTCTTCTTTCTGAATTAGGAGAGATCAAGCGTCTTACAACAGGAGATGGCCCGGACCGGTTCGATGGAGATACTTCCACGCATCACCATTTCATTTGCAGAAAATGTCACTGCGTGACAGACCTTACAATGCGTGACATCAGCGAAATCAAGAACGTAGCAGCGGAAAATTTCAGAGGTACGATCGAAGATTACTCTGTGAATTTTTACGGCATCTGCGAGAACTGCAAAAATCACCCGGGGAACGTATAGCATCCCCAGGAAGAAAGAAAAAATTAAAAATAGGCATTGACAAAAAGGGAAGCTTATGTTAAAGTAATATCAGTAACAGTTACTAATATCAAAAATAAAAAACTGTTATAAACCACAAAATTGGAAATGATAAAATTAAATACACAACAAAAAGAAAGGAAAGAAAGACTATGAAAAAATTTGTATGCAGCGTATGTGGATATGTTTATGAAGGAGCAGAAGCACCGGAAGTCTGTCCGATCTGTAAAGCACCGAAAGAGAAATTTATCGAGCAGGGCGAGGATCTGACCTGGGCAGCAGAGCATGTAGTTGGCGTAGCATCCGATGTTCCGGAAGATATCAAAAAAGACCTGAGAGCCAATTTCGAGGGCGAGTGCTCTGAGGTTGGTATGTACCTGGCAATGTCCAGAGTAGCATTCCGCGAGGGATATCCGGAAGTAGGTCTGTACTATGAAAAAGCAGCTTACGAAGAAGCAGAGCACGCAGCAAAATTCGCAGAGCTTCTCGGCGAAGTCGTAACCGACAGCACCAAGAAAAATCTGCAGATGCGTGTAGAGGCAGAGAACGGAGCAACCGCTGGCAAAACAGATCTTGCAAAACGTGCCAAAGCCCTGAATCTCGATGCAATCCATGACACCGTGCATGAGATGGCAAGAGACGAAGCTAGACACGGAAAAGCATTCGCTGGTCTGCTGGCTAGATATTTCGGTAAATAATCAGGAAACCTTTTTGGGGGGCGGAATAAAATCTGCCCTCCTTTTTCCGTTGTTTACAATTTTTACTTGGGATTGCGAACTTGTTTCGAATTACCTGTTGTTTACAAATGAACATAGAAAGAAAAAGCGAGGTTTTCACCATGGAAAAACAGACAGGCTGTGTCCACATCTACTGTGGGGATGGAAAAGGAAAGACGACTTGTGGTATGGGACTCTGCACGCGTGCGGCAGGGTATGGATACCGTGTTTTGATTTATCAGTTTATGAAAGATAACAGCACGAGCGAGCGGAAGGTGCTCTTACTGTCGCCGAATGTGACGTTTGTGCCGGGGCAGGACAAGATAAAGTTTTCGTTTCTGATGACACCGGAGGAGAAGGCAGAGCAGAAACGGTATTATGAAGAGCAGTTTCAGAAAGTGACAGAAAAAGCAGTTCAGGAAGAATACGATGTACTGTTTCTGGACGAGCTGGTTTATACGATTGGAAGCAAACTGTTTGATGAGCAGCTCCTTCTGGATTTTCTGGATCACAAGCCGGAGAAGCTGGAAGTGATTCTGACAGGGCAGGGACCATCGGAGGCGCTGATTGAGCGGGCGGACTATGTTTCGGAGCTGAAAAAAATCAAGCATCCGTTTGACAAGGGTCTTGCGGCAAGAGATGGAATCGAGCGGTAACGCTGAAAAAACAAGAAAAAAGATACTGTTTTGCGGGGAAGATGATTCCATGCAGAACAGTATCTTTTTCTTGATTTTGCGGGCAATGAACCAAAATCTGTGATGGAACAAGTTTCTGGTGATTGCCGCGATAACCTGAGAAGTATCTGGAAGCCGCTGTAAGACAGAAAATAACGTTATTATTTCGCACCGCGATCCGCAATCATTTTCGTGGATTTCTTCACGCAGTACAGACATGTCGGTGCGATATAGCAGCAGGCGGCGAGCCACGCAGCCTGATCCGCAAAGCAGATTGCGGTGAAACCAAACGCACCGACAAATCCCAGGCAGACAATCGTTCGTGCCAGCATCTCCATTACGCCGGAGAAAACGGCTCTTCCCGAGTAGCCAAGTCCCTGCGTTACCATACGGCAGACATTCAAAATACCAAGCATCCAGTAGAAAAATCCGAGGCAGCGCAGATATTTTGCCGAAGCGTTGATTGCTTCGAAAGCAGAGCTGACAATAAAGAGCTTTGTCAGCGGCCGTCCGAACAGAATCATGATGACACCTGCAAACGCACCATAGCCGACACCGACAAGCACACCCTGGCGGAGTCCCTGACGGATTCGCTTTGACTGGCCGGCTCCGAGATTCTGACTGCAGAAGACGGAAGCCGCGGTACTGATCGCATCAAACGGACACATCATAAACTGTTTGATTTTCATAGCAGCTGTGAACGCCGAAACATAAACACTGCCAAGCCCATTATTCGCTGACTGCATTACCATACTGCCGATCGCCGTGATCGAAAACTGCAGTCCCGTCGGAATGCCCATTGCGAGGAGTTCCTGCGCGGCATCCTTTCGCAGAGTGCGGTTTTCCTTTGTCGGAAGCAGGAGCTTTACCTTACGGGAAATAAAAAACAGACATAAGAGTCCGCTGATCGCCTGGGCGGAAATCGTCGCAATCGCCGCGCCTGCGCACCCCAGATGCAGAATGATAATATAGAACAGGTCGAGGAAAATATTCAGGATTGCCGAAAATGCCAGAAACAGAAACGGCGTGCGGCTGTCCCCGACGGCACGCAGGATGCTGGAAAGATAATTGTACAGAATCGAAAACGGAATCCCGAGGAAAATCACAAGCTGATATGCGTAGGCATCCGCGAAGATATCGGACGGAACCGACAGCAGGTGCAGAATCGGTGCACAGAGTAAACTGCAGAGTGTGGTCAGAATGGCCGCAATCAGGACAGCAAGTGCAGCACCATTAAAAATATAATCGCGCATTTTATCAAGCTTTCCGGCGCCGAAATACTTGGCAACCGGAACACTGAATCCCGTGCAGCTTCCCATACAGAAGCCGAGCACCAGAAACTGTACACTGCTGCTTGCACCGACGCTGGCGAGCGCCTCCGGGCCAAGTGCCTGGCCGACAATCGCCGCATCGATGATGTTATACGTCTGCTGCAGCAGATTTCCGATGAGAAGCGGAAAGGCAAACGAGAGCATCAGCTTTACCGGATTTCCCTTTACCATAGATGTTGCCATAAAAAACGCCTCCCCTGCTTAATATGCACGTGAATTATAAACGAGTGCCGTCTTATTCAGGTTCTGGATCATGAAATAGTCGGCAACGAGCTGGCCGATGCCGCCGGTCAGGTAGCCGAGCAGCGTCCACAGAAGAATGGCAGAACCATTTTCCTCAATCATCACACCGTAGCGGTCGTAGGATTCGCGGTACATGCGGTTCGCCTGTTTGTAACGCCAGTAAACGCCGTAAATTCCACAGGTAACCCAGGACAGAAGCAGCACAATAATGTAGTTCGGGCTGTCTTCGCCGTCACCGTAAAAGATGGTGTTCAGGTCTTCCACATAAACATACCAGAAGTAGATCGAGTAGAGTCCGCACGTCAGAAATGTGAGCAGAAGATAGAACCAGAAACTGCGGTTGTCTTTTACATTCATTTGTAAATACCCCCTTTAATTAAGATAGAACCATTGTAGCACGCGCCCGAGAGAAGGGTCAATAGAAAGGAGCGGGTCGTGGTAATAAATGCGCCAGGCATAAACGGCGAGAAGCAGCACGACAAGCACCGTAATGATCCCCTTTTTAAAACGCCGAAGTCCCGCCGTCTGTTCCGGCCCGAAGAAGAGCCAGACACCTGCGGGTAGCACGGCATAGACAAGCGGATGCATCCGAAACGCCGCCTGAAAATGACCGGAGAGCATTAACAGTACCGCGCGGCTCATTCCGCAGCCCGGGCAGGAAATGCCTATGAAAAAACGGATCGGACAGCCGATGCCTGTGAGGGTGATGAAGGCGACGTAAACGCCGAGGAGCAGGCAGAAGAAAAAGAAATCGCGGCAGCGTTTCTTCAGAAAAGAAAGATACGCGCTGCCGCGGCCGGGATCACGTTTCATGGAGTTTGGTGACGGCGTATTCATATAAAGCCTCCTTGCGCTCGCTGTCGGTCGTGAGAAAATGCGAGTACAGAACGTCGATCATAACGAGAATCGGGAACTGCGGAGAGATTGCGCCGCCGTTTTTCAGATGCTCTTTGACCGCAAGCAGCAGGACTTCATCGCAGAAGGCATCGTAATCGCTGGAGCTGCGGGAAGTAAAGAGAATGGTAGAGGCTCCCTTTTCCTTTGCGGCTCCGAGCGCACGCAGCACCTCCGGTGTCTGTCCACTGACGGTAATGCCGATTGCAGCGCAGCTCTCATTGAGCAGAACGGCATTCATTTTCATGATGTGAATGTCGGTAATTGCTTCAATATCCACGCCTGCAAGCATAAAACGCAGCTTCATTTCCTGGGCGGAAAGTCCGGAGCTTCCAAGACCGTAGACATACACCCGACGCTTCGAAGTGAGAATATGGCAGATGCGGTCAATCTGCGCGCGGTCGGCGAGCGAGTAGCTTTTATTCAGCAGCTCCTGATACGTATTCAGCACCTGTTTGATGTGATCGTCCGTACCGGGCAGTGTAGCGTTCAGACCTTCCTGGTAACGGTAGACAAATTCGCGGTAGCCCGTGTAGCCGCATTTTTTCGCAAAGCGGGAGAGCGAAGCCTCCGAAACATAGAGCAGTTCCGAAACGTGGCGCGCGGACAGATCCGACTCGTCGGTATTATGAATAAAAAAATCTGCTACCGTCCGTTCCAGGGGAGTGAACGAGGGATAGACAGACTCAATGACAGGAATAATTGATTTTTCAAAGTGTTCCATGGAACGTAAGTCCTCCTGGTATCTGTAAATATCTGAAAAAAATTCAGATCAGTTCTTGCTTTATTGTATCACAGGCAGAGTGGTGAATCAACTTTCAATTGTGTGTGAATTGTACGGGAAAGCGGGCGGAAAAATGGAAAGAACTTTAATGACGTGAAAGTAATTTCTAAAATATAAAAATAGTTGAAAATAAAATCAACATAAATTATAATCAGAACAGATCAAAGAAAGAAGGCAAGACAATGATTATCAAAAACGGACGCGTATTTCAGGAAGACGGAACGTTTGCGGAAAAAGATCTTTATATAGAAGGAAAACGTTTCGTTTCCACAAAAGAAGAAGTGATCGATCAGGAAGTGATCGATGCGAAAGGCATGATGGTTCTGCCGGGACTGGTTGACGTACACAGCCACGGCGCTGCCGGACATGATTTTTCAGACGGAGACGTGGAAGGTTTAAAAGAGATCCTGCGCTACGAGAAAGCGCACGGCATCACCTCTTACTGCCCGACATCCATGACACTGCCAAAAGACGATCTGCTGAAAATCTTCGGAACCATCGAAGCAATCAAAGATGAGCCGGAAGCAGAAGTGATCGCCGGCGTCAACATGGAAGGACCGTTCATCGATCCGATCAAAAAAGGCGCACAGGCAGAGGAGAACATCGTGGCTCCGAACGCTGAGTTCTTCCGCGCATGCAATGCGGCGAGCGGCGGAAAAATCCGTCTCGTAACCCTGGCCCCGAATATGCCTGGCTCACTGGAATTTATCAAAGAGGTTTCCGATGAAGTCATGGTTTCCATCGGCCATACAACAGCAGATTATGACACCGCGCTGGCTGCCATGAAAGCAGGAGCACACCATGTCACCCATCTGTACAACGCCATGCCGCCGTTCGCACACCGTAACCCTGGTGTCATCGGCGCCGCATTCGACGATCCGGAGTGCCGCATGGAGCTGATCTGTGACGGCTATCACATTCACGGTGCGGTTGTCCGCGCGACCTTCTCCATGATGGGAAGTGAGCGCATGGTTCTCATCAGCGATTCCATGATGGCAACGGGAATGCCGAACGGAACGTATTCCCTCGGGGGACAGGCTGTCTGGATGAAAGACGGAAAAGCAACCCTGACCGACGGTGAGACCATCGCGGGTTCCGCTACGAACCTGTACGACTGCATGAGAAAAGCAGTTTCGTTTGATATTCCGCTGGCAGATGCCATTTTTGCGGCAACAAGAAATCCGGCACAGAGCATCGGTATCTACGATGAAGTAGGATCCATTGCACCGGGCAAAAAAGCGCATGTACTTCTGGTGGACGACGAACTGAACCTGAAACAGGTTATTATGTAATTTATTATATAGAAGAAATTTGGAGGAAAAACAAATGTTATTAATTGAAGCAAAAGATTACAATGATATGAGCAGAAAAGCAGCAAACATCATCTCCGCGCAGGTGATCATGAAACCGCACGCAGTGCTCGGCCTTGCAACCGGATCTACCCCGGTCGGTGCTTACAAACAGCTCGTTGAGTGGTACAACAAAGGTGACCTTGATTTCGCAAATGTCACCAGCGTAAACCTGGACGAGTACAAAGGACTCTCCCCGGAGAATGATCAGAGCTATCGTTACTTCATGAACACCAACCTGTTCAATCATGTCAACATCAACAAAGAGCGCACCTTCGTTCCGAACGGGCTGGAGCCGGACAGCGAAAAAGCATGCGCAGCTTACAACGAAATCATCCGCAGCGTCGGCGGCATTGACCTGCAGCTTCTTGGACTTGGAAACAACGGCCACATCGGATTCAACGAGCCGGGCGCAGCATTCGAGAAAGAGACACACTGCGTTGACCTGACCGAGAGCACCATTCAGGCAAATAAACGTTTCTTTGAAAAAGTAGAGGATGTTCCGACCCAGGCATACACCATGGGAATCAAGAACATCATGCAGGCAAGAAAAGTTCTGCTGATCGTCAGCGGCGAAGGAAAAGCAGAGATCCTCGACAAAGTTCTGTACGGACCGGTTACTCCGCAGGTTCCGGCTTCCATCCTGCAGCTTCACAACGATCTGACAGTTGTAGCAGATGAAGCAGCAATGTCTGTGATCAAAGCAAACCACAGATAATTGTTACGATGAATGAAAAGTCCGCCGAATGGGGAGAATATGAAAAATCCCCGTACGGCGGGCTTTTTTGCGGTTTACAAATCCATGTAAATGTGTTAGCATAAAACTAGCGCACAAAAGCAGTGCATAAAATGAAAACACAGTGACGAAGAGAGTACATCTGCATTCGCAAATTTACAGAGAACACCCCCGGAAACCATTCCGGTTTTGCAGGCTGAGAGGGGAGGAGGAGCGGCAGATCGAACATGGCTTCCGAGAGGCGCACCGAACCGTGAGAACAACAATCTGAAACGGTAAGGCTGCGACAGGTTCCGCCTGTTACAGCGGAGAGGTATAGCAAATGTACCTGCAGAGGTTTCTGCCGTGAGGCAGGGACGAAAAGAAGTGGTATCACGGGTAAACAAACCTGTCTTCTTCCGACTACAAGAGAGCGGAATAAGGCAGTTTTTTTATTTGAAAGGAGAAATGAAAGCAATGGAAAAAATCAGACCGAAATATTATATCACCACGGCGATTGCCTACACATCCGGCAAACCGCACATTGGAAATACCTACGAGATCGTACTCGCGGACAGCATCGCCCGCTTCAAACGTCAGCAGGGCTACGATGTATTCTTCCAGACCGGAACCGATGAGCATGGCCAGAAGATCGAGCTGAAAGCAGAAGAGGCAGGTATCACGCCAAAAGAATTCGTAGACAACGTATCCACCGAGATCAAGAGAATCTGGGATCTGATGAATACGTCCTACGACAAATTCATCCGTACCACCGACGCCGATCACGAGGCACAGGTACAGAAAATCTTCAAAAAACTGTACGATCAGGGAGATATCTACAAAGGATATTATGAAGGCCTTTACTGTACACCGTGTGAATCCTTCTTCACCGAGTCCCAGCTTGTAGACGGAAAATGCCCGGACTGCGGACGCCCGGTTACCCCGGCAAAAGAAGAGGCATATTTCTTCAAAATGAGCAAATATGCACCGAGACTGATCGATTATATCAACACCCATCCGGAGTTCATCCAGCCGGTTTCCAGAAAGAACGAGATGATGAACAACTTCCTTCTTCCGGGACTGCAGGATCTCTGTGTATCCAGAACCTCCTTTACCTGGGGAATCCCGGTATCCTTCGATCCGAAGCACGTTACCTACGTATGGCTGGACGCACTGACCAACTACATCACCGGAATCGGTTATGACTGTGACGGAAACAGCTCCGAGCAGTTCAACAAGCTGTGGCCGGCAGACCTGCATCTGATCGGAAAAGACATCATCCGTTTCCATACCATTTACTGGCCGATCTTCCTGATGGCACTCGATCTGCCGCTTCCGAAACAGGTATTTGGTCATCCGTGGCTGCTGCAGGGCGACGGCAAGATGAGTAAATCCAAAGGAAACGTGATCTACGCAGACGATCTGGTAGACCTGTTCGGCGTAGACGCTGTCCGCTACTTCGTTCTGCACGAGATGCCGTTTGAGAACGACGGTGTCATTACCTGGGAGCTGCTGGTTGAGCGTATGAATTCCGACCTTGCCAATACTCTTGGAAACCTGGTAAACCGTACCATCTCCATGAGCAACAAATACTTCGGCGGCGTTGTGACAAAGACCGGCGCAGCAGAAGAGGTGGATGATGATCTGAAAGCAGTCGTTACCGCAACAAAAGCAAAAGTTGCTGCAAAGATGGAAGAGCTGCGTGTGGCAGATGCGATGACCGAAATCTTTGGTCTGTTCAAACGCTGCAACAAATACATTGACGAGACGATGCCGTGGGCACTGGCAAAAGACGAGGCAAAGAAAGACCGTCTGGAAGAGGTTCTGTACAACCTGGTAGAGAGCATCACCATCGGCGCATGCCTGCTCGAGTCTTTCATGCCGGAGACCACCGAGAAGATCCTGGCTCAGTTGAATGCAGAGAAACGCAGCTACGAAGAGCTGGATCAGTTCGGACTGTATACATCGGGCAATCAGGTAACCGATCAGCCGCAGATCCTGTTCCAGAGACTCGACGTCAAAGAGGTTATGGAAAAAGTAGAAGTGATCCAGGCAAAACAGAAAGCTGCTATGGCTGCCGCAAAAGAAGAAGAGGAAAAAGCCGAAGAAGCTGTTGTAGATGTAGAGCCAAAAGAAGAGATTACGTTCGAAGACTTTGGAAAAATGCAGTTCCAGGTAGGTGAGATCATCTCCTGCGAACCGGTGAAGAAATCGAAAAAACTCCTCTGCTTCCAGGTCAAAGTCGGAAGCCAGACAAGACAGATCGTCTCCGGAATCAAAGCATATTACAAACCGGAAGATACCATCGGAATGAAGGTTATGGTCCTGACCAACCTGAAACCGGCCAAACTGGCAGGCATGATGTCTGAAGGAATGCTCCTCTGCGCAGAAGACGCCGAAGGCAACGTATGCCTCATGACCCCGGAAAAAGCAATGCCGGCAGGGGCGGAGATCTGCTGATGGATTAAAAGAAAAATAGAGTAAATAGAGAAATCCCTTTCCATGCGTGATGTGTGGGGAGGGATTTTTTGCGTTTTAAAAAGTTAAGGAAAACGTCATATAAAGATTCTGAATCTTATGATAATATAATGATAAAGAGAGAATATTTGAACGGGTTTATCGAATATGACAACAGGAAGGAGGAGCGTTGTATGAGAAAAATGCGGACGTTATTTCTGGTTTTACTTTGTTGCGGACTGTCATTGTATGCGGGGGTATCTTATGTGAAGGCAGAGGAAAAGGTTCCTTCTGATTACGATGCTTATTTGCAGGAAACAGGGATGCCAGAGAATGAGATACAAAAGCTGGATGAGCATGTGAAGCAGTTTATCGTCGATGATTTAAAAAATGGGGATGGAAAATTTGAGTATATGAAAATCGATGTAGGAAAACAGGCGATGAATGGAAGAGAGGAAGATTTCGAATGGATTGAGTTCTATGCATCAGCCTTTCAAATTGGTTCGACGATTTATATTTATCCGACCTATGAATTTGCAGAGAACAAAAAACCCTGTGGAAACGACAGCTTTTCGTTTTTGTTGGGAGAGGCGATAAGACCGTATGAATTTGGCGGAACCTTATGGTATAAGGACAGAACAATGAGCGACTGGGAAGTCAGTGGGAATCTTATTGCAAACAATCAACAGCTAAATGGCGCCAGCTATTCCGGGAGCCAGCTGGGAACACCGAGATCTGCGATGAAATTCATGGGAACCACATACTGCCATGCGTCGGTGGGGACGGGGGATGATAACAGAATTTTGATGGGGTATTCGTATCAGCCGAAGGAAGTAAGAGTTGAGTTATTCGGATGGAGGCTTTCGAGAAAACAAATAATTTTTGTGCTGGCGGGAGGAGTTGTTGTAGGAAGCGTATGGTGGAGAAAAAATAAGGGTAAGACGCAAAAATAGCCACCCCTGTCTGCAAACTAGGCGACCATTTTTGACATAATTAGTAAACAGGCTGACCGTCTGTCGGCAGCGCTCTTTTTCGACATCATAGCATCACGCTTTTGTAAAAATGTCAAAAGTTCTTTCAAACGTATTTTCTGAATCCAAATTTTTCTATTTGTTGTTTTTATACGCCTTTAGGAGTATAATTCGAAGCAGAGGTGGTAAAATGAAAAAAACAGTTTATCATGGTTCGGATCATATTATTGAACGGCCGAAATATGGTTATGGAAAAATTTATAATGATTATGGTGTTGGATTTTACTGTACAGAAAACCAAAATATGGCCAAAGAATGGGGTGTCAGTGCGGATAAAAATGGTTACGCAAATAGATATGAGATTGAATGTGATGGATTGAAAGTTCTCAATTTGAATATGCGCGACTATACAATGCTCCATTGGCTTACGATTTTGTTGGAAAATCGAGAATTTGATGCATCCACACCGTTGGCGGCAGAAGCAAAAGAATATTTGCTACAAAATTTTCATCTTGATTATGAAAAGGCAGATATTATCATTGGATATCGTGCTGACGACAGCTATTTTTCTTTTGCAGCGGATTTTATTAATGGTGCAATTTCTTACCGTCAGTTGAGTAATGCAATGCGTCTGGGAAAACTGGGACAGCAGTTTGTTTTAAAAAGCAGAAGAGCATTTGAACGTTTGGAATTTACAGGGTATGAGATTGCAAGTGTGCAGGAATGGTATAAGAGGAAAGCATCCCGTGATCATATGGCGCGTCGGCAATATTTTGATCTGGAACGAAACCGCCGTCAGCGGGGTGATTTATATATCACCACAATTTTAGATGAGGAGATGAAACCAGATGATCCACGCTTACGATAAATTATATCTTTCTGTTGCACAAAAAAATCTTGCCTGCATGCTGGATTATATGGTCAATGATTTAAAACGGCCGTTGGAAACTGTATGGCAGTGGTTTTGTATGAGTAATACAGCGTCACGGTTTGAACGAGGTGACTGTTCTGTGGTAGCGGGAATGTCGGGAGTTGAAATTGCATATGAAGTATTACAGGAAGCAGGGGAACCAAAGCCGGAACAAGCCCCCTCTTATTCTTACGATCGCAGCCCTGAATATTGGACAGGCTGGGCGTTGGCCTATTATCAGTGGAGTACCAGTTTGTCTTTTGCGGAAATAAACCAGGCTATTCCTGTAACTGAAGTGCGAATGCTCTACACGCCGTACCATGAAATGGATATACGCCAGTTTGTGGACAAAATGAATGAATTATATCGTGAAGCAAAACCGGAGACAAACTTGAAAGAATTGCGTACTTTTGCAAATCTAAGTCAGAGTGAACTGGCACAGCAGGCAGGTGTTTCGGTTCGGACCATTCAGCAGTATGAACAGCGAAGAAAGGATATTAACAAGGCGCAGACAGAGACCTTGTTGAAGATTGCGCGGGCATTAGTATGTACGGTAGAAGATCTGGTGGAGAAAGTTCCAACTTGATAAAATGAATAAAAAGTTTTTTGTTCAAAGTTTCAGAAAACGTCATAAACTATTTCAGGCGTTTACGCTATCATGAAAATATAAAAATGGTATCATGAAACATTCATACGAGACGGGGGTGAACAAAAAAATGGTCTTTTTTCGAATGCTGCATTCCGATTTCAGTAGAATGATAAAATCGTGGAAATTTTATCTCACAATTGCCTTTATTGCCGTACTTACCTTCCTGAGCATTTACCCTGAAGCAGCAGGATCAGGAGGAAACTGCTCGGTTTATTATCTGGTGAATGCGCGCGGCGGTGTAAGTGCGTTTCTGGTGACGAATACAATTCTTGTCGTATTGCCGTTCGCGCTCAGTTACTGGGAGGATGTGCAGAAAAATTATATCAACTGTATTTTACCGCGGGTACATAGCAGCGTTTATAGTTTTTCCCATGTGTTAATGACGGCTTTCGGCGGTTTTCTGGCTGTGTTTTTGGGATATTCGCTCTGCTTTGGGCTGATGGCGCTGCGGCTTCCGCTCATAACATCCGATGAGGTCAAAGCATTGACAGAAACGATGTCGTTGATGGGATATGACAGCCTGCTGCTGCATGCACCGATGCTTTACTTTGCTATGGGTAAAGAATGGGAGGGTTCCATACTAAAGATAAATTATAATGCATGGAATTGCCTTGATTTAGGGCAATTCCATATTTTATTTTAAAAGAAAAATATGAAAATAAATTCAAAGCATATTATACGTATGAAAAAGGGAAAAATTACACTTTTTTACCTATAAAAACACAATAAAAATCTGATTATCCGCTAAAACACAGTATCTATCAGCATTTT
>OHCC01000229.1_pt1 | contig 51355 bp, 55 predicted proteins | sample 1577521 | NCBI WGS metagenome assembly OHCC01 (sample SAMEA3879533, study PRJEB24766) | human gut metagenome | biome: human-associated habitat; feature: feces | place: USA | collected 1985/1987
TCAGACGTGAAACCACTTCACTGTCAGAAAATATTTTATGATATGGCAGATCAGGAGTATCGTACATCTACAATTTATCAGGCAAGAATTGCATTATACAACATGTTTGAGTATGCAAAAGAAAATGAAGTCCTGTGTAGCAATCCCTGCAAAAAATCTGTGAAAAGTGATATGGGAAAGCCATCTGAGAAGAAGGTTGCTTTAACAAGAGACATACAAAAAATATTTTTACAATACGCAGAAGGTCAAAGCTATGAAAATCAGTATCGTTTTATACTACAAACCGGATTGCGAACAGGCGAATTGGTAGGATTGAAATGGGAAGATGTCGATTTTAAATCCAAAACAATTCAGATTCGCAGAAGTATGGAATATCGTTATAGTGCAAAGGAGTGGCGTATCGGAGAACCAAAGAGTAAATCAGGCTACCGTACGATACCCTTAACAGAAGAAGCGGTTGCTATACTAAAAAAACAAAAAGAAAAGAATAAGAGGATTTCAGAAATTTCAACAGAATGGGAAGAATTTGTGTTTCTGTGTCGAAAAGGAACACCGGTCAAGAACAGTACATATGATACAGCGCTGTTTAAAATCTGTGATAAAGCAAAAATTTCAAGATTTTCGATGCATATCTTGAGACATACTTTTGCTACCAGATGTATTGAAGCAGGAATGAAACCGAAAACACTTCAGATGTTACTGGGCCATTCGAATATTGGAATTACAATGAACTTATATGTTCACACTACCGAGGAAGAAAAGAAAAAAGAAATGGACTTGGTAGCAGAAGCGCTTATGGCAATGTAATGGCCCACTAAATGGCCCACTTGCAAAAGTAAGTATGCTGAAATCCCTTGAAATCAAAGGATTTACAGGAGGAAATAGAGAAAATGAAATTAGGAATCGAAACTTTTTCCTCATCAATTTCGATTCGGATATCATCTACTCCCAAGGCTTTCTTAATTAGTTCACCTTTTGCATCAAGCAGCTTCGTAAGGTTTCCGGCTGAAACATTCTCAAGCGGAATAGCCACCGTAAGCCCTGCATCTTCGCCCTGTGGCGTTTCTTCCGGCTCTTTGGGTATTTCCTTTTCTTCTGCAACAAAGCCGCTGTCCGCAAGTTTCTTCAGAAGTTCTTCGATGTCCTTCGGAAAAATGTTCTCGTCAAATTCCAAGGCTCCGGTCTTATCTACTATGAGTCCTCCAAAGTCATAAGCCGCAGTTGGCATCCCCTTGTACTTTGGCTTTGTTCCAAGGATTTCTCCAATTGCTGTAACCAGTGCTTTTCTCTCTGCTCCGGTCCGGTTAAATTCTACTCTCATTTATAAGTACCTCCTTTATTTTTCGGTACTACATATATCACTCTGAATCGCATAAATAGCAAGTCCTATCTGTAAATATCCGAGTAAAATATGAACCGATTTATCCATCATGATTTTGTGCATAATATGCTATTCCGGAAAGCACGAACACCACATTAGGAAGTGCTACACCATTGCCCCACATCTTATACTCCGCTGAGTCTGAATGTGGGTTCTTAAGCCATTTTCTGATTTGATTATCTGTCTTCGGCTTTGTTTTCTTTCCGAGTGCATCAGTGTGTGTCTGAAAGATTTCTCTCCATATAGAAATATCCTCATTGGTAGGATTTTCTGTTCCAAGCTCATCACACCACCAATCTGGAAATCCCTGCAGCCTTGCACATTCCGTAGGGGTCAGTCTTCTCACGATATACCTTGGTTCATTCACAATCGGTGGATCCTTGTAGTCTGTGGCAACGAGAGTGTTTGCCATCTCCTCTTCAGCGGATGTGAAAAAAGAGGCCTTGGAAGAACTGTACACCGGATGAGCCACACCACTTGCACCCGCTGCCACAATGGTTGGTTCCACTTCCTCCTCGATTTGAAAACTGAACTTCGCATTGTAGCCTTGGTTCATTGCAGGTCTGCCGATACCATAAGCTACCGCGTGCTGTTCTGTCGCATTTAAGGTATACATGACATCTGATTCTTTGTAACCATCCCCCTTATGAGAAGGGCGAGTGCCATTGCCTTCAATCACAGTAATGCCGCCTTGATTACAGCTTGGGTTTCCACCGTTGCTATCGATGGTTCGGCTTGTATCCGCCTCATAAAATCCACTGTTTGGATTTGCGGATTTCATGGAGTTGCTGTCCTTGGAACAGATACCATAAGCAACTGGCTGAAACAAGGTCTGATCATTGTTTGTTCCAAGAGTTGCAGACTTGTTATCCTGGATCAAAGCACCTTTTCCACCACCTTCACATCCACTTCGTATCTTCAGTGTCTTCGGTGTTTCCACCACAAAGGGCTGATTGTTTCCGCCTGTTCCATAAGTGGAAAGAACCGTCTGTGACACATCAAGAGGACCCTTGTACCTACAGTCTTGCCCATGATTTTCAAACATTAAGCCGATGCCTGCATCTCCAGTGCTTTTTTTAGAAGCAGCGGCAGCTCCTTTCCACGAAGAGATGCACGTCTTAGAATACCCAGACAAGCCTTCTGACTCAAATAGTATTTTTCCGGCACTCCAGCCATCAAAATCTGCGACAAGGTAGATACGTTTTCTTCTCTGGGGTACTCCCCAAAACTGAGCATCAAACTGTCTCCAGGCAACGGAGTAATTATCTCCCATGATTTTTCCTGCCCGGTTCCACTTTGAAGGCTTAGGCACTGACACTGATCCGTCTTTGATTTTGCAGACCTCTTCGAGGACGGCACGGAAGTCTTCTCCCTTGTTGGAGCTGAATGCTCCGGGGACATTTTCCCAGACGATAAATCTTGGTTTTTGCCCATTTGTCTTACACCTCATTTCTTTTATGATTCTGACTGCCTCATAAAACAGTGAAGAACGGGAGCCGGAAAGTCCGTCACGCTTACCTGCAATACTCATATCCTGGCATGGACTGCCAAAGGTTATGATGTCCACGGGAGGAATCTCTGCCCCGTTCATCTTGGAGATGTCCCCATAATGTTTTACCTGTGGCAGTCTTTTGGTTGTCACACGAATAGGAAAAGGCTCAATCTCCGATGCCCACACAGGGGTAATACTGGAAATCAAGCCTCCCAAAGGAAATCCACCCGAGCCATCGAATAGACTTCCAAGTGTTAAATTGTTATTCTCCATCTGCTCCCTCCACCTCTTTCACAAGGTCGGAGTAAGCAATTTTTTCTCCGTTTCTTATAACAAGTACATTTTCTGCATCCCCAGTATCCTCCACATATCTTCGCAAAATAACAGATGCATACTTCTCATCCAATTCCATCGTATAACAGATACGATTAGTTTTCTCACAGGTCAGCAGTGTGGAGCCACTGCCGCCAAAGATATCGATAACAATTGCATTTTCCTGACTGGAATTTCCGATGGGATAAGCAAGAAGGTCAAGCGGCTTTGATGTGGGATGATTCTTGTTCTTCTTTGGCTTGTCGAAGTTCCAAATAGTGGTCTGACTTCTTCCGGCACTCTTGCTCCAGTAATGCTTGCCATTCTGAAGGAAGCCATAAAGCACTGGCTCATGCTGCCACTGATAATCCGATCTGCCAAGCACCAGAGAATTCTTCACCCAAATGCAGCATCCCGACAAGTGAAAACCTGCATCCACAAATGCTTTTCTGAAATTAAGTCCCTCTGTATCTGCATGAAATACATAAGCGGAGCCGCCCTTTTCCAGATGTTCTGCCATGTTCTTAAATGCAGAAAGCAGAAATTCATAAAACTTATCATTTGCCATCTTATCATTTTTAATGGAAAGTCCATCCGAACTTTCAAATGCAACGTTATATGGAGGATCCGTAATAATGAGATTGGCTTTCTTTCCATCCATCAGCCGTGCCACATCTTCACTTGATGTCGCATCGCCGCACATCAGTCTGTGTCTGCCAACCGTCCAGATATCTCCACGCTGTACAAAAGCAGCCTTTTCCAGTGCATCAGACAGGTCATAGTCATCATCTTCCACTTCTGACTGCTTGTCCTCTCCATAGAGTTCAGCAAGCTCTTCTTCAGAAAAACCGGTCAGACCCACATTGAAATCCATATCCTTTAAGGATTCAATCTCAATACGAAGAAGCTCCTCATCCCATCCTGCATCCATTGCCATTCGGTTGTCCGCCAAGATATATGCTTTCTTCTGTGCCTCTGTCAGATAATCCACAAATACACACGGTACTTCTGTGATGCCTTCTTCCTTTGCTGCAAGGATTCTTCCATGTCCCGCAATCACGTTATATTCTCTATCAATAATGACAGGATTGATAAAGCCGAACTCACGAAGAGAAGAACGAAGTTTCATAATCTGTTCTGCTGAATGAGTTCTTGCATTATTTACATAAGGAATTAGTTTTGATACAGCTACAAGCTGCATTTCTGTTGTTGTCTTACTCATAGCCGCCTCCTAAAATAGTCCCCATTCGGCAAACTTCTCAAAGCCACCGATGGACTGAATATATTCTCTTGCAATCTCTACAATCTCTGCATACGGTCTGCTGTCAATCCTATCGTCTCTAATGGCACAGCAAATTTCTACAGGCTTGCCTGTTTTCTGTGCTTTAAGGAATGCATAGATATTAACGGACACATCTGCTTTAGATAAATCTTTTCCATGAAGACCTCCGCCTGTCACAGAATCCGCCATATCACTTCCAAGTTTTCGGTTGGTTGCACCGGAATCTACATCAATTCCGCCAGTCCAATCACCAAGCGGATTGATTTCCGCATTTGGATATGTGTTTTTCAAATCTGTAGTTTTTGCATTGCTCTGACAGATGATCAGTCTTGCTTCATCCAGAATGTACTTTCCATCATACGGATAAGAAGTGTAGATTTCTCTTGCAATCTTAGAGAGTGCTTTCTGCTCCTCTGTCAGCGGCATTCCTTTAAAGATTCCGTTATCACCGCATCTCATTCCCTTGGACTGATTTTCTGAAAGATGCACATCCTGTGGCACGATCTGAATAAACACCCGAATGCCCGGAGCAATTCGCTCCACAATGTATGCAATATCTTCTCTTTCCATATCCACAGAGGTTTCAATCACCACATGACCATAGCCATGACCGATAAGCACCTCTACTGCAATCTTCGGATTTTCCTGTTTCTTATATGCCAAATCAACAATAGCACCTGCTATTCTGTCTGCCATCTTATCCGGATGGCTCGGATTTACTTTCTCAATCATGCTATCTTCCTTCCCTTGCTCTTAGGAGTCGCTCCATCAAATCGTTTTGCGGAGCAGCATCGTCATAATCGGTACTGCAGTTTTCCTTCACAATCTGAAATATTTCATTCCACAGCCTTACAGCTTGGTTCATATAGTTAATGCCAATATTGATAAATGGAGATGGAATGGGTTTCTGTGTAGTAGGATGCTTAGAAAGAAACCCTAGCTTATTGGTCATCTCTTCACACTGAATCCAGCGAGCGGAACACATCGCATATCGCTCTAAAAGCTGCGGGGATACTTTCGATGCACATCCAATTTTCTTTAGCCACTGCCAGGTCTCCTCATAAATCTCAGATGCCTGCAGCTCTGATCCGTCTCTTTGTTCTGCAGACAAGAAGTCATGTGGCTTTGGCATCTCCACACCTTCCACATCCGGAATATCCAGAACTTCCAATTTTCTCCCTCCCGGATTTCCGTTATTTGCTTTTTCTTTGACCGCCGATTTCTTGCGTCCGGCACCTGGCCTTCTGCCTCCACGGCCGCCTATGTTGTTTGATTTCGTAGGCACGTCTCATGTTCCTCCTTTAATTACCCTTTTGATTTCGCATTTTTCACACGCAAGACCCCACGCCGTTCCACGGTGGCCTTGGTGTTAGAGATTTTGGCCGCCCCTGGGGTCATTGTCATATCCGTAAATACGATGTTTTTTGCTTCCGTGATAATCACCACGCTCTGCATGAATCTTGGCATGACAGCTTTTGCATAGAGAAATTAAATTACTTCTGTCATGGGTACCACCTTCCGACAATGGTTTCTTATGATGAACTTCATCTACTGGGACGATAATTCCTTTCTCAAAGCACAGCTCACAGAATGGATGGGTCTTAACATAGCTGTCACGGATTCGTTTCCAAGCTCGTCCGTACCTGCGGCGTACAACTTTATCTCTGCCATACTTCTCGTAGGAACGGTTGGCTTGCTTCTTATGTTCCTCACAGTACCTACCGTCCGTTAGATTTGGACAGCCAGGAAAACTACAAGGACCCTTTGGCCTTCTTGGCACATCAGCACCTCCTTTAGATATAACAAAAGCCTCTGCGGGATTTTTCCTGCAAAGGCTCTTCCTTCATTTATTCTTTTTCTACAGTTTACATTATACCGCATGCAAGGGGGTGTCTTTGGAGTGGCCTGGGGGTGGCCTAGGGGTGGCTTCTTTCAAAACTATCCAAAGCACGTCTGTGAAGACGCTTCGTCCACCGAAGGGAATAATACATCTGCACCGATATTTCCGGCATGGACTTTAATTCAATATATCGGTACCGAAGTATCATCTGTTCCATCGGATCTTCTACCAAATCAATGGCACTATCTAGCTCACAGCGAAGTTCCTCCAGCTTTTTATAATCCTCTGCAAGTTCTTCTTCCAAGGCATCGATTTTCTCAAGATATCTTTCAAAGGGTGCTTTTATGTTTCGATTACTTGAATAATGCTCCTCAAATCCAGGAGAAGAAACACTGCATGACAATTCTCTGTAATATCCAAGTTTGATCTTCTTGTCGTTGATCTTATTATTCAGAATAAATGGTCGGTTTAAAAATTCTCTTGCTGTCATAAGCCTAACCTCCGAAAATATTAATTTCTCTCGGATTGTCTCTGATTTACAATTCTGCTTTTACCGCATCGATCAGTGCCGATTGGGTGCTGTCTTTCTCTGCCAGTGCCTTCATGATTTTCTCATCCACTGTACCCTGAGTCAGAATATGGATTACTGTAACCGTTCTGCTGCTTTGACCCTGCCTGTAAAGTCTTGCTACTGTCTGCTGATAAAGTTCCAAACTCCAGGTAATTCCAAACCACACAAGGGTGGATCCTCCGGATTGAAGATTTAATCCATGTCCTGCGGATGCCGGATGGATTAGCGCCACTGGAAGTTCTCCCCTATTCCACTTTTTCATACTGGCATCACTATCAAGTTTCTGAAATGGGATCTTCTTTTCTGCAAGACGCTGCTCGATCCGTATAAGGTCATGCTTGAACCAATATGCAATAAGAAGTGGCTTTCCGTTTGCTGATTCGATAATATCCTCCAGTGCATCCAGCTTTCTGTCATGAATGGGAAGAATACTCTCATCATCTGCATAGACTGCGCCATTTGCCATCTGTGATAACTTTCCGGAAAGAGATGCGGCATTTGCTGCTGTAATCTCTCCTTCTGGAAGTTCCAGAACAAGCTCTGCTTTCATATCTTCATACTTTTTCTTCTCCTTTTCGGAAAGATGCACCATATACTTCGTGTTTACCAGTTCCGGCATTTTCAAATGATCTGCTGCCTTCATGGAAATGGTAATGTCCGATATTTTTTCGTATATAGCATCTTCTGCTCCAGGAAGTGGCTTATAGCTGTAAACGATAGGACCATTCACCTTATCCGGCTTGAAATATGTATTTCTATACTGACCGATGAATCTTCCAAGCCTCACACCCATATCCAGGATTTTAAATTCCGCAAACAAATCCATCAGACCGTTGCTTGACGGTGTTCCTGTAAGTCCCACGATTCTTTTGACCTTGTGTCTTTCTTTCATCAATGCTTTAAATCTCTTTGCCTGATGATTCTTAAAGGAACTCAGCTCATCGATTACCACCATGTCGTACTCAAAGGGTTGTCCACTCTTTTCTATCAGCCACTGCAGATTTTCACGATTGATCATTGTGATGTCTGCTTGTTTTCTAAGTGCTTCCAGTCTTTCTTTTTCTGAACCAACTGCAATTGCAAAAGTAAGATTATGGAGATGATCCCACTTTTCAATTTCATCGGACCAGGTATTCCTTGCTACTCGAAGCGGTGCGATTACTAAAATGCGATGGACATCAAAGTAATCAAACAAGAGATTATTAAGTGCCGTCAGCGTGATAGTCGTTTTTCCTAACCTAAGCCCATATCAAGCAGTAATGCGGATATAGGATTTTTTTCGATAAATTCTACTGCGTATTTCTGGTAACTGTGGGGTATGAACTTCATTCGGCATCACCTCCTTCCATTTTTTCTAATTCCTTAATAAACCAATTTAACTCTGCATGGTGTTTCGCATGTTCAGATTGAGATGCAAAAATGACAATATTATCGGGTGTATTATTCCTTTTATTTTCATCACGATGATGAACGACTTCTCCTGGTTTAAGAGATCTTTTTAGGATTTTCTCTGCTACAACTCTGTGTTCATGTCTGCCATAATACTTTGCATAAGTGGTTCCATTGCCGCTGTCTAATCTTGAGTTGCGAATTTTCTTCCTTGTTTCAGGTGTCATTCGTGTAGGATTCAATCGCCTATTCAATTCTGACAGTGTCTTACCGATATTCGTGAAATCTTTCAATGAATCATATTCTTTAGGATTCTTGGTTTTATTGCTGAAGTTCCATAAACATTCTCTTGAACAAAATAGATGTCTTTTCCCACGGATTTTACATTCTAGACGTTCAAACTCCTTGCCACACCAATCACACCGAATTTTTAATTTCATGAATCACACCTCCAATCTGTTCTGTTCCATCAATGACATATACTCGGAATCCAAGTCCCATCAAAATTTTGTGCCTTGCGACCTGTAAAGGCCTCGGTTTCTGCCCCGGAGCTTTCAGTTCTGCAAAAGCGATCTTGCCTTTCGGAAGAAGAATAATTCTGTCCGGCATTCCTGAATATCCAGGAGATACAAACTTCGGACAAATACCGCCATTCCTTTTGACTTCTGCCACAAGTCTTTTTTCTATTTCTTTCTCTCTCATAAATACCTCCAAAAATCGATCAAGGTGCAGGTCTGTGCATATCATTTCTAAAACTTTATATATAGTGATTTTTTTCAAAAAATCTGCCCTAAAGGGGTTTTATATATAGACCTTCTCCGACCTGCACCTTTTTGTTATCAGCTATCCAAAAAGTCCGATTTTAAGCGGATTCCACGCACAATGATGCCTGCCTTGGTCTTCTTTCTTTCAAAACCTGCATTTTCAAGAGCCGCATAAAAATCAGTGGTACTTCTGGTGTATTCTCCCGTCCTTGCACAGTAAGAACGATACTCTTGATAGAATTCACCTGACTTCTGCGTGTATGTGATGTCTACTTCACAGCATTCCTCAGCAAAAGCAGAAAGCCAGTCATTATTCTCACGATACTTGTTGATGGCAGCTTCCACTACTATCGGAGTTTTCAGCTTGTACCTATTTTTTATGGATTTTTCTGCTCCATCAATGATCCATGAAAGCACAGCACCTCCTGCTTTCTCGTAAAGGAAGTCCGCATAGTTTTTCCTGTCGCTGCTTCCTGTGATTTTGGCATTAAAGGGTATCACAATAAGCCTTCGCCAGATACCATCATCATTAGCTCCCACCTTTGGAAGATGATTGGTATATAAGACGAGGGTGTGTGTCGGCACGTATTTGAACGGATCCTTATATTTCTTTTCAGCTGTTACTTCATCGGTGGAACACAGCTGTTTTACAATGGAAGTGTTCAGCCTCATACCTTCTTCCAGTTCAGCAGCAATGACCAGTCTCTTACCTTTCAGCTCTGCCATCTCCGGCTTTACATTACGCTTGCAGCCTACGGTCAGCGCATCGGCGGAGATCGTTCCACTATACGTTCCAAGCACCCTGGCGATGGTATTCCAAAAGGTACTTTTACCATTACTTCCTTCTCCGTATGCAATGACCAGCGCCTCAACATATACTTTTCCAATGGCAGAAAGTCCCACGATCTGCTGCACATATTCGATCAGCTCCTTATCACTGCAGAAAAAGCTGTCCAGTGCATTAAGCCATAGATCCATGCCATCAGTACCTGGAGAAACTGCTGTTATCTTTGTGATTAGATCTTCTGCCGCATGTTCCTTACTCCTTCCGTCCCGCAGATCATATGTAGCACTCGGAGTATTTAGCAGAAACTCCTGACTGTCAAAATCAGTGATCTTCTTAAGGAGCATTGGTTTTGCCGCCTGCAGTGCTGATGTCACGAACTTCATATCTCTTCGCTTCATCACAAAAGCATAGTATTTCGATGCCATCATAAATTCCTTGAACGCTTTCTCACTGCTTTCGTCAATGACTTTTTCCAATGCTTTACCACCTGCCATTACTGTTTCTTTATCAACACCTGCATCCAGGAGCATTTTCTTTGCTTTCTCTACAGCTGCTGTTGCTTCTTTTAACTGTTCATCTAAAAACTCCTCACATGCACCCACCGCCAACTGCTTGGACTCTACCCAGTGCGTACCGTCATATCGCATATAATCTGTGGAGTCGGTAAATGCAAGCTCACCGGCATACTCACGAGACAGTACCTTTGCCTGTCCGATATCCGAATAATCATCAGGTTTCAGACTAAAGCCCTTATTGAACTCTTCCGGTGATACATAGCCAACCTGTGCCTGCACCTTCTTTCCAAACTTCACAGCACTGCTCCAAATCAGAGCAAGTTCGCTGTCTTCCAATGGCGGATTACAAAGCTGTGCCTTCTCAAGATAAATATCATGCGCCTTATCTGTATTGCCGTATCTCTTAATCAGTCTTCCGGCAATATGACTCATGGTGCTGTTTCTGAAACCTTCAGCAATGCCCTGGGAAGCGCGGTCATATTCTGCAAAGTCCATCTCATCCAAGAACTCCTCAATGGTTCTGCTTCCTTCATGCCAAACAATATCAGCCGGAGCATGGCCAAAAATAAATCTTGCTGCGTCCAGTGCGTTATCATCAAAAAATGGTGCTATTTCCTGCAGTCTTGTCTTAATTCCTGCTACTTCATCAGCACTTGTGATTTTGCTGTGAGGAAAGTAAATATGATGTCTCGGTCTTGCAGATCTCTTGCCCTTCACCTTTCCATCATTTCTGCTTGGAACTAAGATGAACGATACATCCGGGAAGAGTTCTTCATATTTTTCTGCAGTAATCCAGTCCTTTGGATCATCACTATGATCGTTGTCACAGTCCATCACTTCTACATCAGAAGACAGAAAATCATCAATGGAACGGTGGCAGTTTTTGAACTCAGCACATACATGGTCACGAGAAATGACTGCAAGCATATCCTCCTTGTTTTCTATCTCTGCCTTATTGGGATACAGGGCATTGGCAGGATTCCCTACACAATTTGCTGAAAATATTGTTAGCTTCATCTCTTAGCCACCTCCATCGTTTCTGTAAAATATCTGATCTTCTTTCCACGTCTTTCGGCAAGTGCTATCTCACGAGCCATGCCTTCTGAGATATCGTCTCCGAATATCCACATTTCTTGGCACTTTCCTACCAGTACATAATTAATGGTATGAGTTGCCAGGTATCTTTCTTCCGGATTGCTGTCATCCATAAACTGCGGATATAAAAGATGCGGAGCAATGGGGATTGCCTTACTCTCAATTGCAAAGCGAGAGTACTGTCTTGCCTTTTCGACATTCTTTTCTGTATCCCCACGATACGGACTGCAGATATATACGAGCGGTCTGAACTCATCCGGCTTGTACAGATTGGCAGTTCTCTTAGCTGCCCTTTCCTCTTTTTCTATTGTTTTCAAGGCTTCATAAGTGGTTGGATCATGATAGCCTTCGCTGTTGTATTTACTGATTGCCATCCATTTCTCCTCCCATGATTCTTCTCGTACAGTTTTCACACAGCACTGCTGTTCCAAAGAGATCGCTGTCACTATCGCTTAAGATTTCCTGCAAATCCACCTGTACCTCAGAACCACAATGCGGGCATCTGCAGAATACATTCTCATCATTGATTTCGATGTTGACTTCCACTGCGTCTCCCATCATCTCTTTCACATAAAACATAGCGTTACCTCCATTTGAAAAATTTAAGGGTCCATGCCCTCTGATAGTGAAAGGACATGAACCCTCGTTTTAAGTACCGCTATATCAATCTTTTTTATAAAAATCACATTCGTATCCGTCTGCACGAAGAAGAAGTCCAGGTATCCAAGGTGGTGTTCTTCCCATCTGCTCGCAGATAGCATCAAGGGATACATCCTTGCTGCATTCAATAATAAGTTCATCATGCACGTGGCCACAGATAAAACAATGGGATAACGTTCTCATCGCATAGGCAAGAATATCTCTGCTGATTGCCTGGACGATGTTCTCCACAAATTTAGGACCATAACTTTCGATCTGCTCCCATTTCTTTGTTCCTCCGATGCCTTCATAGACTACAGACTCACTTCCAAACTTATTGACTCCCATCTTTGGTTTCACATAGGAAAGTCTTCTGCCGCTCGGAAGTTCAATGAACAGCATCCCACTTTTATAATAAAAATGGATGCCGTGTGTTTCTGTCTCCATGCGTTCACGGATAGTCTTTTTTACACATCGATCAACCGCCCACCAGAACTGAACGATATTCGGATTCGCATTTCTCCAGGAATCTACAAGTGGCTGAAGTTCATCTTCTGTCAGCCCCATCTCGATTGCTCCCATTGCAGTTAAGGCTCCCACAGATCCTCCGTACCCGAGTGCGAGTTCCGCAATCTTACCTTTTTGTCTCAGTTCCCCGTTCACACCATGCTTTTCCACTGGAACTCCAAACATGGCAGATGCAGATGCACAATAGATGTCTCCATTATTCTTAAAGACCTCACTTCTCCATTCTTCCGTTGCCAGGTAAGAAAGCACTCTTGCTTCAATGGCAGAAAAGTCGGCCACTACAAATTTCATTCCTTCTCTTGGTACAAAGGCTGTACGGATCAGCTGTGATAAGGTATCCGGGATATCATCATATAAGAATTCCATTGCTTCGTAATTTCCACTCTTCACAAGTTCTCTTGCTTCCCTTAAGTCCGGCAGATGATTCTGTGGCAGATTCTGCAGCTGAATCATTCGTCCCGCCCATCTGCCACTTCGGTTTGCACCATAAAAACGAAACATTCCTCTTGCCCTGTGGTCTTCGCAGACAGCATTCTCCATTGCCTGGTATTTCTTTACAGAAGACTTGGCAAGCTGCTGTCTGATTTCCAATACTTCACGGATATGTGCAGGAGTACTTGCAATCAGTTCTTTCACTGCCTTCTTATCAAGGCTATCTGCTTCGATGCCATTTTCCGACAGCCATGCTTTCATCTGCATGACACTATTTGGATTGTCGATTCCTGTCGAATGTTGTATCTTTGATGTCAGCTTATCCTTGGAATGTTTGTCAAATACAATCGCATTTTTAGCAACTGTCATATCAAGAGCAATACCCCTATCGTTGATTTCCTGGTCAAGCCAGAACTCCTCCCATACAAAATCCGGTACCGGAAACTTCGACAATCTCCCCTGGATGGATAATTCCACCTCAACATCGCGGATGTTATATTTTACAAAGGCATCCCACTTTTCTTTATCGTGCTTTGGAAGGTTTCTTGTTCTTCCGCCATTTACCTTGGTAGGCTTACACGGCACACAGAAATAACGGATGAGGTCTTTACCCTCTTTCAGCTTCTGTTCCGATAATCCCAGTACCTTGCCGGCACCTTCCAAGGATAACGGCAACCCCATATAGGCAGACCAGGTCATCGTACATTTCCATGAAACCGGAGACAGATAATCTCCCACCGTATCTTCTGCAATGCTGTAGCTTATGAACTTCTGCGGATAATATCTTCTCAGATACTCCGACAGACAGATTCTTTCAAACTGACTGTTAAACGCCCACTTTGTAATCTGCTCATTTGTGAGTGTAGCTAAAATCTCATCTGGGATTCGTTCTCCCTGTGCCAAATCAACCACCTGCACTGCCTGTTCATCTGCCGAATATCCAAACAGCAAGATTTCAAAATTTGGAGACTGGACATACTTATACACACCACACTTCTGCAGTTCCACATCACTATATGTTTCCAAATCAATACTGATATTTTTCATTCTGTCACCATCCTAAAAAGCAAGGCGGCAAGATTGCTCCTGCCGCCCCACCGTCATTTCATATACTTGTTTTTACTTGAAATCGTTCATTCTCTTTTCGTGATATTCAAGGTCTCTTTTATCCTTTTCAACCTCTCTCTTTTCACGTCTGCGCTCATAAAGCAGGTTCTGAATCGATGTGATCAGAAACGAAATGCTGATGCATGACCATACTGCGAGCAATACGATTACCAAAATTGCCTGTGCTGTTTCCATGTGTTGTCACCTGTCCCTTTCTTAAGATAAGAAATCATCATCGTCATCAATTGCAAAATCGTCCTCTGCTCTGGACTTACCACCAAGAGGCTCACCATCGGCAATCTTCTGCAGATTGTTAAGACCACAAGCGATGCCCTTGTTTCCGTTGGAGTTGAAGGCATAGAAGTTGATGCTGGCACGGCCATAAACACCACTGTATACTTCAGAGCGTTCAAGGATAGGCTGACGGTCGGCATCCACGATACCAGGTGCAGATGCGGAATTGGCATTGATGAAGTAGCTGTCTGCATAAGCTGCATCATCTGGGCGTTCCAAATCTCCGTCTCTGAGAGGTGTTTTTAATATCTTGAGAGAAGGTACGGACTTGCCGTTACCCTTAAGCTTGAACTCTCCTTCCTCATACGCAGCCTGAATAGCTGCTTCAATCTTCTTGACAGTTGCTACATCAGACTTCGGAATGATAAGGCTCACGCTGTACTTCGGTGTGCCGCCATTGATTGACTTCGGATCCCATACGTTCGCATAACTCCATCTTGTCTTAGGTCCTGTGATTACTTTAGTTGGGTTCTTATAATTGTTTGACATATTAGTTGTCCTCCTTAAAATCGTTGATTGCTGTATTTTTCATTGCCGGACGCTTATCCGACATAGGTACTAAAGTTGGCTTGCCCTGTGGTTTCTCAATTAACCCGGAGAGCAATTCCTCAAATTTGGTTTTGCCGAGCATCTTTGTCATAGCTGTAATGCCGATGACCTTTTTCTCATACGGATCATATCCGGCACTCTCAACCTTATCCGCTACGGCTTTATCATTTACATACTTACGGTTGGAACGGCCTTCGACCAATTTCCAGTCTTTCCATTCCTTACCGCTGACTGCCTGTTGAAGAGCATATTCTTTGATGTCTCCCACCCAGGATACCAGCTCGTCTGCTTTTGCAAGAATGACCTCTATTTCATCATCTTCAAGGCTTTCTGGCATCTCAAAATCATAACAAGCAAGTTCCAGGTTGTATTCGGCTCTCTTTCTGCAGATAGCTTTGACCTTACAAAACTGACAATGACTTCCGGCTTTGTATTCGCCCTCACCCTTTGACGCCAGTTGTGCTGTCGGTGCGAGTGTTTCTTCTGCCCAGGAAAGCAATGCTTCCTTGGAGATTGTAAAGGTGCTGACGTGTTCCCTTCTTGGCTGAAAGATGGTCATCGTAATCTCCTTGATGTCATAAATCCCATCAAAGATAGATAAGGCACCCAATGCATAGCACATCATCTGTGGATTGTTTTCTGCATCTACCAGAATGCCAACACCATACTTAAAATCAATTACGGTCAGCGTTTCGTCTGCAACAATGACACAGTCTCCGGTACCAAATCCATCCGGCACCCACTGTGAGAAATCCAAGTGCTGTTCGATAAGAACAATCGGATCGTTGCATCTTTCTTTTGCTGCAGATAACTGCTCCATCACATACTGTGCATACATATCGGTGCAGTCTGCCATCTCTTCATCAAAGAAGGTAAGATCCTCTACCGGGTCTTTGGACTGCTGCCCCAGTGCTGTTTTCAGCTTATGTTCGCAAAGCGTATGAGCGTCTGTTCCCTGCATCGCAAATTCGCTGGGCTTGTCCTTTTCCTTTGCACAAAGAAGTGCTGATGGCGGGCAGGCAAGCCACCTGTGACTGGAAGATGCAGAAAGTACTGCGTGTTTATCCGGCATTTCCAATCACCTCCACTTCAGCAAGGAGTGCTGCATAATCCTTCGCATCCACATCTGACAGTTTGCTGACACCACGCTTGGTAAGAAGTGCTTTGACTTCTGCCGTATATCCCTTACGAGACTTATCCGCCATAACTGCCCTTACATCTTCCAAGGAAAGAGTTTTTTCTTTCTTAGGTACCTTCGCAGGTGTTTCTTCAGTAACCTTCGTCTTCGGCTCTGTTTCTTTTGCTTCTTCTGAACCACTAAAGAGGTTCTTCAGATCTTCGGAGATACCGATGAGTGTGTTACCACATCTGTTCAGTTCTTCGATAAGCTGTGATAATTCGCTGACCTTTCCCATTTGGATTTCCTCCTTCCCTGGCTTTTTCCTGTTTGCTGAGTGTATTCAATTTCTCAGCAAGTCTTTTTGACACTACACTGATGGCAACAAGCGTATCGATAAGCTCTGTATCAAGCTGATTGCTGTCGCACTTTTCAGTGCAGGTCCTGCATCTGATTGTCATATTTGACACCGTCCTTTCCGAGTGGCTTTACTGCCTCTCTGACAGTGAAAGGACATCCGGTTCCGGTTTAAGTACCATTTCGATAAAAATTTTTGAAAAAAATCTGCGCACCACAGATATTGAAAATGATGAGCAGACAGAATGTTATTCAAAATCTTTCAGTCTTGTCTTAAGCTGAACCATAACCTTCTTTTTTCTCTTATTGACACCCTTCTGTGATAAATGAACGACCTCTGCAATCTGCTTCTCTGTTGCACCATCACCGAACATCTTCATAATGGTGCGGTCCATCTCTTCCAGTTCATCAAGTGCAGCATGAAGTTCAGCAATCATCTCCTGCTTTATAAGGTTAGCTTCCAAATCGACTCCATCGGATACTTCGTATTCCGTACTCTCATAAAGCTGATCCAGTGATACTGGCTGCATTTTGCTTTCGTCTTCCTGTTTGCTTGCTCTCTTTCCCTGCTTGTCCTCTCGCCACAAAGGTCTCATGTACTCTAGGTACTGTTCCTTTGTTGCCGGAATCATAATGGCGCGAACTGTGCGATGCCCAATCTTGGTCCATACTGCATCGGTTGATAAATCAAAACCATTCGCAATAAAGAATTCCTTCGATGTTTCATTTACTTCCATAGGGATGTAATACTGCTTTTCACTTTTTGTCTGTAAATTTTCCATTGTAGATCCTCCTTCGATCTGAAATCGAAGTGAGAATCCACACGGAACTTCCCATAAATATTGGCCATAAGAATGAATCCTCACTTCTTAAATGGCCAACCGTCCCAGTGGGTTGACTGTTATTAATCTGTTGCTGTCTCTCGGCTCTGGGCATCCTTGATCAGGGGATGAACCTTAAGACAGGTTTTGAGTGTCTGGCACTCAGATGAAGTTACGAAGGATTTGCAACCTCATCTCGGTGTCAGATGTTTCTATACTTATTACTTCTCCATTTGGTTTTTACTTTTAATGAAAAAATCACGCTATTGAATGGAGAAGTATATAGGTTAGGTCTTTTGGCTTGGTTTCTTCCAAGCAACAAAAAAAGGCCTGACAAAATACAGGTGCTTTTAACACCTATACTTCGTCAGGCCTTGCTCGCTACGACATTAACTATCGTGCGGCGATTCGCTCAGTACGAACTCTCTGATTACGAAAGCTAACAGCTATCACAGATTTACAAAGTGGACATTTAATCTTAATGATTCCTATTGTTTCTTCTGGATCTGCGTCAAACAATCGTTTATTTTTACAACATGGACAAGCCACATGCACTTCATGCATTTATATTCGCCTCCCGTAAGAGGCCAGCCAAAGGGAAAGTCAAACCGACCATTATAATTTCATTATCCTTTGCACTTGTTCCGTGACCTAATCCTAATGTAGCGATGATTTATTATATCGAACATTTGTTCGCTTGTCAATCTATCGTTACTGTTGCAAAAGCTCTGACGAAGTGTATTTACTCCCTTCCGGGAGGGGCAGGCGGATTGTTCAAATTCTTCTCTGCCCACTTTTTTGTTGACCTATTTTTTCTTAGGTCTAGCCTGTGACAACGCACTTCCAGCTACGGACTTTGATGTCTTGCTGTAACGACCGTCACGAAGAACTTTGCTTGCTTTTGAAGCTACCGGACGTGAAGTCTGTTTTGTGTTCTTAGCCATGTCGCATCCCCCTTTCTACAGACTTTCTTGTTATACACCAAGAAATCTGATATAATTTACAGTAAAGATGTATTTAATGAGATGAATCTCATATCCAACTTCCTTACATGCACATAATACCAATTTGGCATCTTTGAAATTCGGATTCCACGGATGCTCTCGGATGCACTCGGAAGTTTGGAAATATACATGAAAGGAGAACGGAATTTGGAATTCACAGAATATGCCAAGGGGCTATTTCCTTTCATTTCGTTTGGCAAAAAGGAAGCACCCTATTTTGTTGAGTTAATCGGTAACTATATAAAAGACTCTGCTATGGACAGCTGCACCCTTTTACGGAGAAAACCGGACACTCAATACAGATATATAAACGGAAGTCCCATTCAGGCTAAAGACGCACAATATCTTTATGACCACAGGGATACTGCCAAATTCTCTCAGTGGATTTTGGATCGTATGGACGAATCAGAATCCTTTGATTCAGTCTGTGACTGGCTTAAAGAAAATGGCATGCCCGGTGATTATCCGGAAAACGAATGTGAAGAATTACTTACCAAGATAATTCTTTCTATTTGTGGTGCTTCCAAAACGCAAAAAAGACCTTCTTCACAGTTTGAAGAAAGCCTTGATTTGATAAAGGATATTAACACCAAGATTAGTACCTTGCCTAAACCTGCAAAAGTTCCTGTTCCATCTATTGCTACATCAAATGAACACGCCTATATAGGAGAATTGCTAAAAGCATATGGTGATGCAGAAGGAATTGCTGATTTCACGGAAACAGAGTTACAGACCCACGAAGAATATCAGGAAGATTTAGATGATCGGCGCATTGATTATTATGCTGCAGTATCCGTTGAACGTGGTGTTATGGAATTGGATGCCGACAATCTTTCCGACCAATTTGATGTCCTTAAAGAGGAAACATTAGATGGCGTAAAAGATACAGCAAGAAAATCATATCCAAACGGTTATGAAAAAATGTTGTCGGTGATGGAACAAGCATCTACACTAACATTCGAAAATTATCTGCTAAGTAAGTCTCCATATTGGATAAGTTCCAAAATCAAGAAAGGGGTTTGTCATCACCTTGTAAATGACGGCAAACTTAAATGGGTGAAGAAAAAGAAATGAAAGAATCAACATTACTTGGCTCAGAATTTGAATCCTCACTCCGAGTACTTTTACTTTTAGATGAATTGGAGCATAAATCCTTGGATGAAATACAAATTGCATGCATTGATTTCATCGCTATCTATGGAGCCGACTTCATGATTTTAGATGAAAATTTACATGGCAATGGTTTATTTCGCTTTAGTGAGTTCTCTGCAAAATCAAAACTTGTAACCCGCTCCCTAAAAAAACTTGTATTAGACGGATTTATTACATTTACTGCAAATAAAAAAGGGTATTTATATTCCATAAATTCCCAAGGTCGTGAAATTGCAAATAACCTAAACGCCTCTTATTCAGAGGAATATAGAATTGCTGTAAGAGAAGTGAATACAGCCTTCCCTTCACTCAATGCTTCTGCAATGCAGAAACAAATATACAAAACTACAATGAATTCTTTGGAGGCATATAATGAATAGATTTACAATACGAAAACTGACTGTCTCCGGAGGCGGTCACCAAGATTCAATTATAGAATTTACAGATGGACTTAATTTAATCATTGGTCCATCCAATACCGGGAAAAGTCTGATAATGGACTGTATCGATTATGTGTTTGGATTCACACCTAAGGTCAACAGACCTTCTAAAATCGTAGATAACAGTAATGGATACACTCACGTTGAATTAGAACTAAAAACAGATAAGGGATCTGTTTCTTTAAAGCGAGAAATCGGAACTACAAAAGTATCTGTAATAAGTCATCATCCGGAGATTGAAAACGGTACATACAGTTCTGATCGAAATGCAAAGAAGAATATTAACGATATTTTTCTTAAATTAATAGGAATTAACGATGTGCATAAGGTTCTTTCTTCCCAAAAAGGAAGTACTCAAAGCTTGACCTGGCGCTCTATCTTGCATTTGTTTTTTATGAAACAGAACGATATCGATAGAGAATCATCTGCACTGTTATCACCAAATGCAATGGGTTCCACTTCTTCTGCTGCTGCACTCCTTTATTTGCTTACAGGTAAAGATGCAAACGATTTTCAAAAGCCGGAAGATCCTGCAATAAGTGTTGCAAAGCGTAATGCAATAATTATGTACATTCGTGACAAGAGGGATCAACTTTCACAAAAGCGAGAGGAATTGGAGAAACTACTTTCTGAGCATGATATATCAGATGCGCAATCGATGATTGATAAAATCAGCTCAGAAATACAAACATTACAAGCTGAATTAAATAATGCTACGCAAAAAAGCAAAAAAATAATGCTCGAAATATATCAGCAGAACAGTAAGCTATCCGAATGCAATACAGTTCTGTATAACTTCCATTCTTTGAGCAAGCAATATCAATCTGATGTGAAAAGACTTGGATTCATTGTGGATGGGCAGATTGCATCTTCTGGGCATCGTTTAGTCTCTCACTGCCCTTTCTGCGATACTGAACTAAAAGCTGATCCCGGGGAAGATTATGTAACTGCTGCCGCAACTGAATTAACAAAACTCGGAAAACATATCTCTGAGTTATCAGATGCACAGGCAAGTGCTGAAAGAAAAAAGAAATCAATTGAAGAGCGTATTGCCATCTTAGAAGAAGAAAAAAACGTTTTAGATAGCTATATCACGAACGAATTGCAGCCTAAAATATCTACATTCAAATCAGAGCTAGATAAGAATCTACAAATCATCCGTTGGCAAGATGAGTTGGAGAGGATACATCAGGAAGAAGTTCAATATAGTGCCGATCTGTTCGAAAAGGAAACCGAAGAAGATCCAAAGGAAGTAAAATATAACATTCTCACTTCCTACGAATATGACCTGGTAAATGGATTTGAAAAGGAACTTATATCAGCGTTGAAATCTTCTAATTTCGGTGGAGCCTCTTCTGCCAGATTAAATATGAAATCCTTTGATATAGAAATTGATGGACATAGCAAACCTACCTGCATGGGTGGTGGTTACAGTGCTGTATTAAATGCATTAACAGTCTACGCCATGACCAACTATATCTACCAAAAGAATGGTTATGCTCCCGGATTTCTTGCACTGGACTCTGCACTCTCACAATTATCTGAGGCAGAACACATCAAAACTGAAGACTCGATCAAATATGGTTTTATGCAGTTCCTAATTTCAAATGCATTGAAACGACAGGTAATTGTCATTGAGCACAAGGACAAGATTCCGTTTGCTCCCAAGACAGATGAAGCAAAAGGTATTCGTGTTACGGAATTTACAATGAATAAACATTCCGGTAGATACGGCTTTTTAAATGATGTTTTTAATCCCGAAATATAATAGCAGAAAAGGAGAGATATATGCGCTTTAGCTATGAAAAGTTATGGCATTTATTACTGGATAAACATATGACTCGTGAGCAGCTCCGCACCAAATGTGGTATCAGTTCCAACTCTATCGCCAAACTGGGCAAGGGTCAAAACATAACCACTGATATTCTTCTGAAAATTTGCAAGGAGTTAGACTGTGATATCAAAGATATCATGGAAATCGTAAAGGATTAATTATGAATAATACTATTACCCTTACAGACAGTTCCCCTTCCATTCAACATCTATGTAAGAGGGATAAACGTCTAGCAAAGATAATTGGAATGATTGGAGACATATCATATAAGCCATATGATGATCCATTTAAGTTCCTTGTACATGAGATTATAGAGCAAATGTTATCGGTCAAGGCCGGCAGGAAGATTTATTCAAGACTTGAAGAAATGTGCAATGGGGCAATTACACCAGAAACAATCAACAATTTTTCCGCAAATGAAATACAAGCAATTGGTACTTCATCTGCCAAGGCACAGTATATAAAAGACTTAGCAAACTCAGTCGTACATAAGGATCTTGTATTTGAAACTTTAGATAGTTTACCAGATAAAGAAGTTATCAAAGAACTAACAAAATTAAGAGGAATTGGTGAATGGACAGCACATATGTATCTTATTTTTGTGCTTGACCGCCAGGACATCTTGCCTACTACAGATGTCGCATTCCTTCAAGTGTACGAATGGCTTTACAAGACGGACGACCGATCAAAGACATCGGTAGAAAAGAAATGCAAAAAATGGAAACCTTACTCTTCTATTGCAACGCGTTATTTCTATCATGCACTAGATGAAGGATATACAAAAGAAGAATTTCACTTATTCAAATGAATATACAAAGGAGACAATAAACATGGCAAAAAAAGGCGCCAAAAAGACAAACCTTGAGGCAAACGAAATATTCTTACAGTATGAAGAAGAAATAGTCAATGATCCAGTATATGCAGGTATGCCAGATTTAAGACATGATGATGGAACTATTCAATGGGAAGCACCCTCTAACAGAGGTTCTGGAGTTTTTCAATTTTCACATGACAAACGTTATCAATGGTGGATTAACAAAGCCTCTGAAGTTGGAATAAATACATCGGAAGATAAATGGATTAGTAAAGTCGCAAAAAAAATACACCCTACAAAGTTACACCCCTGCAAAGTTTGTGGCAGAATTATGGATATTCGCTACTGCTATTTATCCGCAAATTTTATGAAACGAGTAAAAAAATTACCTTTCTATGATGAACAGGTTGACATGGATGAAATAACTCACATCACAGATTTTATCGCATCATTCACAGATACATATGGCGATAAAGCTTATGATGCCTTGCCAGAATTATTAAAATGCAGTCAGGTAAAATCCATACCTACTTTGCCACACGATCTTTCCTCTTGGACTGATTGGATAAACAGTGAATATATCCCCAAAGAGCCAAGTATGCTTGGACCGGGCGCAATGTCGAATGCACCTGATCGATTGGACGGATTTCACACATATGATCGTTGTTGTCGTCCAACCGCAGATAAGGGACGTTCAAAAGAAAATCTAGCATCTTATTCTACAGATCGTAGAGCCTTTGAAAATTGGAGTGATGGCAATTGGATTCAAGCGAACAAATTGATGGGGTATATCAACTCAAATTCCGAATTAAAGAAGCAGCAGTGTGCAAATCACTCTACCGGAAGTTTCCATCCAAGACCTTGCAGCGCAGACCATATCGGTCCTATATCTCTTGGATTTTCCCATCGTCCAGAATTTCAACTTCTCTGTAAACCTTGTAATAGTGCCAAAAACAACAGAATGTATTATTCTGATGTTCAGCATTTAATTTCTGTCGAAGAAGGTGGCTCAACTGTTACAACATGGTATGCAGCTCCTATTTGGCAACGCTGCAAACAGAAGGTTTATGATAAAGAATCAGCCTTAAAATTAAGTAGAATTATGCGAGATAATCGAAACATTGCCATGATGCTACTCGCAGACTTTGTCAAGCACGATGAGTTTTTATTCTTATTAACATTACTCAATTTAAACTATGCTGATTATGATTACGAAATTGATCCGACCACTTTAAATGTCAATAATCAAATAGTTACTGTAGAGTTCATAAGTAAGCCAAGCACTCTCCGCTATGTTAATATACAGAAAATCCGCAAAATTCGTGTTGCGTTTTCATCTTTGATAGATTATGCAAATAAAGAAAACCGAAATGGATTTATGTATACAAATGATGAAATAGAACATTTAAAACAACAAGCTTTTTCAACCCTTTCATCTGTTAATACATTTTTGTCCAATAAAAACAAAGACTTGAAGAACGCTATTTTTAATGAAGCTACTACAGACGCAGATTTAGAAAGCTTTTTACAAAATATTGATTACGCAGAATTATTAGAGGTGCCTCAGTTCAAAGAAGTAAAGAATCTACTAGTGGAAATCATGTCAATCGTTGCTGATGCACTTTCATCAAAATGGGATGATCCAAGATACTCTAGAGATATTGATGAGTAGTCAAAAAAATTTTAAGCCAGCTATAGCAAATAGCTGGCTTATCTATTATTCCTTATAAGTTTTTAAGTATTCTTCTGCATCAATTTCACCACGCATAAACTTTTGATATGCATTTGACGCAGGGAATTTATAAGGATAACTACTACCATCTTCACCCGGTGTTAGTTCAGGTAAATCTCCAATAGCATCCTCGGTCCCAATAACAGTTGGCAAGAGTGATCTCTGTCCATCTTTCTGAACGGTAGAAATCGCCTCCATATGAAAATCACGTGTTAAATCATATGAACCGCCAACAATAATTACCCTATCCCTTCTTTGTGGAACGCCAAAATCAGCAGTTCCAATTTTATTTACTTTGATATCTTCAACGCACTCTTTTAACTCAGCTTGAATCATTTCAAAGAATTTTCCCTTATCCAGGTTTAAGATTCCTTTTACATTTTCAAAAACGAATCCATCCGGTTGAATTTCTTTAACAACTTTTGCATAAGATTTAAATAGCCAATTCCGTAAATCTTCCGTACCTCTACGAGTATTGGCGGTGGAAAATCCTTGACATGGCGGCCCACCAAGAACGAATAGTGGTAAGTCCGGGTTATTCTTTTTCGCTTCTACAGCCATTGAAACAATGGTATTATGAATATCTTCATCATTTATGTCACCACAAATTGCCTCTCCGCCAATGTTTCTTCGATGCGTCTCTATTGCATACTTGTCAATATCGTTGCCTATAATAGGTTTCCAACCAGCCCATATGAACCCAAGCGCTAATCCTCCAGCTCCACAAAACAAATCAACAAATTGTCCCTTAAACGGTATACTTTTTGCAATTTGATATGCTAATAAAGGTGGAACCGCATTGCCAATCTGAGTATTTATAGCACCTAGTGATCCAATAAATTCAAACGCATCTGGAAAACTCTGAAATCTAGCCGCTTCTCTTTGTGAGAGCGTTCTGTTCTGCTCATAGTGCATATGGCATCCATTCCCTGGACGATTAAAATAAGTATTAATCGTATATGATGGCATTTCAGGGCGTAATCGTCCATAATATGTTGATCTACTCCCTTTCCCTGCCTTATAGCTTTCCCTAATTTGCTCAAGTCTTTTCGAGGGAACACTTTCCGGAATATCTTTCCAATTTCCTCCCGGAGGAACACAATTGACCACTTGCATATCTAATTCACTAAGAGTTGATGCATAGTGATTATATATCATATTTTGCATATCTCCTTTTTCATTGTTATCTTTATAGTTCTCAACGAGTTGTTGTTTTTCTTCATCTGTGATTCCAAAAGAAGATACAACACTTTCATACTCATCAGAAGAAAGATTATATAGTAAAGCTGTCCTTACTTCTAACTCTCTTTCAACATTATTGCCTGCTAACTGACTATCAACCAATCTGATTATTTCATCATCTATGATTGGTTCAGGCACATGAATTTGCTTTACCACTCCTGCTGAAACATGATTAGATACTAAAAGGCTTCTAGCTTGGAATTCATATATCAGGGAATTCATTATTGCTAATAGCATTTTCATATATGGCAGAGCGTCTTCTTTGCCATATATTACCCCCAGCGAATTACCACATATATATCCTGGAGGTAATAAAGTCGCTTTAATTCTTCTTACCTGAGAATCTCTAGACACATCTCTCCAAACTATTTTATACATATTGGTGCTATCGGGTGCCTGAACTATGTTTTCATTTAAAAACAACCCGTCTCCAACAAATGAATATCTATCAACCATGTAACCCTTTGCAAATTCAATCTTCCCATTTTTATTCAGTTTATCGCTGACCTTCGTTTCATCAAGTTCTCTTGTAAAAGCAATGCTACAATGTTTGCAGTATTCTAAAGTCGCAGGTAACACTGCAAGTTTCATCATTACAGGTATTGATGCCAGTCCGGTTTTCAAAGGAATACAATAATCATTACTTTTTAAATATTCATAAATAGCTTTTTCAATTTTCTTCTCTTTATATTCAGTTTTATCAATGTATGTTTTCACAAAGAAATCCTGCTGATCCACGCCATTTCTTACTACGAAAGTGCAACTTGAAATGTCTGCTTTCCCGTACAGTTTCAACTCAGCTGGATAATATGTGATATCTGCCACCTTATAATTTTCGAAAATCCACTTTCTTAACTCTCCAGAAACTTGGTCATTAAACAATGAGGCTGGTGACACAATCCCACAAACTCCGCTAAACTTAATAGTTCTTAGTGCAACTTCTGTTCCACACCTAGCTAAATTCGTACCCCATTTTCCAAATTTTCTAGACGGCTGTGAGATAGGAAATTCACTTTTCATAAATCCATCATATTTTTCTATCGCAACACGATATGCTTCCAATGCTTCTTCATTGTTGGATTTATTAAATAATTTCTGTGGTTTAAGAAGACTCCAAGGAGGATTAGTTACACAGATATCATAGTGACCTTTGATTAATTGATATCCAACAAATGCATCATATTTTTTTGCGTCTATTTCGTATGATAACTGATAAGCATTACATATTTCTTCCACATTTTGTTTTGCAACATTTACAGCAACTTCATCAATGTCCCATAAAGAAATATATAATTTTCTACCATGAATGATATCCTTCTGGATAAGCTGAATAATTGTCTCAGATATTAATCTTCCATCCCCACAAAAAGGATCAATCAATTTTATGTCTCTTGAAAAAACATCTAGTTTTACATTTTCTACTATCGTTTCCACCATTCGTTTTGCGACTGTAAAATCCGTATAAAATTTTCCTAATAATTTATCATCTTCAAATGAAGTTTGAGCAAAATCACTCATGAATTTATAGTATTCTTCACTCAAAGAGAATGCTGCCTCAATTTGCATGCCATTTACCACCTAGTACATAATTTAATCCATTGCGCTCTTACCGCTTTTTACCCACTCATCAAGTTCAGATTTTTTGAACTTCCATTGTTTTCCTATCTTATGTGCCGGGATTCCAAATTCCTTTTTTATCCAATTTCGAATGCTATCTTTATTTACATCTAGATATTCTGCTGCGGCTTCAATGCCGATCCATTTATCATCTATTACTTCACTCATCTATAAACCTCCTGAATATCTTTTGACTCGTTTGTTATATTAGCATAAAATCTCGTCCGTTTCAACGAATACATATGATTTCATATGAATTGAAATGATTTTATATGCTAAAAAATTGCCAAAAACAACATGAAGTTAAATGTAAACTCTCATTAAAACTGAACCCCGCTAGGGTTCAAATCTTTGTTATCCATTCCCTAGTGTCAACCCTACCGAGTAGACCAGTTCCCACTTAGCTATTTTTAAGCACCAAAAAAGGACTTTCCGCAAGACTTCATATACCTTTTAACGATAGTCACTGAGAAAGTCCTTTAACTGCTACACTATATTTACTTATCCAGGTTCACCTTTGACATCAAAACTACCGTCTCAATGGTTGGCTCTTTAGGTAGTGAAACCTCATATACTGATTCACCCTTATAAGATACTGGGAATCTGAAATGAATTGTTTTTACCGTTGTTCCTCGTTTTGTTCCATTCTTTGGGTAAAGTTCTATGCTTTCTATAAAACTTTGCATATAACTTTTCTTTTCATATTCATTCATTTTATCATATATTTCACCAAAAAGCTTTAAAACATCAATAATACTTTCTTTTGTTAGAGACTGTTTTTTTATGCTTTCAAGTCGTGCTTCAGCATCCGCAACTCTTTTTTCTGCATCATCAAGTTCATCAAATGCCTCTTCGAGCCTTCTATTAATACTTTCATACATACGATCATAATGCTTGCTTGTAACATCTAATTTATCTTGTTCAATTTCTAGTTTGTGTTGTCTTCCTTGTGCTTGACGTACATCCTTATATGCCTGATCAAGTGCTTTTTCAATTTCTTTTATATCAATACTTTCACCAACTTGTTCCTCAATCACAACCCCAAATGTTTCTTCATTTGCCAACTTCATTATAATATCACGTACTTGCTTATCAATAGATGTACAAGAGATTTGACCAAAGTTGCATTTATGTCCTTTGGTTTGAGCAGTTAGATTTGGTCTACACATATAACTATAATAAGTAGGATACGACGTACCATCTTTTCGCTTTCTTCCTCTCATTGGTACACCATATAAAGATCTTCCACACTCCGGACATTTTAGTAATCCAGACAAAATATATTCATGTTCCTTTTCTATTTTTAATTTCTTTCCACCGGTTTCTTGCCTCTTTCTTCGTGCAGTATCCCAAGTTATTTGTTCAATGATTTGCATTTCTTTAACTTCTGTCATAATATAATCATCTGATTTAACCCTGTGCATAGACTCTGGATCATCTTCTCTAGCCTTTGTTGCAGTTCTCCCATAAACAAGATTACCTGTATAAGTAGGGTTATCAATAATATGTTTTATATTTCTTTCATTAAAAAAGTTGTATCCATTTTTTGTACGATTTCCTTTTTTATAACCATGTTCGTTCAAATATTTTGCAATACCAGTAAATCCCATATTTGTTGTATTATACTTATCAAAAATAATTCTTACTATTTCAGCTTCTTCATCATCAACAACTAACTTGCCTGTATCTTTATCAAGTTTATATCCATAAGGTGTAATGCCACCATTAAACAAGCCCTGTCGCGCCTTTTCTTTGCGACCTGCCATCGTTTGCGATAAAATATTTTCTCGTTCTATCTCTGCGACAGCTCCTAATACCGAGATTATCAACCTTCCAGATTCAAGCGATGAATCTATATTATCTGCCACACAAATCAAATGAACACCATAAAATCTCATAGTTTTAAGTGTGCCAAGAATGTCTGCCACATTTCTTCCAAAACGTGAAAGCTTATATACTAACACAAAACTCACATCATCTTTTCTTGCAACGATATCATCCAACATTTGTTGAAATCCATCACGACCAACAATACTTTTTCCAGAACGCCCTTCGTCCGTATATTCACCTGCCACAACCATATCATGACGGCGTACTTCTTTTAAAATTTCAACCTTTTGAGCATCAAGTGAATAGCCTTCAACCTGCATCTCTGTAGATACACGCGTGTAAATATATACCTTTGCTCCTTTATGCGGAACCTCAACTCTCATACTATTTTCACTACCTTTCGTATAACCGTTATACTTGCATTATAACAACAATATATGAACATTTAAATAACAAGATTACTTTTACAAGAAAAAAGCAGGACAAATTGCCCTGCTAAAGAATTCTTCACATCGCCTTATACTCCATCACAAGCAGATGAATCACTCTTTGTTCCGATTTCTGCACCATATTTTTTAATCATCTCAATCATAAAATTAGCGCATCTTATTTTCGCTTCTTTCTCAAGCTTTTCCTTGTTCCTTTTTTTTTGACTCATTTCATTGTTTTGGAGTGTATCGATTCTTTTGTCATCCATACGACACGCCTCCTTCCAAAACATTCAATGAATAATTCTCAATAATCATATGTAAGAAAAGCGTTTTTTTTCGAAGGTGTTTGTATCAAAAATCGGAAGATTTTTGAATTTGCGTTCAATCAGTCTATTTTAAATCAAAAATCAGACATATATATAATGAGCACTGCTCAATAGGGTATACTCTAAAATACATTCAAATCCCTGCCTCTATGTGTTAAAATAGAGTTGAAAAATGCATTTTTGAGCATATTGCCCTCCACATCTTAGAGTCTATTTGAACAATAGGAGGAGTAAAAATGACTAAAGGAAAAAACATCGCATATGTCAGAGTATCAACAACAGATCAAAACGAAGCAAGACAGAATGAAGCTCTCAATAAGTACAACATTGACAAGTGGTATGTCGAAAAAATAACAGGTAAAGATACGAATCGACCTAAGCTTATTGAAATGTTAGATTTTATCCGCGAGGATGACACTGTTTACGTGGAAGAATTCTCAAGATTAGGCAGATCCACACAAGACTTACTTGACATAGTACAACATATAGAAAACAAAGGTGCTAAATTTATTAGCATCAAGGAGAATTTCGATACTAAAACACCCGCAGGCAGACTTCAAATGACAATGATGGCTGCTATCGCGGAATTTGAAAGGTCTATGATTTTGGAAAGACAACGTGAAGGTATTGCTATCGCAAAAAAAGAAGGAAAATATAAAGGTCGCAAAAAGATCAAACGAACAGACATTGATATCCATTATGATAGATATATGTCAAGGAAAGCGAGTAAAACTCAAATTGCTAACGAGCTAGGAATCAGTCGAAACACTTTAACACGCCTATTTAACGAGTATGAAAAAACACTTTCTGGAGGTGATCAATAATGTTACTTGATCTATTAGAAACATATGTTTCTGAGGAAGAAACAATACGTATCATTGCAGAACAAATTATTAACGGAGAATCCGATGAGGAATTGCTAAAGCAGTACCCTAATGAGTTAGTCGAAAGAGCACACCTATACGCTCTCTCGTTATATTATTAAACACATTCTTTCATAAAAATTGGGAAGACGATAAAAAATCGTCTTCCCTTTATTTATCTTTGCATTGTTCTTTGCATAAGTGCCCAAAGTCCATGAAGCAACGCCCCCATTGTATGCTTCCCTGACGCGGCAGATTTAATAGGAGCAGATACGACTCCACGTATAGCTGATACCTTTCCAACAGAAGTGATATTCTTAATTTCCTTCTTTGTGATATCCTTAATTCTTTCCTTATCTCTTACTTTTTTCATATCGGGACCAATTAAATCAATTCTATTAATTTCTGAATCAATCGCTTCTTTTCCAATAAATACTTTTCCGTCGACTACCATTTTAAGATTGTCTGGATCCAAGAATTTCACTTTACGACCGTTAGCTTTAATTTCCGGTGTTTCAGACACATTATCCGCCTTCATCAAATTAATTGCTGCTTGTCTAGTTTTTTCAGCATGTTTGACCATATCGTCCTTGTCTTTTGCAATTTGTGCCTGTCTAAGTTTTTCATCGATATTATCTATCATGATCACTACCTCCTCAATTTTTTATTTTCAATTACTATATGTATGATAAAATCCACTGAAACAAAATTTTATCTGAGTTTTTTGTTGTATGAGAATATTTCTAACATATTATTAACGAGTATAGATAATTGGAGTTCAAAAGAGTTAACGCTTAGGACTCAATTTCTATATCTCATTGTTTCCTCGTGTTAGTCTCCTTTCACAAAGGGTGGTTGTAGTGTTCCGGATTGCAACCATCCACTTTCAAATTATCCGGATATTTTAGGAGGAATTTTAAATGAACAAAGAAAGACTTAGAAAAGATGTATACGAAATGGTATGGGCAAAACTAACCCAACAATTAAAAATGCACATTGCTATCGAAGAGGATCCTGAAGATGATAAACTTGATGACATTGAGGCCTTGATTAGTGTTTCGAAATACTATGGCACTTTCTCTTGGGTATTATCACGCGAAGGACAAGAATTACAAATCCATGCACTTGATAATGGAAACGTTACCTTAGTTATCGAAGAACAGGTTCATCGTACAATAGTTATTAAACTCAACTATGAGAACGACTCTAACGAATTTTTAACAACCGTCGAAAATACAATTGTAGACTTTATCCAGATTTTTTATACTGGAAACTGGCATATCCTAGCTGATTACCTTAGCCCAGCAGCTTCTGGTGAAACCGACTGGCGAGAGTTACTTGACCTTTACAAAAAATACGAGGCAGAACATCCATATATGTGTGGAAATATCACATATTTGTAAATTCCTAAAATACAGTACAAAAACGACCATATTAGAGTATTTTTCAACTCTGACATGGTCGTTTTTTTTAGAAACGTCTAATCACAGATGAAACTAATAACCTCTAATTGCCGAAACAATAGAATCTGTATTCCATCTTACAATTTTATCAGCAGCATTTTTTACTACAGCTGAAGTTCTTTCTGAACCCCATAGTTCAATAGCAATTATTTTCTTATTCATAGACTTTGCAAGTTCAATTTCAATATTTATCCATTTGCTATATGTAGAATAAACTCCAGCCATGATAAGCACACAGCTTGCAGGTTGCATTTGTCTTCTGATAGCTTCCTTCAATTGATATGCATATGAAGCATTGTGAATCGAATCATTTTTAGGAACCGAATAATCACGATAATCAAAATATGGTTTTGATCTTAGCATATTTGTTAATTTATCATATGCATCGCCATATGCCCATGAATGGCTTATAAATAAGTTGTAAGTCATTGAATTCCTCCTTGTGAACAGCATTTAATAGCAATAATGGTGATAATCGCTATTAAGTATAAAACAATAAACATTATCGGAAGTATTTTTTCCAATTTTGTTCCATCTTGGTATTTTTTATTTTTTTCTAATCTTTTCCATTCATCGTTAAATGGCTTAACCGGTAATTTTTTTTCAATGTCGTTTATTACATTAAACTTTTCAGTATTAAGCAGTTTATAGTTACGAATAAATAACAGCCATATAACACTAACCACTATTCCAGCCACAAGTATAAATAAAGATTTCACATCCCAATTAATTGAAATTGCTGCTACAATAGCCAAATTCAATGTTACAAAAATGTTATTCATCGTATCTCTTCGTTGACTAACTGAATTCGCCATTTCAACACAAGTTTGCCATTGGGCTAATACAATTTCTGTTTTATCATCTGTTGTTTTCAATAACATACCTCCTTATATTTCGTAAATATCGTATAAAACCTCTTTTTATTGTGTATTTCGAAACACAACAAGCATTTTCTGTAATATTTGAGAATTTAAATATTCTTCTTTGATAGCATCCATATTATAACCATCAACTTCTTCGAAGTAAGGTAACCATATATTGTCAATATAGTTTTCCTTTTTATCCCAATTAAGCTTGAGATATTCTTTGAAATTCTCTTTTTCACTATCACACTCAAATACAAGAATACATTTCATAAACTGATTATGTGCAATTGTTTCATCATCACCATCTGGATGATAGTAAAATTCGTGAACAATATATTCAATAGAGTTTTTAATATAATACTTAAAAGCAACATCCCAATTATGATATTGTGTCAATGAAATACCATCTGTTCTTGGCGAAGGAGTAAAATAGCGTCCACCATCAAGAGACACACCCTCTAATGAAGCAAGCATTGTTTGATGATAATATAGATTAATATCATACCATCTAGGATGAATATCTGTTTGATTGAATAAATAGTATTGATATCCATTTTTGCTATCGTCCATTACTGTTTCTATTGTAAATTCAGGTGAAAATCTATAATACATTTTTTCATCAAAACTGCCAGGTGAACAATCCCATAAATCAGGATTTTTCAGATATATCATCATTCTTTCTAGTGCAGGTAAATCTATTCCGAATCTTTTACGCCATAAGTATTCAACATCATTCAAGTCAGCTTGTTTATCTATTGCAGTATTGTTATCAACAATTCGTGTATATATATGATAAGGACGAACTATCTTTCCATATAATTCCCCTTTTTCATTTTTGACCGATTTATCCCGATATTCCTTATCTAAGTAAAATGGTGTATCAAGGCTATCCTTTATAATAAGCACATCTATTTCATGATTATCTATGGTTATAGTTTGAACTTCAATTCTAGGGCGGACTCCTCCTGCAAAAGAAATATTTCTTAAAATATCTACTATGCTTTGCTGGTTTCGTCTTCTTTTATCATCTTCGATACCTTTGATAGCAAAGGTTTTATCTTCCACGCCAAAGATGATATATGAATCTCTTCTTGGCCGATTATTTGCCATACATAAAATATCATGAACCAATTCTGCTTTATCATGATGGTGTACTTCTTTAAAATCCCACCAATCATCTTCACGATGTGTTGCTATCAATTGTGTAATTTCGTCATAAAGCATTTATTCACCATCCTTCTTCAAACCATAGTAAGTGGATTCTTCAGCCACCTTTAAGACGGTATCAACAGGAGTATACTGATAAAGCTTTGCATTTCCACTCGTACCAGCTGTGGTCATGTCAGAATTTTCTTCGAAATTCTCAACCTGTTCCATAACTTTGTTGAACACTTCAGGGCTATACTGTGGTGGATATCCATTCTTAACAAGACAAATCTTAATATCAAGTTTCAACTGATTTCTGACATTCTGGTTGTTAAGCCAATCTGCAAAGGAAGATTTAGTATCGATTATTTCTTTAACCTTCTTTGCAAGGCTTTTGCATTTGTCATTCACAACTACACCGTCAATTTCTTTATCAATTCCATACTCAAAGTTGTACTGATCACGTAAAGCAATCAAAATATCATAGAATGCCTTTTCTTCAAAAGTTAATCCGATTTTACGGAAACTTTCTCTGTTTTCATTCATCTGACGTAGAATAGCAAGTGCCTGTTCAGTAGCAGCCTTAATAATATCTTCAGATGCCTGTTCCTGTGTTGCTCCAGCTTCTTCAACAGTAAGATGCTTACGTCTTTCATGATAGTCTGCAATAGTCTTTTCAAGCATCTCTTGGAATGTTTTGGCTGCTATCTGATTAATCTTACCATATTCCTTAATCTGCTTACGGAGCATTTTGATCAAAAGTTCAAGCTTAGTAGCTGGCATTTTAACATCAGATAACTTTTCAAAATATTCCGGAGAGAAGATATCTTCTTCTTCGCCACTTTCAAGAACACTTTCTACTTCATTATACTTAAGTGCTTCTTCAACCATTTTTGCTACTGCACGATTCATTGTATCGGCGTCCACATCACTTGTACCACTCATTTTACGTACAAATCCAGCGATAGCCATAAGACATTGAGCAAGGGCAGATTCTTCTTCTCCAAGCTCTCCTGAAGGCTGACAAATATCGAAAGCAGTTCTCATACGTTTTACAGTTTTCAAGAAATACGTCTTAAAAGAAACCTTACCAGTTTCACTACTTAGTTCTTCTGTTGACGCGAATACATATTCTGCAGCCTTTGAAAGTAGCTTATAGCGCTCTATAGGGTCGCATTCAGGATTTAGGAAAGGTAATAGGTCATAATCTACAAACAGCGTTTTAAGGACTTCTAATTCCTCTCTAAATATCATCGTTGCTTGTTCAACATCATCCGAAGTCGGTGCAACTGATGTGTTACCGCCATAAACTTTCATAGCTTCACGCATATTGTCACGAATACCAATATAATCAATAATCATTCCGTGGTCTTTACCCGGAAATTTTCTGTTTACACGGCTAATAGTTTGAATAAGCAGATGTTTTTTAAGTGGTTTATCATTGTATAAGAATGTAAGCGAAGGAACATCAAATCCTGTAATCCACATATCAACAACGATAACAATACGGAAATTTGATTTTTCTTGCTTAAATGATGCATCAAGTTCTTCTGAACGCTTGTCATTCTTAACACCACCAAGGTAGTTATACATTTCAGGTTCATCATTACTTCCAACACTTGAAACCATCGCCATAAACGGCATAGGTTTTAATTTCTTTAGTTCTTCCTCTGAAGCATAAACTCCATCTGGAACTTTCTTTTCTTCAAACCATTCAGGATATTTATTTTTGAATTTAAGAAGAAGTGCATAAGCAATCGCTCTACTGGAACATACAACCATAGCTTTTTGTGTTCTGTCCGGATCTTGATCACAGGCAGAAACATAATGGTCATGAATATCTACAGCGAGTCTTTCCAAACGCGATGGCTCCCCAAGAATAACTTCCATAGAACTCATTGCACGTTTACTTGCTTCAATATCATCATATGTTGCACCATCTTCGGCACATTTTTTATAGTAATTTTCAATTTCGGATGCCTTGTCTTTGTCAAGTAACACCTTTGCGATACGAGGGTGATACTTAATAGGAACAGTAAGGCCATCGGCAACAGCCTGATCCATAGTGTAACGGTCAATTTCTTCACCAAATGTTTGATAAGTCTCTGCAATTGGTGTTCCTGTAAAACCTACGAAAGTTGCTTGGGGAAATGCTTCCTTTAGGACTTTCGCATATGGCTTTGATACCATTGCTTTCATATTTTCATCAGCATCTTTGCTAAACTGAATTTTCTTTGAATGCTCAAGCTGTGTTCTATGAGCTTCATCAGAAAAACATATAATATTCTTACGGTCATTTATAAGACCGATTTTATCATCTTCGCGGTCGCAAAACTTTTGAATAGTGCAAATGTAAAAGCCACCACTTTGTCTTGCTCCAAGTTCTTCTCGTAGTTGTTTTCTATTCTTTACGACTGATACCTCTCCAAGATTTAAGAACTCTTTACTCTTTGTGAAAAGTTTTGCACCTTGTTTCTGTAATTCTTCTCTGTCCACAATCAATATAATTGTAGGTGAGCCAATTTCTGGAATATCAGTGCATCTAAGAGCAAGCTGACGAGCAAGGAATGCCATTGTATACGTCTTTCCGCATCCTGTAGCTCCAAAGTATGTACCACCTTTACCAGTTCCTTCAACAATAGATTTAACAATGCTTTGCTTCAATAATTTAGATGCAAAGAACTGCGGATAACGGCATACAATTTCAACTTCTTCATGATCATAAATTGTATCCTGAAAGTAAATATAATCTCTAAATAATTCAAGGAAACGTGCTGGGCTATATACCCCCTTAATCATTGTTTCTGTTTCCGCAAATGGTAATGTTGATACCTCATCTCCATCGTTCACCCTACGCCACGCATAGAAATGCTCATAAGGCGTGCGAACAGTGCCTAGTCTTGTCTTTACACCATCAGAAATACAAGCAAGTGGGCAGTAATGTAAAAGATGAGGAATATCACGCCAATAACGAATATTTATCTGCTCCCATGCATCAAACACCGTTGCGTGTGCATCTCCAGGATTTTTAAGTTCAACCACACAAAGTGGCATACCATTCACAAATAACAATACATCCGGTCTACGATTTTCTTTTTGGCCGTTATTCATATATTCAACAGTAAACTGATTAACAACTCTAAAAATATTGTTTTCAGGGTTTTCAAAATCAATCAGATTTACCATCTTAGCAAGTCCATTTTGAGGAGTAAACTGAACACCATCTACCATCCAGCCATAAACCTTATGAAGTGTAGCAAAATCGCTCTCAGCGCCTACAAGACGCACATTATCAAATATTTGTGATACTTCATCTTCATTCAAATCTCTATCTGTGTTTGAAATAAATGTTTTGAAGTCATCTGCAATCAACACATCCTTTTTTGTACGATTTATTTTGTTGCCTGCGATATAGTTCCAACCTTCTTTTTCAAGAAAACCTATGAAGGCATATTCAAAATCAGACTCACAAAAATGACCATTATAGTCTTTTAGCCTAGACATAGGCTACGCCTCCTTTCTCGCCTCTTCGATAGAGCCTTTTATCAAAACAGGGCAGATATCTTTAATTTGTGATTTGAGTCTATCGTTAATACTTTTCCGTTCCTTATATACCGTGAAAATATCAACAATGTCCTTTTGAATATCAATCGAAGGAATTGGAAATTTCACTTCTTTCATTAAGTTGAAATCGAAAGTATCTCTAACAGAACCTGCAGCATAATACCATGTATATCTTTGAAACTCAGTTCTTCCAAACCATAACATTAAATATTCAGGCAATACTTTACTTGTATTTGTTACTCTGAATACCGAATACATCGGTGATACAACACATGGTTCATCATCAGAATACATTGCAATAGAACCGATGTTGATTCTGGAAGGGTTATAAGCAATATTACCCTTTGGCACAATAGTATATTTGCTAATATCTACTCCCTGCATATTTGCACGAGTGTCGATAAACGAACCACTTGATTCTACTCCTTGAACATGAGTATATAAGCCTTTTGAATTTGTATCATTTACAGGTTCGATATATGGTCCAATTTCCTCACAAGGTATTTTTCTTCTTAAGTCTTCAATATACGCATCGCATGTAAGTTTCAAATCCTCTAAGCCACGCTCATAGCATTGTTGGTTTGATGACATGGCATTATAGATTCCTGCATATTTTCTTTGAGTATCTATATCTGGTAGAGGAACAATAATGTCACTCATATCTTTAAAGTTAAATTCTGGTCTTTGACTTCCAAAATTTCTGAAAGTAACTTCTCTTTTAAACTCATCTCTATGGAAATAAATATATAGCCACTGTGGGTCTATGATTTTCTTTCCTTCTTCTGTGAGATAGAAAATCATATATAAATGAGAAACAATGCATAATCCTTCTGTTCTGTATGCTAATGAGCCAAGATTTAATCGAGTTGGGTTATATACAAAGGCACCATTGTTTACTATTTTATATGGTTTCAAATCTACCCCAAGAGTACTTCCTTTCGGTGGAGCAAATACACCACTACTGTTAACACCTGTTATCAATTCCTCTCCATATTTTAAATCGGAATTGTTTTCTGTAGATCGTTCGATATAATCTCCCAGTCTAATACTAGTCAATGCCATAACCAATCCCCCTAAATGCGTCCTCCAACATTTGCTGGGATTTCTTTTCAGCTTTCATAATATCCTGCATTTCAGTCTGAATACGTGACATCTCCTTTTCATAGTCGATATCCAAATCATGGTCAATGAACTCGATGTACTTACTTGGAGTTAATGCCCAATTTTTACTTTCAATTTCTTTGATTCCAACACTACGATAAAGTTCTGGAATTTCATAATTTGTTCCGTCCGTGCCTTCGTTCTGCCAAGCATGATAAATTGAAGATGCTCTTTCAATCTGTCCGGTAAGGTTGATTGTTATGTCTTCAGTATTTTTGGAATCATTTGAAGAAAGAAAAACTTTCTTTTTGCTCTGGCGTTTTACAGGGTTTTCTGTCCAGGTACGCAAATCCATGAATAGAATCTCGTGTTCACGGTTACGAAGATTTCTACCATGATAGTTACCACCTTTTTTATTCTGATTAAGAATCCATAAAGTAACACTGATGTCAGTAGTAATAAACAATTCTCTTGGAAGAACGATAATAGCCTCAACCTTATCATTCTGAATCAGTCTTTTTCTGATTTCCAATGTATCACTATCATTTAATGCACCATTAGCAAGCAGAAATCCTGCAACACCATTTGACTTTTTAAGATGAGAAAGCATATGTAAAATCCACGCATAGTTGGCATTACTTGCAGGTGGAGTTCCATAATCTGTCCAACGAGGATCATTCTGTAAGTTTTCATCATACCAACCTTTAAGATTAAATGGTGGGTTCGCCATAATGTAGTCGAAATACAATCCTTTATGCAAATCATTGGTGAAAGAAGAATCACTCATATCACCAAGATGATGACTAATACCTCGTAGCGCAAGGTTCATTTTTGCAAGTCGATAAGTGGCAGCCTCTTTTTCTTGGCCGTAAACATTTACACTGGATATACTTCCTTGCTTTGATTTCACAAGTTCAGCACTCTGGATAAACATACCACCAGAACCACAAGCTGGATCCGTTGCCACTCTGAAATCGATACAATGTAACAATGCACCGGATACCCCATTAACGATGAACACGCCACCCTGTTAACGATAGTGAACCGGTGCAGGGGGCGTGTTTGTTTTTATCTAAGGTATTCGCATATTTTGTTGCAGTTATCGTCCAAGTTTTTCTTCTCGTTACATGCCTTTGAAAGTTTCCTGACAGTTGATTCTAACGAGAAAAGTGAAACACGTCTCCGTTGTATCGGGGTCCCTCTTTCGGTATAATAAGGCTACTGGGAGGTGAACAGGATGAAAGAAATGAATCTTGGCCGGATTCTGATTGAAAACCGCCATAAACGGGGAATTACTCAGGAAGAACTGGCGACCCATATTGGCGTTTCAAAAGGCGCGGTTTCTAAATGGGAGACAAACTCTTCCTTACCAGATATTTCGTTGTTGCCGCAGCTGGCTTCCTATTTTGATATCACCATTGATGAACTGATCGGATATGAGCCGCAGATGGAAAAAGAGGAGATTAAGAAACTCTATCTCCGCCTTTCCAAGGACTTTTCCGTGTTGCCTTTTGACGATGTTCTGGCTGAATGCCTGGAAACGGCAAAGAAGTATTACTCCTGCTATCCTCTGCTGTTTCAGTTGGGTACACTTTTAATCAATCACGCAGCGCAGGCTTCCAATTCGGAGCAGGTGACACAAATCATGGAAAAGGCCCTGGAATGGTGACACCGCGTCAGGACCGAGGCGGACGAACCGAATCTCCAAAAAGAAGCGTTGTTAATGGAATCATTTTGCCTTCTTCAGCTCCAGCGTCCAGCGGAAGCCATCGATATTCTGGAGCCAGTTGAAATGCAGGCCGGTTCTCCGGAACCACTGCTGGCATCCGCATATCGAATGACCGGCAATGACCAGGAGGCAAAAAAGATCCTTCAGGCCGGAATATACAAAGAGATTATGGTCCTATTAGATTTGTTCCCTTCCTATCTAAACTTATGCCTGAATGATACGGAGCAGTTTGCAGAAGCCTGTGAACGGTTTTATCGCATAGCAGATATTTTTCAAATGAAAACGCTGCATCCCAGCATCCTTTTTGGAGTTTATATCACGATTGCGCAGGACTGGATGGCACTTGGAAATACCGAACAGGCGCTGGATGTTCTCATGCAGTATACAGAGCTTGCCGTCAGCGATATTTACCCATTGCATTTGCATGGGGACAAATTTTTTAATCTTCTGGATGAGTGGCTGGAAGGCGAGCTTGTTTTAGGATCGTTTCCGCCAAGAGATGAAACGCTGATCCGGCACAGTATCACACAGGCTCTCAGTGAAAACCCCGCCTTTCTGCCCTTGGCAAATAACCCACGGTTTCAGGCGATGGTTGACCGATTGAGGGCAAATGAGGAGGGAAAATAAATGGAGACTGTTACCATACAATCACTGTCTAAGACATATACCGGCGGGAAAGAAGCGTTAAAGCAGCTCTCCTTGTCGCTGAGTGCAGGGGAAGTATTCGGTTTTGGGTACTAACGGCGCAGGGAAAACAACAACTGTAAAACTTCTTACCGGAGTCCTTACCCCTTCTGGAGGTTCTTGTGAGATCTTGGGAGTCAATCCCCATACCCAGCCGGAGAAAGCACATTTGCTTTCAGGAATTGTGACAGAACACGCACAGATGTATAACAACTTGACCGGTATCGAAAACCTGTTGTTCTATGCGACAGCCTTCGGATTAAAGCAAAAAGAAGGAGAGCAGCGGGGAGAATTGCTGCTGAGGGAATTAGATCTGATGGAGGCGAAGGATCGGAAACTGGCTACCTATTCTACCGGTATGAGACAGAGACTCTCTCTGGCACGGGCATTGCTGCATCGGCCCAAAGTTCTTTTTCTTGACGAGCCGACTTCCGGCCTTGATCCGGAAAGTGCGCAGAATGTCAACCAGATGATTCAAAATCTGGCCCGCAAAGAGGGAGTCACCATTTTCCTCTGTACCCATCAGCTCAGGTATGCACAGGAGATTTGCACCCGTTACGGGTTGATCGAACAGGGATCACTTCTGGCTTCGGGCACCATGGAAGAATTACGCGCTCAGGTTTTTACGACGAAAACGCTTTGTGTCTGCGCGTCGGCTGTTCCGGACGGTTTGAACTTTATTAAGCGCGGAGCCAATGAATTTGAAGTCAATATACGGGATAAAAAAGAAATTCCGGGTTTGGTGCGAAAGATCGTGGAGGCTGGTGAAGATATCTATTCTGTCAATCTCATGGAACCCAGTCTGGAAGATATCTATTTTGCGCTGACTACCGGCAGAAAGGAGGACCGAGGGATATGAAAACTACAATGTATGCGATCATCAAAAAGGATTTTCGTGGTCTCGCGGCCAACCGCAGATTATTTATCGCTCTTTTAATCGTCCCTCTGATTCTGACCATTGTGCTACCCTCAATTTTTTTGATTACCATCCATTTCATACCGGATGATCCGGATATTATGAGGCTGCTGGACCTGCTCCCCGAAACATCCCGCATGGACAGTTTGGAGCTTACGCTCTCCAGCATGATTCTGAATTATATCCTGCCGGTATTCTTTTTGGTCATTCCCATTATGACCGCTTCCATTATGGCGGCCAGTGCCTTTGTGGGAGAAAAAGAACGTCATACCCTTGAAACATTGCTCTACTGCCCGCTTACTCTCAAGCAGATTTTTCGGGCAAAGGTATGGGCTTCTTTCCTTTTGAGTATGCTTGTCTCGCTGATCACATTCGTGGCTATGTTCCTGGTCATCGAAACAGAACTGTTTTTCCTTATGGGCAGATTATTACTTCCCAGTATCAGCTGGCTGGTGGTGTTGTTGCTGGTGTCTCCTGCGATCTCCCTGATTGCCGTTACCCTTATCGTTCGGGGCTCTGCCAAGGCGCAAAGTGTGGAGGAATCTCAGCAGGTTGCCGTTTTCCTGCTCCTTCCGCTGCTTCTGCTGATCGTGGGACAGTTTACCGGTGTTCTTCTTATGAATGTCTGGATTCTGCTGGGCCTTGGCGTGGTTTGTGCGGTACTCGCCTGGATTTTGCTGCAAAAATCTATGGGGCGGTTCACTTATGAAAAACTTCTACAATAAAGAAAGGCTCGATAAGGCTCGATACAGCGATGTATCGAGCCTTCCTTTTATTCAACTTGTATCACCTATTATACTTACGCAACCAAACATAACATTTTTTGCTTGCCATAGTTGGTAGAACTTTTGAAAAGTCAAGCGTATAATGAGAGTAGGAGGTGTGAAAAGTATGAAAATGCAGAAAAGTAATATCGCCTATAATTTGACTACACTGCGTCAACTTAATAAATTTTCCCAAGAAGAAGTAGCCGAGCGAATTGGTGTTTCCCGGCAGGCTGTTGCAAAATGGGAAGCAGGCCAATCAGTACCCGATATCCTGAATTGTGACGCGCTGGCAAAACTATATGATGTGGAACTCGACGACCTGATCCATTACGACCAAGGGCAGACTGGCGAAAGCATACCGCCTAAGGGTAAGCACATATTCGGAACTGTTCGTGTGGGGGAACGCGGTCAGATTGTACTTCCCAAGCAGGCCAGAGACGTATTCAAAATTAAGCCCGGAGATATGTTAGTTGTTTTAGGGGATGAAGAACCGGAACATCCGGGAATTGCACTGATGAAAGAAGATTTTTTTCTGGGTATTGCTCAATTATTCAAAACTGCTTTGAATATGGCAGATACACCAGACGGAAAGGAGAAAAAATAATGGAAGCTGTATTGAGCGTCCAGAGTATCAATAAGCACTACCCCGGATTTGCTCTGGAAAATGTCAGCTTTTCTCTTGCGCCTAACCGTATTATGGGGCTGATTGGTAAAAACGGAGCGGGGAAAAGTACAACCTTAAAGGCTATTCTCAACATGGTGTCGCCAGAAAGTGGGAATGTCACCATGTTCCAAAAGAATTTCTATCAGTATGAAAAAGAGTGCAAGCAACGCATAGGCGTTGTGTTTGGTGGGATTGACTTTTATCCGTTGAAGAAGCTCTCTACTATTACGGCTGTTACTCAAAAATTTTACACGGACTGGGATGAGGAGCAGTATCAAAAATATATCAAGCGTTTTGCTTTGAATGAAAGTAAAAAATTCAAAGAACTTTCAAACGGAATGAAAGTAAAATACCTGCTTGCACTGGCATTGTCCCATCATGCCGAGTTACTGATTTTGGATGAACCGACTTCTGGTCTGGACCCGGTATCCCGTGAGGAATTGCTTCATATTTTTCGGCAAATTGTGAAAAACGAAAAATGTTCTATTCTGTTTTCTACACATATTACTTCTGATTTGGATAGATGTACAGATGATATTACCTATATTCAGAATGGGCGGGTATTGCAAAGCGCAGATAAAGATACATTTTTGCGTTCCTTTGAGCATTTGAAAACCCCAGATGATTCGGGGCCGCTCACTTTGGAAGAAATTATGCTGCGTACAGAAAGGAGTGAATGGGACGATGACATTACTGTATAAGGAAATGAGGCTTGTAGCCCATCCAACCTCAATTGTTTTTGCCTTTTTAGGCTGTCTTGTTCTGGTGCCATCCTATCCTTACAGTGTAATTTTTATGTTTGGCTGTTTAGCACCTTACATCACTTTTTTGAATGCGCGAGAAACAAATGATGTCTGGTACACAGCCGTTTTACCAGTAACAAAACGGGAAAGTGTTCTGGGGAAATGCCTGCTTGTCGTTTTCTTTCAGCTATTTCAACTGCTTTTCTCTATCCCGTTTGCACTTTTGCGAAATACCATGAATATAGCAAATAACCCCGTAGGTTTAGACGCAACCGTTGCATGGTATGGTTTTGGATTTATCTTATATGCGGTGTTCGACTTGGTATTTCTCACGGCATTTTATAAAAGCGGCTACAAAGTCGGAAAATCATTTATCCTTGCAGCAATTCCTATGGTTTTTCTCATGGTAGCGATAGAAGCCACTTCCTACATCCCCGCGCTTGTTTGGATGGATAGCTACCAGCCAGAGCATTTGCTGATACAGTTGCCGATTTTAATAGTCGGGATTGTCTGCTATGGCGTATTTGTTCCATTAGCGTATCGAATTTCCGCAAAACGTTTTGAAAAAGTTGATTTGTAAAATCGAAATATTAGCAAAGCCAGCCGAGCCAGTCAACGGTCAAGATGAACGGCGCATATGAAGTGCTCCCCAAAAGTTGGACAAAAGTTATGCGGCAAAGCCATTTTGAATTCTGTATTGGACAGGACTTAACCCATTCAATTTTTCTTTGATTCGGTTATGGTTATAGTATTCAAGATAAGCGATCAGTTCCTGGCAGAACTCGTCTAATGATTGGAACGTCCGCAGGTATAGCAGTTCCGATTTTAACAGTCCGAAGAAGTTCTCCATAACCGCATTGTCCAGACAGTTTCCCTTTCTGGACATACTTTGCCGAATGCCTTTTTCTAACAGTCTTTTTTGATACCTGACGTTCTGATATTGCCAGCCCTGATCCGAATGAAGGATCAGCCCGCTGCTGTCCGGGAGCCGGGAGAATGCTTTATCCAGCATCTCATCCACCTGGCGGTAATTAGCCCGTTCACTGATGGCATAGCTGATGATCTCACCATTATACAGGTCAAGCACAGGAGAGAGATAAAGTTTGCTTCCAAACAGGGAAAACTCAGTCACATCAGTTACCCATTTCTGATTCGGCCTTTCCGCATGGAAATCTCTAGCCAGTAGATTTGGTGCAATCTTGCCGACTTCTCCACGGTAAGAACGATACTTTTTCATTCGTACCATACATTTTAGGCCTGACTCCTTCATCAGCTTTTGTACCGTCTTGTGGTTCAGACAAAAGCCTCTGTTGCGTAATTCCATACCAATCCGCCGATACCCGTACCGTCCTTGATTCTCCTGATAAATTGCTGTGATTTCCGCCCTTTCTTTTGCGTATTTATCCACAGCATTGGCTTTCCGGGAATGATAGTAGTATGTACTTCGGGGAATGCCGGCCAGTTTAAGTAATGCTGCCAGAGGATAATCACGCCTTAATTCTGTAACAGCAGCCACAACATCGCTTATTCGGGTTTTTCCCGCTTCTGAATTAAGGCGTTTAATTTTTTTAGGTAATCATTCTCCATTCTCAACCGGTAATTTTCTTCTGACAGCCGCTTGTTTTCCTGTTGCAGCTCCGACTGTTCCTGCTTCTTTTGTCGTTTTTCGCTACCTTTTGTCGCCTGCTTTTTCATAAGTCCCCGTGCACCTTCCTTTTGGAATTTCTTCTCCCACCGGCACACTGTTACAACATCAAGGCAAAAGTGCATAGCTGTCTGTGTACAGGATAAGTGATGTTCCTGCTTGTATTGTAACACTTTTAGGCGAAACTCGCCATCAAAGCCTTTTTGTCGGCCAACCAGATTTCTGCTTAGAAGTCCTTTTGCACCATGCAGCTTATACAAGTTTACCCATTTTTCAATCGGCGTACAGGATACGCAAAATTTCTCGGATGCCTCTTTGCATGTATGCCCTTCCAGTACATACTGAACAACTGCTAATTTTAATTCCTCACTGAACAATTCTTTTCCCATAGATTTCTGCACCCCTTTCGTTGACTTTCTTGTCCAACTTTTGGGGTGCAGTTTACATATATGCACCCGCCGTTGACAGCCCCGCCCGCCTTTGATGGCAGGCGATCAAAGGACGACAGCAATGAGTGCTGCTACAACATATAAAATTTATGAAAAGTGCAATAAGATTCTGCAAAATCAAAATATGCAATTTAAATCGTTAAGCGGCGGCTTTGCAGAACGCCTCAAAGTCGCCGCTTCTATATATCATATTCTTTTATACCTGTATCTCCGTTCCATCCTTGAATGTCACTCGGATATCCTTCTCACTGTAAACCGTCACGAAATCCACCAGGCTTGACCACAGCCGCTCATCAAACTGTGTAACCGGCTCCTGTGTCTCCACCGTGTGCAGAAACTGCTCCAGCAGCTTCTTTCGGTCGGCTTTGTCGGCAATCGCCTGAGTCACTTCATCGAACCGCGTCTTGACCGTTTCATAACGGCTGACCAGCCCATTGTATCGCTCGGTATATTCATCCTGGTCGAGAGCCGTCCGGGCGTTCTCTGCCACGCACCGTTCCACCAGCCCCACCACAACCTCCAGTTCTTCCTTCAGTTCTGCCTGACGCTTTTCCAGTTCTGTGCTGTCGCACAGCATGACAATGACCATCCGCGTATTGGCGGTCAGCTCATCTCTCTCTGACAGCAGGATATTGGTCGCCCGGACAAAAGCACCCTTGACCTGTTTCTCTGTGACGTGGGGCGTGCCGCAGGTCTTGCCGCCCTTATACTTATGGTTGCACTGATAGATAACTCGGCGGTATTTATCTGTGGAGTGCCATACCTTCGAGCCGTACCAACATCCGCATTCGCCGCATTTGATCTTGGAGGAAAACATACTCACGCCGCTGTAGCGGTGCTTATCCTTCATCCGCCGCGCCATCTCCGCCTGGACATAGTCGAAGGTGGCAGGATCGATGATGGCTTCGTGGTTGCCCTCCACATAGTACTGCGGGACCTCGCCCTCGTTCTTTTTTGTTTTCTTCTGGAGGAAGTCCACCGTGAACTCCTTCTGCAGGAGCGCATCGCCTTTGTACTTTTCATTAGTAAGGATGCTGCGGACGGTGCTTTGGCTCCAGACTGCCTTGCCGCCCGGAGTCGGCAGTTTCCGCTCCGTCAGCTCCTTTGCGATGGCGTGGCAGGTCAGGCCATCCAGAAATAACTTGTAAATCAGCTTGACGGTCTTTGCCTGTTCCTGATTGACCACAAAGCCGCCGTTGGGACCCCGGTCGTACCCCAGGAACCGCTTGTAAGCCACGCTTGCCTTGCCATCGGCGAACCGCTTCCGCTGACCCCAGGTGGTGTTCTCCGAAATGCTCCGGCTCTCCTCCTGGGCAAGGCTGGACATGATTGTGATGAGCAGTTCTCCCTTGGCATCCAGCGTCCAGATGTTTTCCTTCTCAAAGTAGATTTCCACACCCTTTTCCTTCAGCGTCCGCACGGTGGTCAGGCTGTCCACTGTATTTCTGGCAAATCGGCTGACACTTTTTGTTACTATGAGGTCGATCTTCCCGGCAAGGGCATCCGCCACCATCGCCTTGAAGCCCTCGCGCCGCTTGGTATTGGTCGCAGAAATCCCTTCGTCCGTGTAGATAGCAACAAACTCCCAATCGTCCCGCCCCTTGATGTAATTCGTGTAATAGTCCACCTGCGCTTCGTAGCTGGTGACCTGGTCTTCGTGGTCGGTGGAGACGCGGGCATAACCGGCGACACGGCGTTTCCGCTTGCTGCCAATAGGAACGGCAGTATATTTGGTGATGGTCGCCGGAATCGCCGTTACTTTTCTCTGCGCCATTTGTCTCCACGCTCCTTCCGTAATTGCTTCATGTGTTCGCTCATCTGCCGGCGCCGCTCTGGCGTATAGGCGCCCTTAATGGATTCCTTAAATTTTGCCCTCTGCTCCTCAGTCCAAGGCCGCCCCACGCGTTCCGGCGGCTGCCAGTTGCGGCTTACGGTTCTGCCATCCTTAAAACAGAAGCGGAGTTCTGAAGAGGAAAGCACCTCAACTCGGTCGATCTTCTCACGAAAAGCGGCGGCGTCAAACGCATCCAGCCCAAGTACCTCTGCGGCCATCTGTTCCAGCAAATCCTCCCGCAGGCTGGGGGAATCGCAACCGTTATGCTCTGCGCACCGCCAGTGGCTGACCTTGCTGCCATCTTTGCAGTTCCGTGTTGCCTTGCGGAAATTACAGCCGCAGGATACGCACTTTATCTTCCCCGTGAAGCAGGATGCACCGATGGGATTCGTGCCGTTCTTGCGCCGTTTCATGGACACTTCAGCACGCCGCTCCGGTGTCCAGCAGTCCCGATGCCCCGTGTTCAGGCAGTCCTTTGTTACCACATTGCCGTCCGCCATGTGAAACTCCAGCGTATAGCGTTCTGGCACATCGATATGGTCCACCTTTTCCAAAAAGATAGCTTCATCAAATTCATCAAGCCCCAGAACTTCCGTACAGACTTTAACCATGTTTTTGTGGTTGATGGTGCCGCCCACAGGACAGCCGGTTCCTTTCTTCTTTTTCTTCTTGCTGCCACAGTTCCAGAACTCCATATCGCCACGGTCTGTCCGCTTGTTGTGCATATAGCTCTGACCGCAGTATGGGCATTTGATTTTTCCTGTAAAGCAGGATGTGTTCAGACTCTTATTTGCCAGTGCGCCAAGTTCCCTGCGCCTTGCCATCTCCTCCTGCACAAAGTCAAAAGTGGCCTTGTCGATTATGGCAGGATGGGTGTCCTCCACATAGTACTGCGGAAGTTCCCCTCGGTTCTTTTTCCGCTGCTTGGAGATTGGGTCGGAGATAAACTCCTTTTGCAGGAGCAGGTTCCCCGTGTAGGTCACATTGGTCAGTACCACCTTGATGTTGGAATCTACCCAACGGCAGCCGTCCCTGGTTGTGATGCCCTCGGCAGCAAGCTCCCGCTCGGTTTCCAGCCTGGATTTCCCGTCCAGGAAGTTCCGGAAGATTCTCTTTACAACCTCCGCTTCCTCTGGCACGATGACCAGTTCATCGCCCTCCCATCGATAACCGTAGATGCGGAAGTGGCCGTTTGGGATGCCGTTTTGCATCCTTTTTCGGATGCCCCATTTCACATTGTCGGAAATGCTGCGGCTCTCCTCCTGGGCAAAGGACGCCAGGATGGTCAGCATCAGTTCGCCGTCCCCATCCATCGAGCGTATGCGTTCTTTCTCGAACTGCACCTCAACGCCTAAATCCTTCAAATGCCGCACCGTTTCCAGAAGATCCACCGTATTCCTGGCAAACCGTGAAATGCTCTTTGTCAGGATGATGTCTATCTTGCCTGCCTCGCAGTCGGCAAGCATCCGTTTGAACTCATCGCGCTTTACCGTGTTGGTACCGGAAATAAAATCATCTGCATAGACCCCGGCATACTCCCAGTCTGGGTTCTTCTGGATCAGCCCGCTGTAGTAGCTCACCTGTGCGGAAAGGGAGTGGAGCATCCGTTCCGACTGCATGGACACTCTGGCGTAAGCGGCTACCTTCTTCTTTTCCCGGATGGCGGGTACAGCCGCTTCGATTTTTCTTAAATTCGGCATGAAATCACGCTCCTTTCCGCTACTATACATCACTCTAAAAGGCTGTAAAGTCAACAGATTTCAGAGAATAATGTGCCGAAAAGAGGGCGGTATTTTGCCAGGAACATTGTATCAATCTGACGGTACTCTTCCTCGGTGATAAGCCCCTCCGCAAGCATCTTTCTGACCATGCTCATGGTCGCCTGGTAGAGCTTTTCCTGTCTCATCTGCTCCTTACTCATCCGCGCCACCTCCGAACCGGTGCCGGATGTAGCACGCATGGCTGCAGTACTTCCTCGCCGCCTGTCCATAGACAGAAAAAGTCTTACCGCAGCCGGCACAGGTGACCTCCCGAATCACCCTGCGGTCAACCTTATCCAGATGGGCGTTCCACCATTTGTTCCTGCACTTGTCAGAGCAGAACTTCTTTTCCTTCCGGCCGGCGTTCTGCGCCACAGGCGTTCCGCAGCAAAGGCACTGATGCTCGTCCGCTCCAGTGACCGGCTTATCCTCTTTCTGTGCGTTCCTGCGGCAGAAGGATTTTACTGTATTTTCTGAGATCCCGACTTTCCGGGCGATTGCTCCATAGCCCATGCCCTGCGCCCGGAGAGAGGACACGATCATTCTCTGTTCGTTCGTCACCGCTGTCCCTCCAATCTGTAACCTTCTATTTCTGAAAGGACAGAAACCGGGAATTTCAGCGGATAAAAAAAGACCCGTGCGCAGCCGACCGTCAAAGATCGATTGCACACGGGTTTTCTTGTTTCCTTATTCGGTTTTCACTGCATAGTCCAGAGAAATCCATCCTGCGCCGGACTTCAAGCGTCCCCAGCCAGCAGTGGAACCCTGGCCGGACTGGACCTCCACGATGGTAAACACGCCCTTGCCGGTAAACTTCCCGGTCTTGGCATAGTCCGTCCCCGGCCCTTTGCGGATGTTCAGATCGGAGATGCTGACCTTGACGGTAAACGGCACATCCGGTGCCGCCTTCATTGATGTGTTCGGTGTGTAGATGTTTACACCGTTATTATCGAACACGCTATATCCCGGATTGGCATCAGCGCACTTCTTGGCATTAGAGAGGATCTTGTATGCGCCTTTCTGCGATTTACTGTCAGACCATGCCTTACGGACACGGTAATAGCCCTCTGTCAGCTTTTCAGGATACTCAGTCTCGGTGCCCTCGGATGCCCCGCCGCCAAGCTGTGCTGTGACCTTTGCGGCAAGATCACCCATCCGGGCATACATCCAACTGCCCGGACAGGACTTGTTGGCAAACCAGCGATGGACAGTCAGCACCATCTCATCAGACTTCGGCTCATAACTGAGTGTCTTATCCTTATCACCCAGCCAGAGGAGCTTTTTCTTGCCGTTGCGCTTGCAGATATCTACGCAGAGTGTGATCAGCTTCTGATAGACCACATCCTTAAACGCATACGGCTCCGTGCTGTCAGACGCGCACTCGATAGTGACCGCCCGCTGGTCGTTGGCGTTGGAGGAGGAACACCAGGAGCGGTTTTTCTCCTCCACATACATTCCCACACGACC
>OHCC01000237.1_pt1 | contig 50824 bp, 39 predicted proteins | sample 1577521 | NCBI WGS metagenome assembly OHCC01 (sample SAMEA3879533, study PRJEB24766) | human gut metagenome | biome: human-associated habitat; feature: feces | place: USA | collected 1985/1987
GCAAAGCCGAAGACCAGCGATACCGTCACCTCTTCACCTTCAGGAAAAGGAACAGTACCCTCCGGACGATCTTCACATCCACTCAACCCTCCAAGAAGCGTCATGCCTCCCAAGAGCATTAACCATTTATTCTTCCAAGTCTGTTTCATATCATTATTATTCTTGTACACATCGAAACGGATAAGGCTCACCGATCATTCCCCAAGCATTATTCGGAGTACTCAATTCTCCTGCTGCTATTTTTGTATAATATATCCGGTAATTATTGCCATTCTTTGCTATCGTATTCGTTCCTTCGTATCCGGCTGCACTTCCATTAAATATCAATTTTCCATCGCTAAAGGATCGGTATGCCGTAACCGGAAACCAGGCTGTATTATCTTCTGTACGAAGAGAGGGCACACCATTCCCACCGGATACATTATACAGACGTCCACCCCGATCGTGTGTACTACCATTTTCCACAAACGTTCCATTCACATTAAACCAATATGCCTGGCTCGTGCCCCAGCCATTATATACTGTTTGATGGGGAATCTTCCATCCTGCCGGACAAGGGTCATAAAGAGTTTTAGAGTTATTATACAAATACTGATAGTCCGCAGTAGTTTCATTCAAACTATACCAAGAGCATTTGCTTTGGTTCTGATCGCTGCTCGAACCTGTTATAATATGGTCGGGATGTTCAATGACATATTGCAGCGTATTGCCATTTACTAATGTAATATTGGAGTAAGCGACCTTTCCCAGTTGTACCCCTCGTCCTTCTCCATCATAAATAACATTGAGTTCATTCGCCGTTCCGTCTGTCGACCCCAAGAACGGATCCTTGCGTCCCCAATAGTACAAATAGCCTATCCGCCTTGCAAATTCCAGCAATGAAGCATTCTCACCGGGAAATCCTCCGGCAGTCGCACACAGATTCCGGTCCATAATCACCTTCCCGACATGCATTCCACTGCTTTTGAAAGCCGCAGTGGCATATTGATGCACGCTTCCGTTCTGTGTCAACTGTTGTGCCTGGGCATAAGTGACAGAGGAAGTAATCCCCTGCGGTACATAATCGGTTATCCAGAGATGCCAGCTCCATACTATTTTACTGCCGGAATAGGCGGCAATCAAGGCATTTCCTCCTTTGCTCACCGGCACTTTGACGTGGATACGGGCTTTTTGCAAATCACCTCCGTCAGTGATACGCGCCAGATTCGAATGGTCGTCTCCACTGATGGCATACCCCATCACCAAATCGCCCGATGTAGCATCGTCTTTCGTCTGCCAGACCAACTTAACATCCGTTATTTTTTTGTTATCGGCCAGCGTCGAACCATCCGTCAGATGTGTATTCCAACCACTCAGCGGAACATTGTAACCATTCATCTTCGCTTCATGCTTATACGGATTAAAACAGATATTCGTACCGGGTTTCATCATGAAGCAGTTGGATGTCTCCACCAGATTGGTGCTTTGCACCGGACTTTGGTCCAGCAGTTGAATGCGTTTATCCGTCTGGTAAGCCGTCGATTTGACGGAAAGTTTCCAGGTGTAATCCTTGTTTTCATAGAGGTTGAAGTCCGTTGATTCCTGTCCGCCCAAGTAAGCACGATAATAGAGCCGTTCTTTCTTGACGGCATTGTCCACCACCAGTTCTACATACGATGCGGCGGTGGGGGCATTCTCTTTTGTACGGTAATAAGGTGAAGTGGCCTTCGCCGAAGTGCCGCGCACGTTGGCAGGTATCCACACGGTCTTCTTTCCCGCCGCCAACTCTGAGGCATTCGTCAGCCGATAGTAATCGATAAACTCAACTACTTCGGACGGATAGGTCATACCCCACTGCGTCTCCACCGGTGATGCAAGCAACCGGAAGGCTGCGGGAACCTGGCAAAGCTTCACCTCTTTCAGGGCATAGCCCGCGTTTTTAAGCGCAGCATCTATTTCCCAGTTCACCGTCAGCCGTGTTGCCAGCCGCCTGAGCAGCAGACGGGCGTCATAGCTCCCGTCCGGACTTTGAAGTTTACCATCGCTCGTCACGTTCACGCACGGCAGATGGAGCATATAAGGCATCTTGTTGATATCATCCTGCGTAAAACCTTCGGCGGGAATCGTCTTTTTGAAAAGATCGGCGTCCATCACCTGTTGTTGCACATTGGCGAGGCTGCCGCCGATACTCGGGGTCGTATTTCCTTTCCCGCAGACAATCACCACCAACTGGCAGTTCGTGGCCGGTGTCAATGTCACCAGGGTAGAGAAATCCGTTCCCGCAGTGATCTGCTCTTTGGATTGTACACTGCCCATCAGCGTCCCGTCAGCCTTATATTGCATCAAATAGAACTGGTACAGCGCATCCGGATGACTCGGTTCCGTTGCACGGGTCCGCACGGCAGGCACCGGCCGGGCAGTGAACGCACCGTCCTGCCCGGAATCACTCCCCCGTGTGTCGGCAGAGGAAGGAAGGTTATACCCGTCCTCTTCATCGGCAAAGCCGAAACATAGGGATACCTCCACGGGCTTCGTGTCGGCATCGACCGGCACGACATCCGCCCGCTCTTCACAAGCCGCTATGCCCAATAGGCAGACAAGCACCGGTAGCTTCCACAAATTTTTAGAAGTATGTTTCATATTGGTATGTTTGTTTTAAGTTCACCACAGATTACACAGATTTTCACTGATTAATTATTTATATTCCGATTAACTATTTATATTTCACTGATAATCAAGTTCAATCGAATCAAAGATTCGGTGTTGATCTGTGAAAATCGGTGTAATCTGTGGTGAATCAAGTTCATTTCTGTCTTTTATTTGAAAACTACATTGTTCACCGGAAGCACCTCCACAGCATCGAACATCACTACGTTACCGTCCGTGATCGTCACACGCACATCGGCGCTGTTGGCGCCACTGATATTGACGGTGAGGTTATAAAGGTAATCTCTGCGGATGTTGTAGTCAGTCATCAGGTTGCCGCCCAAATGCAGGAGATAGTTCACGCCGATAGGTGCCGATGCTCCTGCATACTTATATTCACCCGACAGCTTGATGTACGTACAATAGTCCAATGTTCCGTCCGGCCCTTTAGCCGGAATACTCTTTTCCATAAACGAGGCGGCTGTCCCCATTCCCCGTAAGTTTTCCGGCATATAGAATTTGCAAGGAGAAGACGGACTCAAATCAGTAGTGATCTGGGTTCCGTCTGTGGATATTATAGCCGTAGAACCATCCTTATCCGCAGGATACTTATCTTTAATACTTCCGCCTCCCCGCGTATAGAGCGCCATATTCGCGGGTACATTGTAGAGGGAGACGGACTTGACGACAAGGCTACTCAAATTATTGGCTGCCAGATCTCCCTTTTTATTCCAGGACAAGGAAATCGTGGCGTAAGCCCGCCGCAAGGGAACCACCAGCGGTATTACACCCTTTTTATTAAGATCGGGCGTATATTCCAGCGGCCCCGATGTCAACAGGGACGGCTGGTTGGTATAACCGGAAAAGGGCACCGTTTTCGCCTTCAGTTCCGCTTCGGTTCCGGTGAAGTCTTTCAAGAAAGACTCTTCCGCATTGGCAATGACATAGAAGCGACTATTCGTTTGGGTGAAAGTAGTTTCGCCGGTTGTAATCTCAATCGTCGGAGGAGGATTCTTCCCAACCGGATCATCCGGAACCGTAAAAAAAGCTTTGTTCTTCAGCGTTGACTTTCCGCCCTCGGTGACGTATTGCAGCACCCAGATCCGGTTAACAGGGATCTGGTTAATCGTTCCGCGGGTATCCACCGTCAGCGCCGGAGGCAGTTTCAGAACTAATCGAAACTCCTCGGAAGTCTCTACGGATTCCTCGCTGCATCCCGCCAGCAAACCGGAAACCGTCCATAGGCCGGAAACCGCCAGCAGGCAACCGAGTGCCCATTTGCCCGTCCATCGTCGTATGTATTGTCTTTTTGCCATTCTGTTTTGATCTGATTCTAAATATGATAATTGTATATGAATATGCCGGTTATTTTCCCATTTCATCCGAATCGAGCGTTACGGTCGATTCATATTCGCCTATCGCCAACGTCAAGTCAGCGGGGTCGAGTATGCCGTAGAAAGTCAGTGTAAAGGCGAACATATAGGTCATACCCGGCAGCAACACCTTCTGGATCTCCGCCGGATAAGTATTGGTCGTTTTTCTACTTACACCGTTATCATTATAGCCTACCGTCAGGTTCACTTTAAAAGAAATCATAGCTGAACCGTCTACCGGAAGCACCACAACCGGTGTACTTTCTCGTGAAGTCTTTATATCATGGGATGCTGTATTATTCGTGAATCCGGTGAAGGACTGAGTAGTGGCAAACGTTTCATTCGCCACCGCCCCCCAAACAGTACTGCCCAACGTGTAAGGCAACGACGCCCGGAGTCCTCCCATCTCGAAGGAGTTCACCACCAGACTGGTAGGAGTAACCGGCTGAAAGTCACCTGCCGCCACACTCACTTTAATCTGTGCTCCCAAGCGTTTAAAGGGAGCCGGCAGCACTACGTCCATCATGTTTTCTCCCGTTTGGTTGGGTTGCACCACGATCCCTTTCAGGCTGGTGTACATAAAGTCTTTTCCGTTCGACACCTGAATCGTACCGTCCGTTTTCAGTTCGGGCACTTCCGTCGAAGAGTTGTACGATACCAGGTAAAGGTCGTACGTTCCGCGATACAGATAGAGTTCGCCCGTAGCCACTCCACCCTTTACCGTATATACTTTATGATCCAGCGGTTCCGTCGTCGTGGTAGACGCACCTGCGGGGAAAGCATAGATACAGAAAGTCTTTCCATCCGTCATATCCGTTGCCGCGTCGGCACGGGTCGAAGCCTCGTCCGCCTCCGCCCGGTAAAGAGAGAAGCGGAGCGATACCGGATCTCCCTCCTCCGTGCCGGGTTCCCCGGGAGCCTGTTCCGAACATCCTGTCAGTCCCGGCGCTCCCAGCAAGCAAAGGCAACACCCTATCCAAAGTTTCAGTCTTTTATTCATCGTTTCTTGTTTTAGTTCACCACAGAGTACACAGAGTAACGCGAAGTGGATCGTTTTCCACTAAATCCCGATACTCGTGTTCTGGTTCGCATCGTTTTTCCAGTCCTCTATCTGTACCGAGCTCAGCTTACCTCCCATTTTGTCCACCGTAATCAGATAGACATAATGCTTTCCCGCCTCCCACTGCGCTGTCACCGATTGGGTTTCAAACGCATGCGCTTTCGCGGCAGCTTCTCCGTCCACACATACCTTGAGCCGGAACGAGAGCACCGTTTCTTCTTTCGCCATCGGCGCCACGAGGCAGGTCACGTTCGGTCCTTTCTGGTTTTCTTTCAGCTTCAATTCCACGCCACTCGCCTGCGCCAGTGTCAGTGTCGAAATATCCGACAGACTGTTCAGCAATCCGCTTTTCAGGTTCATCGTCCCGATGCCTGTCCGCAGACGGTTGGTTCCGCTCAGCACATCCACCTGTATCAGCTTTAGCGCTTCGGTGGCCGAAGCCGACTTCACGATACGGAAACTGACTTTGGCCAACGCATGCTTCATCTTGAAGCTGACGGTTCTCGAGGAAGGTTTTGCCGTGACGGGGACTGTCTCCGACTTATCCGTACCCACACCGTAGAGATAATCGGCCTGCCCGGTAGCGAGAAAATCAGTCAATGACGACGGAAGGTTCACCGCCGTCGTATGTTCACCGTCACCGGACGCTTGGATGGCTGCGAGAGGATAATAGGCGTATAGCAAGGCATCACCCGAAGTGTTGTTAATGATCGTCTGCTTGTCCGGAGTCCAGACTCCTTCTTTCAAGGAGAATGTCATCAGTGGATTGTCTCCATACGCCGCATGTGGACTGGTAGCTGATGCGGTAGTGGTGGCATACACGTCCACCTCGGTGATAGCGGTTGCTTCCGCACGGGTGACGCTCTCCTCTCCCTCCACTTCGATCCGCTGCAATTCCAGTGCGCCTTCATCGGCGGCGAATCCGTCGTCCGAGGCGCATGAAGCCGTCAGGCATATCCCCGCTCCGAGGGCAAGCGCCATGTAGAGGCGATTCGCCGGCTTCTTCATTCGATTGTATTTTTGTAGGTTCATATCTGTTTTCGTATCCGTTTTCGTATCCGTTTTTCATTAAGTGGCGTTTCCCGCGTCCTGCTCCGTTGTCTCTACGAATCGTTCTACGGTGATACCGTTCAGGATCAATTCATTGGTGGACGTAAAGTTATACTGGTAGTTGTATCCGGCCTTCAAGGTATGGGCCGCCTTCTCGGTGTACTTCTTCTCCGTTTCACCGCTGTCGCCGGCCTTCACCTTGATCACAAACGTTCGGGAGCCGGGCTTGACAATGGCCACATACATATGCTGCTGAGCGGAAGTTCCCGCTGCCGAGGCGCCATAGGCGTTGATCGTCTCCGATGTAGAGACATCGGTGGCAATCCCCGTACCCTCCAGGCTTGCCGTGCCGGGAAGTTTCTTGTCACTATCATTATTTCCATACTTCACCACCAAGGTCACCTTCGCCGCTTCCGGAGCGAACGAGAACGTAGCCTTATTGCCATCGAGTACTCCTGTAGCCGTCAGCCGGTTGCTTTTCCAGAATTTGGTGGCTGTGCTCTGATCAGTTAGAATCCGGGTAAACGCCGTAGGATACGAAGCCGTAAACGTTTCACTACCGGTAGTGGTGAGCGCTGTTTGTCCGCTTGCGGGTTGCCAGGTGCCGGTTGTGCCGGTGACCACCCGTTGGTAGTCGGCAGTTTTCGTGCCATCCGTAATCCGGATGACATCACCCGCTACAAATTCTCTTTTATCATAATCATCGGCATGCGCATCCGCCGCACGGGTAGCGGGACTCCCCACCTCCGCCGATACTTCCAACGGACGGGGCAAAGCATCCTCTTGCGAGCAGGCGGCCAGCAGAACCGGGAAGAACAGGCAGAGAGCCGCCCCGGATACCGATAGGATTCTATTCTTTTTCTTTTTCATGGGGTTACATCAAACTAATATTACATCAACTAATATTACATCAAACTAAGTTACATCAACTTAAAATTCCTGTATTCGATTCCCCGCTTTGCCACTCTTTGATCTCCTGACCGGTGGGAACCAGCACATTATTTTTCAGGGTGAGCGTATAGGTGTAGTGGCTGTTCGCCGCCCTTGCGCAAGTGAGGGTGACGTCATAGACCACTCCGTTAGCATCCGTCACCGATACCTGTATCGACTGCTGGGAAGTAAGCGGGGCGATAATGCCATGCCAGGTATATTTCGCATCGCCTGTACCGCCGGGGTGATACAGGTAGACAGTTTCATCCTTGCTTGCTCCTCCGGAGTAAAGCCCCTTCCCGGTTACGGTCATACTCGTAAAATCCTCGGACAGTGTGTTCTTTCCCGAAAACTTCAGGGTCAGCTTCACGCCTTTGTGCACAAAGGCGCTTTCGCCTGTAAAGGAGAGTGTTCCGTCACGGCCGATCGTCACCTTCTCAGGGGTCTCCAGCAGATTACTCAGGCGGTAGTCCTCACCTCCCGCCTTTCGCTGGTCGGCACGTATACCCGAGTATTCGATAGGGTAACTCGCCTGGTAGGTGGCACCGGACTCAACGAGCAGCTCCGTACCCGTCACCGAAGGTTTCCACTCGCCCGTACTGCTGCCGGAAGAAGCGGAGTGCAATGTATAGTCCACCGGAGTGGATGACGAGCCGTTCCGCGAGCGGATGATACGGATTTTGTCACCTGCGGCAAAGGTGCTGCGGTCGTAACCGTTGTCGGCTGCCACGGCACGGGTCCCGGCTGCCACGGCCGCCCGGGTCTCAGACTCCCGGCCTTCACCGGAAGCGCAGATCGCGGCGGACACCGTAAGCGGAGTCCCTTCGGGCAACGAAGGGATCAGCGCATTGTCCGAACAGCCTGCGGTAAGCAGCAGGCAGCCTAAAACCGTTTGGTATAATCTATCTGTTCTCATACTGAATCATTCATTCTGAATCATTTGTCATTTGTCATTCTGAATCATTTGTTGTTCTGAATCATTTGTCATTCTGAATCATTTGTTTCATTGCCAGCCGGGATCTACGTCACTGCTCCCCCCGGAAACTTCCGTCCACCCTTTTATATCGACAGGTTGCAGGCTGATTCCCCGTTCGCCGAGCGTCAAGGTATAGACGTAGCGGTATCCTTTCTGCCATGCCGGGTTGAAGGCATCGGTCGAGAGGGTAAGATCCCGTTCGGTAGCGTCCGAGCTTTGTTCACCCAGTGTCAGCGTCAACGTCACCTGCGTGCCCGAAGCTGCCCCAGCCTTCGGAGCCACCAGCCCGTAGGCCACTGTAACGGGGCCCGAGGTGCCGACCTGTTGCGGACGGGCCGATGGGGTAAAAGAGATTTCACCCACCGCGTCCAGTCCGGACAAAGCGCCATCCGTCAGGGACATCGTGCCGGCCGATCCGGATCCGGAAGCAGTCGTACAGTAGAAAGGAGTAGCGCCGCCCGCTGCCGTAAGCTTAATCTTCTTTACATAATCGTATGTCGGATCCGGGGTGCGGTCGTTCGCGTTCTGAATGCGGAACACGACTTGCGACAAGGCGTGTTGCAGATAGAGGGTCGGCGAAGCAGACAGGCTGTTGGCGGTAACCGCCGTAGCCGAACCTACGGTAGCGTTGCCGGAACCGTAAAGATAATCGGCGGTAGAGCAGTCGTAGGTATTTCCTCCGTCGAAGGTTTGCCCGGCAGGCACGCTAACGGGGAGAGCAGGCAAGACAGTACTGCTGCTGCCACCGCTGCCGCTACCACTGTTGCCTCCGCTACCACTGCCGCCATCGCTCTTCAAGGCTGTCGCAGCGGGTGCCCAGGCATAGACCGTTGCTTTTGCAAGGCTGACGTAGGTAGAAGGAGTGCTCGTCCAATTGGTACCGGAAGCCGCTTTCGTGAAGGTCGCTCCCCCGGCGTTGCTGCCCGGATAGAGACTGCCGTCCGCAGCGGCGAGGTAGATGCCAATGGTGCTGATCCGGTCTGCACCCGTACCAACATCGTTGATCATGCTACGGGTGGAGGCGAGCGTGGCACCGGCATGAACACCGGGCTGCAAGAGGACGGCATCGCCGTCGGTGAGAACGGAGTTCTCACCGGAACAGGCTATGCAAAACAGGGATGCGGTCCCAAGGAGCAAAAGAATGAATACGTTCTTCATCTATTATCTTGTTGAGTTTTTCTTCTATCACTTTATATCCAGGGATGCGTCTGACGCAACTGTTGTCCATTCCGTCACGGTCACACTCGAAATGACGAGTTCGGAGCCACTGAGCTTGACGGTGTACAGGTAATTCTTTCCGGCCTCCCATGCACTGTTGCTACCAGGCAGGGCGACTTTATAATCCTGGTTGTCAATCGTCAGCGTAGCTTCCACGTTCGACTTATCGGCCGTGCCTTCAGGCAGGACGAGGATACTGGCTTTCTTGGCGCTATTTTTAGCGGTGGCTCTGGCCTGATCCGTGTCAGCCGTTGCTTTGGGCAACGTATAGTTTGCTATATCACGTGTATAGGTCACTGCCGCCGGAGAGCTACCCACAGTGATCGTACCATCCTTAATTTTCATGGTAGGGGTGGTACCCCCATTATTTAGTACATTTTTAGTATCTCCACTTTTATTGGCTAATACCAGTTTGGAAAATGCACCGGTATTTTTATAGGTATGATCCGCATATACCCGGAAGCTGACCATCGCAAGGGCGTGCTTCATGGCGAGCGTCACCTTTCCGGTTTTACTATCACTACCGTTTTTATAGCTGGCTTTCACCGCAGTACTCTGATCGGCATACATATAGTCCACCTCTCCGGAGGCTGCGAGAATCTTATCTTTTGTACTGGTTTGACTGTCCGAATTGTCAGTGGATTGAAAGTCGATCTTGGCGTTAACACTTCCGGTAGACCCCGGAAATACAGAGATACTGATCGTGGAACTTTCCGTGTATTCACCACTCGAATTGGTAGCCTTCAGCGCAGTACTACCACTCTGAAATTCACCATTACTACCCGGTTGATACGCCGGATAATGCGCATAGATCGTAGCCTCTTCCGCCGAAAGATAGATTTTATCGGTCGCGCTGTTGCCCCATGCCGAAGAGCTGTAAGTGTACAACCCATAGTTATTCGTCTTCTTATTCGTCGTTGTGCTGTTGGCATACACCGCAATGCTTCCTAATACAGTCCCTACAGCCGATGCATCCGCAGCATCTATCGCGCCGCGTGTCAACACCACCTGTGGCGACACCTGCAATTCCGCCACCCCGGTATCCTGTCCTTCGGGCAAGATGCTTTCACTGCATCCGACAGCCAACAGCAATGCCGGAAGAGCCATAAGCCAATGATATTTCGTTTGGTTAATCATCATGTTCGTTTTATCTTTTTTTAAATTCATGTATCTAATCCGCATCCAGAGTGCCGTCAACAGTCACCGGAGCCCACGCCTGCACCGTTACCGAAGTGATTCCCAGTTCATGGTCGCCGATGTTCAGCGTCACTACGTGTGACATGCCCGCCTGCAACGGATTTTTCCCGCTTGCGTTGGAATCACCGAACGTAAGCAACACATTATCGAATGTACCTATTGATGTTTCTACTTTCAGCGTATACGTGTTGCTTCCGCCTCCATTGCCGTTGCTTCCGCCGGCTTCCAACGGAGGGAGTAAAAGTTGCCCCACAGATACCGGAGTCTGGCCGGTCACTTCCGTTCCTTCTCCGGCTCCGTTCTGCGTAAGATCCACCGTCAGTCCCTGGGGATGTTCGGTTGTGGTGGAGAATGTCACCTCTCCCGTAGCCAGCTTCAACGAGGCAAGCGGTTTCGCCTCCTTCACCGTGATACTCTTCACCCATACCGACACCCCGTTTTGAAGCGTCTTCTTCGCTTGAAAAGAGAGTTGCGTCAATTGATGGTCGAATACCAGTGAAAGAAAGTGCCCGTCCGCCCAGCGGTTTCCCTGTATCTGAGAAGCGTAAAGCAGATCGGTCTGCCCTGTGAGTACAAAGGAAACCGTACCGGCATAAGTGCCCGTTCCACTGCCCGAAGCGGCTTTATCCGGCTCGACATAGGGGGCGTAGCTTACCAGATAGAGCCAAGCTCCCCAACGGGGATAAATGGGCGCATCCTTACCGGCATTGCCCCAACCGACTTTACCATCGGTCCCGACAGTTCCTTTCCAGACACCCTCTTCGGCGGCAACCACCGGAGTGGTGTAGTCTCCCGCGGTTCGGGAAAATACCATGGCGGCCTCAAACTCCGCCTTAGGCTTGCTGCCTGCCGAGACCGCCGCCCTCGACGATACATCGCCCTCCAGGGCGGAAAGCTCCACCGGAACCTCCTCCTCACCCATCAGCGAGGAACGGTCCGCATCGGAGCAACCTGCCAGGAAAGCTCCCGGCAGGCAGAAAAAGACAAAAAGCGAAATATGGCGTTTCATGATCATGGCAGACATTTTATGTGAATCAGTTCAGATCGGCTTTGCCGGCATCACCCGCTACCCAGTCGGTTACAGTGGCGGTTACGGTCATCTTCGTAGCATCCGACGGAGTCAGAGGCTCGGTCACGTTCAGGGTGATCAGGTGTGACCTACCGGCCTCGGTAGACAGGTTTGTTGTATTATCCTGCTTTTTGATTGTCACATTACTGAAAGTGATATCAGTGCCTCCCACAGAGATCACCGCATCGATCACGACTTGGCCCGAAGCCTGGATCATCAACGGATTACCTACCCGCACAGCATCTGCACCCAGCGCCACACTGGAAATACCACCCACATTCATCACAGCGGCATCCGTCCACTTGCTCACACCGGCCTTACCCGAAGCCGGAGCTACGTTGACCTCTGCAGGCACCTGTGCGTCCTGCACGCTGATTTTCTTTAAGCTGATGGTTTTATCGGTCCATTCGCCACCACTTGCCTGAGTGGTGAGCTTCATCTCAAAGTTGAGCTGGGTGGTCAGGTGCTTGAACGTAAGTTCAGGGTTACTTGCAGAATTGCTGCTACCGGCCTCCGCCGCGTCGGCAAGCATCACGTCCTGCTCCCCGTCTGTTTGGGGAATCGTCACCGTTGTACCGCTAACCGTTCCCGCAGGAGCCACAGCCGCCAGCCAAGACTTCGTGCCGGTAGTCGTATGGTAATAAAGAATCGGGTTGAGTGACACCGTGGCCTTAGAACCCGCCTTGAAAGAGGCGGTGGAAACCGTGGCACGGGTTGTCAGTTTGTTCTGTCCGCCGTCTTCCTTCACTTCATTGGCAAGCACCGGAGAAAACTTAGTCCAATCAGCAGCCTGATCACCGTCAGCCACCAGCACCGTAGCCGTCACATCACTGCCTACGCCCACCGCCGCGCGGGTCTTCACCATGCCCTGCACGCTTTGCGACACTTGGATAGGAGTCGCGTTCACCGGATTCTCGGGCAAAAGGTCATTGTCATTGCTTGAGCAGCTTGCCAGCAAAAGGGCCATAGCCGCCACACTTAGTTTCGTTTTCATTGTTTTCTAAAAGTTTTATAGTTAATAAATATGTCTATTGTTCTGTTTCGGCAGACCGATTGTCCACCAGTTCCCCACTGCCGGAGTCGCCCTCCTGCCACCGTCCGACCGTAGCGACAGCTACAATCTCCACCGGATCGGGAATGACGGGATCGGGAAGTTCCACCCGGACGGTATAAGCCGTTCCGCCTTCCCCCTCCCCGCCTTCGAACCGTACGGGAAGGGCACGGTATTCGCGGTCGTGTGTCCGGTCATCGTCTACCGAAAGCACCAGGTCGATGGTCAGCATAGCGGAAGGCTGCACCAGCACATAGCCCGGCAGCGTCAGCTTGTTGCCGTCAAACGGAAGTCCCTCCGCCTCTTCGCCCGCTTCATAAACGGGCACGCTCACCGTGCGCTCACCCGGCAAGAGCGACTCTTCGGCCAAGGAGAGGGTCACCTCGTCCGTCAGTCCGTTCAGATGGAGCGACCGCACGCGGAGCGCCCCGGTATCTTCGGCCTCTACCGTGAGTGTAAAGATCAGTTGCGTCAGCAAGTGCCGATACAGGAGCGATTGGCTGTCGGACTCCCCGAAAGGAGCGGAAAGCGATCCGTTCTGTTCGCCCGTCAGCATCAGGTCTTCTTCTCCCGTCAGGCGGTAAGTCAGCCGCCCGTCAGCCGTCAGCGGTGCCGGAGGATAGTATCCCCGCAGATAGAGCGCCGAGCCGTCCGACGGATAGTAGCGTTCGGGCATCAGGCGGATCTCGTTGTCCGTGGCAATGCCGTCCCAGCTCCCGTCGTACTGTCCCGTACGTACACCGTAAGCGACACACACCGGGGTATCGCCGAAAACGTCCACCGTCGCACGGGTACGGATACCCGTATAGAGACGGATGGGAACCGGCTCCGGTTCCGGACGCGGTTCGAGCGAGCGCTCCGTACACGAGAAGAGAAGCTGAGAAAGAAAGGCAGCTTTCAGTATGTATTTCAGTTTGAGTATCATATTCCCATTGTATTTCTAAAACCTATATCCCAGCCCCAGGTTGATCCCCGTCAGGCCCCAACGGACGAAGGAAGCCGGATGGTGATAGTATGCGTGGGGAGGTTCGTTATCATAAGCCTTGGCGGACGAATGGAGGTATCCCCCGCGCACTCCCGCCTCGATGCCCCAATGACGGGACAGGGGGACATACACGCCTGCGGAGAGTCCCGCATGCCAGTAACGTCCGGTGCGGCTTCTGCCTGTGGCGTCCGTATCGCCTGCGGGCGAGGGACGGTAATCGAAATCGCCCGACTGACCGTAGACACCCAGATAGAACCAACGGTAACGCCCGTCACCTTTCAGCCACAAACGGGGTTCGAGGCTGTAGCCGGAGACGCCCCAGAAACGGTGATCGCGCCCGCCTTTCCAGTCTGAATACGCCGCAGAGGCCATCACAGACCAACGGCGGGCAAAGTGAAGCTCCAGCGCCAGGTTGGGCCTGAAAGCTCCCAGGCGGCCTTCCGCCGTCAGCCCCGACCAGTCGGCAAGGTTCGTCTTCAGGGAGAAGACCATCCGACGCGGGTTTTCTGCTCCCGACCCCGCAACCGTACCGGGATGACCGGCCGGACCGACCGGTACAAAAAGAATGGGGGGCGGGCACGGGCGGTTGTCCGGAGCAGATGGGACCGCAGGAGGCAAAAGCGGATATCGGGAGGCATACATGCCATAGTTGCGGCGGGCGGCGGATAAAGTATCCGCACCCGCAGGCTCGCGCAGGCAGACAATCACCACGTCGCGCTCTTCGCCGGGATAGCATACGGCATGGTTGTGAGTCACGAAATACTCCTCTTTCATGCCCTTGCGGGTGATCAGTTCGGACTTCACACGGCTGCTACGCACATAGGCCAGCCAAAGATTGTCGTGTACGCTCCCGCCCGAAGTGCAATGACCGTCTACATAGATACGCATCTTCCCGTCGGCGATAGGGCCACGGAAAGAAGAGACAGCGGCAAACAGGCGTTTCAGCTCGTGATTGTTGCCTTGATAGTCGGCATACAGAACGTCACGCCCCTGTACAAAACGGAACGTGTGCAACGAATCGCAGTCCGAAACCGCACGTGTGCCGACACCCCGACCGCAGACCGGTGCGGAGAGCAAAAGGATATATCCGAGCAGCAGTAAAATTCTGTTCATGGCGGCAATCTCTAAAAAACGGTTTACAAACAAAGTTCTGTCAAATGGATTTCACTGAATATGCTGCGCATCATCTGGTTGACAACCCCCATACGGGAGGCCACCGACCCATAACGGCCATAGACACGCTGCTCGTCTACATCCGGAGAAACCGGACACACCCCCTCGTGCAGGATCAGCAACAAGGACAGCAGGTCGATGGAGCCCAAAGGCTTGCACAGTTCATAAGAAACGGGACTATCGGGAGATTCCGGGCATATACAGCGAATCAGCCCTCCACGCTCCAACAGGGGAAGGAGGACAGAAACATTCCGGAAAGCGCAATCGGAAGAATCAGGAGGACAAGATATGCCGGCATCACGGTAATAGATGTAACGAAGCACCCTGATAGCCTCCTGGGTTAAAATTGTAAGCATAACTTTTTGTTTTGTTTGTGAAGACCGTTACTTTGTAGGTAACGGCATTTAACAAATATCTGAAACAGACAGCGTTCTAAACCGAATAATTAGATTTAAACAATAAAAGGCATCCGATGATGGCAATAAAATGTTCACCCACGTTAAATTACACCAACGCGGACAACCCTTCTTATTGCTTTTTTAAGAGAAAATAGGGAAAACTAATGCTAAGCATGCATCTTTTTTAAAATTAATTATCTTTTTATTGAAAAACTTGCCTTTTTATTTGTTTGTGTGAAAAATAATGTCCAATTTTGCAGCAATAAAGCGATGCCGTTACCTACAAAGTAACAGACCACCTACTCTACTGATTATAAGCGTAATACCTTCAATACATTCTACCTTCAAACCGCATTCAGCACATAGTTGAGTATCTTCCTGTTTGTCCGGTCTACTTCCTTATCACCGAAAGGTTTCAGGTAAGTTTCCGTAACTTTCACCGAAGAGTGTCCCAGCCCACGGCTGATCACTCCCACGGGCGTCTCCTGATGAAAGGCAATCGTGGCCCACGTGTGACGCGCCACATAAGTAATATTTAGAAATGCAATAAAAAACAGAATGACGATAATTAAACGTAAAACGTTTATAATTAAGCATTTTGCGAGAATTGCAGAACAGACAGACCTGCAAAAGAAAACAAAATATTGCGACGTTTCAGTTACCAGACTGTTAGCCGCCTGTTTCGGAAACGACGGCAGGTAACCGAATTTTTACCGATAAGAACAAAGCGGATTTGTATTCACTGTTTCTCAATGTTTTGCATGCCAAAGGACGCTTTTCAAAGGAGTATTTTTACAACCTAAAAAAGAGCGTTATGAAAGTGGAAAAATTCAAGGTGCTGCTCTACCTGAAAAAGAGCGAGCCGGACAAGACCGGCAAAGCCCCGATCATGGGACGGATCACCCTCAACCGCACGATGGCGCAGTTCAGCTGCAAGCTCTCCTGCACCCCCGGGCTGTGGAACGCGCGTGAGAGCCGGCTGAACGGCAAGAGCCGGGAAGCGGTGGAGACCAATGAAAAAATAGAAAGACTGCTGCTTGCCGTACACTCGGCCTTCAATTCCCTCATGGAAAGAAAAAGGGATTTCGATGCCGCCGCGGTCAGGGACATGTTCCAGGGCAATGCGGGCATGCAGATGACCCTGCTCAAACTTCTCGACCGGCATAACGGGGAAATGAAGGCCCGTGTCGGTGTGGACCGTGCGCCCACCACACTCTCGACCTACCTCTTCACCTACCGCACGCTTTCCGAATTCATCAAGGCGAAATTCAAGGTTCCGGACCTTGTCTTCGGGCAGCTCAACGAGCAGTTCATCCGCGACTATCAGGATTTCATCCTTCTGGAAAAGGGATATGCCGTGGACACGCTTCGCGGCTACCTGGCCATCTTGAAAAAGATCTGCCGCATCGCCTACAAGGAGGGCCACTCGGAGAAATACCATTTCTGCCACTTCAAGCTGCCCAAGCAGAAGGAGACAACACCGAAAGCACTCAGCCGTGAGAATTTCGAGAAGCTGCGTGATCTGGAGATACCGGAAAAACGCAGGTCACATGTCATCACCCGGGACCTCTTCCTCTTCGCCTGTTACACCGGCACCGCCTATGCCGATGCGGTAAGCATCACCCGGAAGAACCTCTTCCGGGATGACGAGGGCAGCCTCTGGCTGAAATACCAGCGAAAGAAAACCGACTACCTCGGACGTGTCAAGCTGCTTCCGGAAGCCGTCGCGTTGATTGAGAAATACCGGGACGATACCCGCGAGACTCTTTTCCCGCCGCAGGACTACCACACGCTCAGGGCCAATATGAAATCCCTGCGCCTGATGGCAGGGCTGAGCCAGGACCTTGTCTACCACATGGGACGGCATTCTTTCGCCTCGCTGGTCACGCTCGAGGAGGGAGTGCCGATAGAGACCATCTGCAAAATGCTGGGACACTCCAACATAAAGACCACCCAGATATACGCGCGCGTAACCCCGAAGAAGCTGTTCGAGGACATGGACAGGTTCGTCGAGGCAACCCGCGATTTGAAACTTATCCTTTAATCCCTAAACAATCATTATCATGCGCAGTACATTCAAGCTCTTATTCTACATCAACCGTAACAAGGTGAAATCGGACGGCACGACCGCCGTCCTCTGCCGGATCAGCATCGACGGAAAGAAATCGGCAGTCACGACAGGCGTCTATTGCAAACCCGGGGACTGGGACAGCAAGAAGTGTGAAATCAAAACAGCCAGGGAGAACAACCGCCTTGCCGCCTTCCGCAGCCGGTTGGAAGAGGCGTACGGGAACCTGCTGAGGAACCAGGGAGTGGTCACGGCCGAACTGCTCAAGACCACCGTGTCAGGCGCCAATTCCGTACCGGAATACCTCCTGCAGGCCGGAGAGGTGGAACGCGAACGGCTCAGGGTCCGCTCCAAGGAGATCAACTCCACTTCCACCTACCGCCAGTCGAAGACCACCCAGCTCAACCTCAGGCAGTTCATCGAATCCCGCGGGATGAAGGACATCGCCTTTTCGGACATCACCGAGGAGTTCGCCGAATCGTTCAAGGTCTTTCTCAAGAAGGAGCTGGGACACAGGAACGGACACGTGAACCACTGCCTGTGCTGGCTCAACCGGCTCATCTACATCGCCGTGGACCGGGAAATACTAAGAGGCAATCCGATAGAGGACGTGGCATACGAGAGGAAAGAAACACCTAAACTAAGGCATATCAGCCGCAGTGAACTGAAGCGGATGATGGAAACCCCGCTGCCCGACCCGATGATGGAGCTGGCACGCAGGACGTTCATCTTCTCCTCGCTGACCGGTCTGGCCTACGCGGATACGAGGGCTCTCCATCCCCGTCACATCGGAACGACTTCGGAAGGAAGAAGGTATATCCGCATCCGCCGCGCCAAAACGGACGTGGAGGCGTTCATCCCGCTGCATCCCATAGCCGGACAGATACTGGAGCTTTACAACACCACGGATGACGACAGGCCGGTATTCCCGCTGCCGGTCCGCGACGTCCTCTGGTATGAGGCACATGGAATGGGCGTGGCATTAGGCATGAAAGAGAACCTGTCCTACCACATGGCCCGGCATTCGTTCGGGACCCTGACACTGACCGCAGGTATTCCGATAGAGAGCATCGCCAGGATGATGGGCCACACGAACATCGACAGCACGCAGGTCTACGCCCAGGTCACCGACCGGAAGATATCCTCGGACATGAACCGGCTGATGGAAAGAAGAAAGCCCGCGGCCGGCAAGGAAGCCGCAGGCTAAATAAAAACTGCCGCCGGAATCGTAAATGCAATTCCGGCGACAATCCTTAAACTTAAATACGATATTATACCAATGCAGGGTGATAGTTCTCCTCCAGCAGCCTCTCGATGTCCGACTGCCTGTACAGGATCTTCCCGCCAAGCTGGATATAGGGAATCCGTCCTTGGTCCCTGTAATCCTGCAGGCACCTGCGGCTGATCTTCAACATCCCGGAAAGCTCCCTGTCGGTCAGGAACCGTTCCCCGTTGAAGGGAGGACGGTTGTCACGGGCAAGACGTTCCACTTTTTTCTCCATGTCGTCCAGCAGGGCAAAGAACCTGCGGACACGTTCGTTCTCCTTGTCGATAATGCCTTCCATCTCTTCCGCTCTTTAAAGGTTTCCGTTCTTCCTTCTTTCTCTCACCTCCTTCTCCTTGCGTCTGATGCCGACGTAGACCATCAACTTCTCCACATCCCCGGGCTTGTAATAGAACTTGCGCTGGAGGCGGGTGAACGCCAGCCGTCCGGTATCGCGGAGAGTCTGCAGGGTACGCGGCGAGATGTCAAGGCGCAGGCAGACATCCTGGCCGTCCAGTCACTCTCCGGGTTCCTTACAGCGGTTTCTCTCATACAATCTGTCCACACGTGCGGACAGGTTCTCGGCGCGCGCCAGCATCCTCTCAAGGACACCGGCCTCGATGTAGCATATTTCCATATTTTCAACTCGTTTAAATATCAGTGCGAATATAAGGGAAGAAACCATGAGAGGCAAGCACGACCGGCACACTGGCAGGAATAGTCATGGATAGTCGGTTTTTGTCATATGGGAAGGAAAAAGAAAGCCGAAGCAGGTCTGGATCCACTACCCCCTTTGGGTATGTGAAAGGAACGTTGTGGTGAAAGAAAAAACTCCTTTTCACACATGGATGAGGCAATGCCGGAAGTCCGGCAATAAAAAATGTGGCTTCTCTATCCGGGTAAATGCCATGATTACAGACTTCTTCCTGTTCCTATACCATCAGGTCGGTTACCTTCAGGTTAACAACTTATCCAACCTGTGATAGATCCGGATGTGAAAAGATTACTTTGGCTGGCTATTACAATATAATAAGTAGAATCATGTCAAATCTACTGCTGCTATTGTTTGTTGATAATGGCTGGCAGTAGAACAAACTTTCGTTAAACCAATACGTTCATTCTTTATTATCAAGTTTTTAGACTACCTTTGTATTTTATTAACTCATTTACCAAACATTATGGGACTACTCAAACCGAATCAAGTTTTGAACAAAGCATATAGACAGGTTGCGATTGAAACAACAGATTTTGACTTATTCAAAAATGCCCTTCGCACATTGAGAGACAATATTGTGGATGGGCAAAGAGAACACACGCAAAAAGAACATTTACGTAATTTTCTGAGTGAAACGTTCTACAAGCCATACTACATGGCTCCCGAAGAAGATATTGATTTGGCTATCCGATTGGATAAAACTATCAAGTCCAATATAGGGTTATTGATTGAAGTAAAGAGTACCACCAACAAAGGTGAGATGATTTCTAATGACAATCTTAAGCGTAAGGCTTTGCAGGAATTATTGCTATACTATCTTAAAGAACGTGTCAATAAGAAGAACAATGATATTAAATATCTCATCGCTACTAATATTCATGAATTCTTTATTTTTGATGCCCATGAGTTTGAACGCAAATTCTATCAGAACAAACAATTACGTCGTGAGTTTCAAGACTTTGTGGATGGACGCAAAACCAGTAACAAAACCGATTTCTTCTATACTGAAATTGCAACAACCTATATTGAGGAGGTGAAAGATAGCCTTGAATACACTTACTTCAACTTACAAGACTATCAACACCTGCTTGATAGAACAGACAGTAGCGCTTCACGCAAACTTATCGAACTTTATAAGATATTCAGCGATACACATCTTTTGAAGCTATCGTTCCAAAATGACAGCAATTCGCTCAACCGTGGATTCTACACTGAGCTGCTACACATTATTGGTATTGAGGAACGCAAAGAGAATAATAAAACCGTGATTGTACGCAAAGCTGTGGAACGGCGTGACGAGGCTTCATTACTAGAGAATACTATTAACCAACTGGATGCAGAAGATTGTTTGCGTCACATAAATGGTCGTTTGTATGGGAATGATTATGAGGAACGGTTATTCAATGTTGCAATGGAATTGTGTATTACTTGGATGAATCGTATCCTTTTCTTGAAACTGTTGGAGGCTCAGATGTTGAAATACCACAATGGAGATGCAATCTATAAATTTCTTTCAATAACTAAGATTCATGACTATGATGATCTCAACACACTCTTTTTCCAAGTGCTTGCACGTGACATGGGCAGCCGCACACACTCCATTATGCGTGATTTTGCTTACGTTCCCTATCTTAACAGTTCTCTTTTCGAGGTGACAGATTTGGAAAGTAAAACAATTAAGATAAACAGCCTTTCACAACGTACGGTACTTCCTGTCTTGGCGAGTAGCGTATTACGAAATAAAAAACGCAATCTACAAGTCAACGCATTACCCACCCTGCAATATTTGTTTGCTTTTCTCGACGCTTATAACTTTGCGAGCGAAGGCAGTGAAGAAGTGCAAGAAGAGGCTAAAACACTCATCAATGCTTCTGTTTTAGGGCTTATATTCGAGAAAATAAATGGTCACAAGGATGGTTCAGTATTCACTCCAGGCTTTATCACTATGTTCATGTGCCGTGAAGCAATCACCAAGACCGTGTTGCAAAAGTTTAATGGTTATTATGGCTGGAATTGTACCACCCGTATAGAACTATACAACCATATTGACAATATAGTCGAAGCTAATGAACTAATTAACAGTTTGCGACTGTGTGATCCAGCTGTTGGTTCGGGTCACTTTCTTGTGTCTGCTCTCAATGAACTGATACTCTTGAAATACGAATTAGGTATTTTGGTAGATGCTACCGGTAAGCGTATCCGCAAAGCGGACTATCAACTTGCCATTGAAAATGACGAGCTGATTGTTACCGATACCGAAGGTAATTTATTTGCTTACAACCCACTCAATGCGGAAAGTCGCCGCATGCAGGAAACTCTTTTCAAGGAGAAGCGTCAAATCATTGAGAACTGTTTATTTGGCGTTGATATTAACCCCAACTCTGTGAAGATTTGCCGCCTACGACTGTGGATTGAATTGTTGAAGAATGCTTACTATACGGCTGAAAGTAATTACACTTATTTAGAAACCTTACCAAATATCGACATTAACATCAAATGTGGAAATTCTTTGCTTCACCGATTCGCTTTGACAGACAGTATTCAGACCGTACTGCGAGAGTCTAGTATCAGCATCAGCCAATATAAGGAGGCTGTAGCTAAATATAAAAATGCCCAAAGTAAAAGCGAAAAGCAGGATTTGGAAACGTTTATAACAGAAATCAAGTCGAAACTGAAAACAGAGATCAACCGCCGGGATGCACGATTGGTTAGATTGAACAAACGCCGCTCTGAGTTGGCAAACTTACAAGCGCCTCAACTGTTTGAACCGACAAAAAAGGAAAAGAAAGCGTCGGACAAGCGCATTGCCGATTTAAAGAAAGAAATTGCGACTTTAGAAAATATATTTGAGGAAATACGCTCCAACAAAATTTATCTTGGTGCATTCGAATGGCGTATAGAGTTTCCAGAAGTACTCGATGCCGAAGGCAACTTCTTGGGATTTGACTGTATCATTGGCAATCCACCTTACATTCAGTTACAATCTATGGGTAAGAGTGCCGATGTATTAGAATGCATGGGTTACATAACTTATGCACGCACTGGTGATATTTACTGCCTCTTCTATGAGTTGGGTATGAACCTGCTTACTCCCAATGGTTTTCTTTGCTATATCACGTCTAATAAATGGATGCGTGCAGGGTATGGTGAAGCCTTGCGAGGTTATTTCGCAAGCAAGACCAATCCTATTATGTTGGTAGATTTTGCAGGTATAAAAATATTCGATGCAATAACGGTAGAAGCAAATATTCTTTTATCTCAAAAAGCAGCAAATATTTTTAACACACAAGCTTGTTTGGTACAAGATTCGAATGGCTTGAATAATTTGAGCGATTTCGTGCAGCAACAAGGCGTGAAGTGTAACTTTGCAGATTCTATCCCATGGGTGATATTGTCTCCCATTGAACAGAGCATCAAGCAGAAGATTGAGTCTGTGGGAATACCCTTGAAGGATTGGAACATCCAAATCAACTATGGGATAAAAACTGGTTTCAATGATGCTTTTATCATTTCTACCGAAAAGCGTGATGAGATACTAGCGAATTGTCAAACAGAAGATGAACGTGTTCGGACGGCTGAACTTATACGACCGATTCTTCGTGGCAGGGATATCAAGAGATATGAATATGAATGGGCGGACTTGTGGATTATAGCCACATTTCCTTCGCGGCATTATGATATAGAAAGTTATCCTGCGGTGAAAAATTATCTTCTGTCAATTGGCATAGAGCGTTTAGAACAAACAGGAGAAACTCATATTGTTAATGGCAAAAAAATAAAAGCCCGAAAGAAAACTAGTAACGAGTGGTTTGAAACACAAGATAGCATCAGTTATTGGGAGGATTTTTCTAAGCCAAAAATTGTATGGAAAATAATCGGAAACCAAATGGCTTTTGCATATGATGCCAACAATTATGTAATGAACAATGCCTGTTATATTATGACAGGCGATCATTTGGATTATCTGTTGGCAGTATTGAATTTTCCAATAACTGAAGTAACCTTCGTGTAATCATACGAGTCTGTGATTTCCTGCGTTTACGCAGTTTGCTATAAGCAAGATAGGCACGGCGTACATCAAGATACTTGTTACGGGGACGTTGTATGTGCAAGGTCTGGCAATGTTTGCACAGATGACGATGAAGCCATACAATACCTTCCCATAAGAGTTTGGTATCAGTAGGAAAACGCAGATGACTTTCATAACAGGTGGCATCGGTCATACAGACATGAAGGTTCTCAAGATAAGGTTTCCAATGCTCGGCAAGAATGAGCTGGAGGGGCTCAACGTCAAGGCGATGCGCTAGTTCCTGACGAATTGCACTAACGATTTTAGGATTGGTTAGTGGATGAAGCGGATCAATCTGAACACCACAAAACAACTGGTAATGAATATTACCGTTTAAATGCTCAATCAGTTGTGCATCGGAAAAGTTGGTATAGGACTTCAAGACCATCAAGGCTATTTTACCTTCGGGAGAAAAATAACTTTTACGACCCAAAGCAGAGGACTTCAAATGCATTTGTCGGGCCAGTTCCGAGAAAGGAAACAGAGCATGGAGGCGACCTAATTCACTCGTTGCAAAACTTTGACGATATTTTTTTAGCATATCGAACTCGGTAAAACCTAAACGAGGTTCGATTTCTGAGATTTTTTGTATCTTTACCATGTGTTTTTATTTTAGATTACCCCCGTTTTGGCCGTCAAACCGTTTTTTGGGGGGAATGCTTAAAGATACAAAAAAGGCAACTAACTCGCAATGAATTAGTTGCCTTAAATTTTATTATTTTGGGAATATCCCTAAAACGAAGAAATCCTCAATAATCTACTGATTATCAAGGATTCTCTTTGGGTGGAAGACCGGACTCGAACCGGCGACATTCAGAACCACAATCTGACGCTCTAACCAACTGAACTACATCCACCATGTTTGCGTTTCTCTAACGCGGTGCAAAGATAGATATAAACTTTTAATCTGCAAATATTCCATGAGATTTTTTTAATAAAAAGTGTACTCTTTTATTCCTTTGTTATGCTTCCTAAATAGTGATTGAGCATCATTTATGAAGATTTTCAGGTGGTTACGCTCTGTAACAGAAAGTGAGTCTGCCGGATAATTAATGGGATATAATATATGATTTTTTTTTCGGGAGAGAACGGGACGTGATGTCCACACTAAGCTATAACCGCAATTGGCTACACGAGTGACACTATCTTTTTCGAGTTCTAACTTAAATAGTAAACCACCATCAGTATGCCGGGCAGACATATTAGAGATGAAATTTCCGAGAGAATAGACTACCACATGCTGATTTCCGGTTATACTGTCCGTACGGAGCTCCATGGGTTGCACTACGTGTGGATGCGAGCCGATAATGTGGGTAACTCCCTGCTGTAATAACCAGTCTGTGAGATTCTTTTGTTCTTTATTGGGAAGTGATTGATATTCATCACCCCAATGCATGCAGGCAATGAGGGCGTCGGGATGTTGTGCCCTGGCAGCTTCAATATCTTGTGCCATTACTGCCTTATCGATATAGTTTACCACATTGGGAGAGATTACTTTGATACCGTTTGTACCATAAGTATAATTTAAAAGGGCAATGCGAAAGCCGTTTTTTTCCAGCAATAAAGGGTATTGCTGTTCTCGTGATTCAGTATTGACATAAGTTCCTGCATGTGGAATTTGTAATGAATCGAGCATTAGCAAGGTCCTCTCTAATCCTTTTTTACCTTTATCAAGACAATGGTTATTGGCCGTTATCAAAACATCGAAACCTGCATCGCGAATGGCGAAAAGATATTCATCCGGTGCACTAAAGGCTGGGTAGCCGCGATAGGGTTTTCCACCCAATGTTACTTCAAGGTTTGCAATTGCGATATCTGCCCGGTTTATTTCTTCCTTAACGAATTTAAAACAATCTGAATAATCGTATCCTGTAGAGGTACGGGCGGCATTAATCTGCGCTTGGTGCTGCATAAGGTCTCCCGCAAAGAGGAGGGTGAGCCGTGAGGTGATAATGCTATCTTTTTGACAGGAAATAGAATCCGAAGTATTAATAACAGAATCTCTCCTTTCCTGCGACATGGATGTGCAGGAGTAGGAGAGAAAGAAGAGGATTACCAAAGAGATATTTCTCATTTATAGATGGCTTTTTTACCCGCCAACAATGTATTCTTCATTAAAGAAACAATAGTCATCGGACCTACACCTCCCGGCACAGGAGTGATGTATGAGCACTTTGGTGCTACTTCGTCGAATTTAACGTCGCCTGTCAGCTTAAAACCGGATTTTTTGGTAGCATCGGGTACACGTGTGGTACCTACGTCGATGATTACTGCACCTTCTTTTACCATATTTTCTTTTACGAAATTCGGTTGTCCTAAAGCGGCAATGATGATATCGGCTTCCTGACATTCTTTTACCAAATCGTGGGATCGACTGTGGCAGACAGTCACTGTTGCATCGCCCGGATAGGCTTTTTGCATCATGAGGGCAGCCATGGGCTTACCGACAATGTTACTGCGTCCCAGTACTACGCACTTCTTCCCTGAAGTTTCTATCTTATAGCGTTTCAGCAGTTCAAGAATTCCGTTCGGGGTGGCAGACACGTAACAAGGCAATCCGATGGACATACGTCCCACGTTGATGGGATGAAAGCCATCTACATCCTTCCGATAATCGATGGTTTCGATTACTTTTTGTTCGGAGATGTGTTTGGGTAGGGGTAATTGTACGATAAAGCCGTCTACGTCCGCATCGTCATTGAGTTCGCGTACTTTGGCCAACAGTTCCTCCTCTGTCACATCACTTTCGTAACGGATGAGGGAAGATTTGAAGCCACAAACTTCACAGGCTTTTACTTTGGCAGCTACATACGTTTCGCTCCCTCCATCGTGGCCAACAAGGATAGCAGCCAGATGAGGACGTTTGCCACCGTGGGCTACAATTTCTGCCACTTCAGCTGCAATCTCTTGCTTTACTTGCTCGGAAATGGCTTTTCCATCTATAAGGGTCATGTTCAATAGTATTTTGGTGATGGGCAAAAGTAAAATAAATAACTGAATCAGCCAAAAGGAATTCATTTTTTGTCAATAGCCGATTTATAGATTATTAATGGAGCGAAAAGCTTGGGGAAGAGGAACGGGTATTTCATCAAAATAACGGTTATATGTGAAACTCACTCACTTTTTATTTGAAATCGGTTTGATTGGAACTTTTTTGTGAATTAATGGTACGAAAAAAGGAGAAAGCCATAGCTCTCTCCTTATATACTGGTTTTGTTTCAATCTGCTTTATGATTAACGAACCAAGGTCACAAAATAAAAACACCAAAGTCAAACGTTTACTCCTTAGGAGATTAGCGTTTCATTTTTGGCATCATTTTACCCATCTTGCTGCCAGTTACCATTTTCATCATTTTACGGGTCTGATCAAATTGTTTCAGCAGGCGGTTTACTTCCTGAATAGTTGTACCACTACCTTTTGCGATGCGGGTACGGCGTGAACCATTCAGTATTTCCGGATTGGAACGTTCTGCAGGAGTCATAGAGTGAATGATGGCTTCAATGCTCTTGAAAGCGTTGTCGTCAATATCAATATCTTTGATGGCCTTTCCTACACCAGGGATCATAGATGCAAGCTCTTTGAGGTTACCCATCTTCTTGATCTGAGCTATTTGGCTAAGGAAATCATTGAAGTCGAACTGATTCTTGGCAATTTTCTTTTGCAGACGTTTTGCTTCTTCTTCGTCGTACTGTTCTTGTGCACGTTCTACCAGTGAAACGATATCACCCATACCTAAGATACGGTCTGCCATACGTGCGGGATGGAACTGATCAATAGCATCCAGCTTTTCACCTGTACCTACAAACTTAATGGGCTTGTTGACAACCGAACGGATAGAGAGTGCTGCACCACCACGGGTGTCACCGTCAAGCTTAGTCAATACTACACCGTTGAAGTCGAGGCGATCATTAAATTCTTTTGCAGTATTAACAGCATCTTGTCCGGTCATGGAGTCTACCACGAAAAGGATCTCATTCGGGTTGATGGCTTTCTTAATAGCAGCAATTTCGTTCATCATCTCTTCGTCTACAGCCAGACGCCCGGCTGTATCGACGATTACAAGATCGTATCCTTTGGCTTTAGCTTCTTTAATTGCATTTTGTGCAATTTCTACCGGATTCTTACTATCCGGTTCAGAGTACATCGGCACTTCAATCTGTTCAGCCAGTACACGAAGCTGTTCGATAGCAGCAGGACGATACACGTCACAGGCTACGAGCAACGGTTTGCGATTCTTTTTAGTTTTGAGCATCCGGGCCAGCTTTCCGGAGAAGGTAGTCTTACCCGAACCTTGCAGACCGGACATCAGGATAACAGCCGGATGACCATCTGTATCAATCTCAACGGTTTCTCCACCCATCAACTGAGTAAGTTCGTCGTGAACGATTTTCACCATCAACTGGCTTGGTTTCACAGCAGTAAGTACGTTTTGTCCCAACGCTTTTTCTTTTACTGTATCGGTAAAAGTTTTCGCTACCTTGTAGTTAACGTCGGCATCCAACAGGGCTTTACGCACATCTTTCAGTGTTTCTGCTACATTGATCTCAGTGATTTTACCTTCACCTTTTAAAATCTTAAACGACCTCTCCAGTCTCTCGCTTAAATTATCGAACATATTTTATACTAATTACTGATTACTAAACTTATAGACCAGTTTGCCACAGAGGATACAAAATTTTAGGGGAGTAGTGAATAGCGATAAGTAATTTAGTATCATGCAGCATGATAGTGCAGCCTGTTAATCACTAATCACTTATCGCTACTCACTAAAAAACTGTCCCCTCTGTATCCTCTGTGGTAAACCGGGATGCAAATGTACAAAAATCTCTTGTATTTATATCTTTTTATTCTGCCATTTTGCTTTTTTGAAGTAAATATAGCTTGTGGTGAGTAACAATGTATAGTACACAATCTCAATGGTAAAGCACCATGCAATGGGAGCTTTCAGCCACATTCCGATGAAGATTATATACGAACCGTAGATGACGATAGTTATAACTTCAAGTAACAAGGCGGCTTGTGTGTTACCGGTACCGGATATTCCGTTAAATACGATATTGGCTACGGAGGCTATCAACATGGCAACGCAGATAACATAGACAGATGGGACTGATTCGGCTATCAGGGCAGCCTCATTTGTATAGATGGAGAGCATGGCTTGCGGGAATGTTGCGGTGATAGCGACTAATGCCAGCATAACAAAGAATGAAAAACGGGCTATCTTATTGATAAGTGTCATCACATATTGTATGCCTCCTGCACCAATGGCGTTACTGACCAAGCTGTTAGTGGTGGTGGCCAGTGCGTTTACCGGAATGAGCATTACGATGTATATGCTTCGCACAATGTTGGCAATGGCAAGTTCACGTTGTCCCAACCTTTCTACAGCTACGAAGAATATGAACCAGGTAGCCATTGACAAGAAGTACTGCAACATAGTGAAGCAGGAGATACTAAGTATACGCATCAGTAACTGAGGATCGAAAGAACGTAATTTATTCAGGCCATACTTTTTCAGGTCGACGGTGATATACGTATAAATGAGGAAGAACAGAATGGAACTGGCTTCTGCTACTACAGAGGCAATGGCAGCGCCTTTGATACCCATTTCCGGGAAGCCGAAATGTCCGAATATCATTGCATAGTCCAGCACTACGTTTGTCAGTGCCATGACGACGGCATTGATGGTAAGTACCTTTGTACGCGTAATGCCGATATAAAGTGCCCGGAACATTACGTTGATAAACGAAAAGAAGAATCCGTAGATACGCCAGTCCAGAAATTCCATTGTGGCATCGTATATGGATTCGGAAGAAACCAGCATCCGCATAATATTGCCCCCAAAAGCTTTTGTAAAGCTGAATAATAGCAATGCCATCAGTAACATGAACATAACACCTTGTATCATTACCGGTCCTACGTCAGAATAGCGACCTTCGCCATTGCGGCGGGCAATCACAATTTGCGAACCGGTGCTAAAACCGAAAGCAATAGTAAAAACGCAGATATAAAAAAGTCCACCCATAGCCGAAGCTCCGAGTGCTACTTCGCCAACACGTCCGAGAAAGGCGGTGTCAGTGACATTAATAACATTTTGTGCCAGTAAACTAAGAAGTATCGGGTAACTGACACTCCAAATTTGCTTATTAGTGTACATAAATGAGCGTTTAGGTTTACAATTTGCAAAGATAACGCTTTTATCCGGATATACTGTCGGGGGGGAGAGTAAAATCAATGACCTGTCCGCCCTGTTTGTCGGTGGTGACGGCATAGCTACCTCCGAAGTGCTTTAATAACAAGTCATTTATTTCATGGCGGATACTTACTTGTTGTGAGTGGTATTTCGGATCAGCCAGTGGGCTGTTGATAATTTGGAAATGAATGATCTTTGACGTATCATCCCGGTTGACCGTAAAGATTATTTTTCTTTTCTCTTTACTTTTGTCCGGATAGACCAATGTGCTGAGCAGGGTTTGCGTTATTCGTCCGGTATCTGTTGTGATGTTCTGTGCGTCAATATTAGTGCTGAACAGAATTGATATAGCTCCCTCATTGTGCATCTGTGCCATATAAATGGCATCGTTACAAAGAGCTATTACATCATAAGTCTGTATCTGAAATTTCATCATATTGGCTTCCAGGCGAGACAGATCGAGTACATCATTTACCAATTGTATCAACTCTTCGGAGTTTTTTTGGATGATGGCTGAATATTCTTGTCGTGTACTTTCGTTCATATTGGGTTCCGAGGCTATGAGTTGTGAAAAACCTACAACTCCGTTGAGAGGGATACGGATATTGTAACTCATATTAGAGAGAAAATGATTCTTGGTCTCATTGGCCTTCTCAATCATCAGGGTGGCTTTACGAGTTTCACTTTCTGCCGTCTTTAAGGCTTTTCGCACCTGATAGGCACGTATTGTGAAGAAGATTAATACGAGCAGGGTAATAGCGATAATACAGAATACGAGCAGTTGAATTTTGCTTTTCAACTGTTCTTCTTCAAGTTTCATTTTATCTACATGGTAGTTGTCTTGTATCAGATTCATTTGTTTGTCAGATAGTTCGGTAACCAACGAATCTTTCATCTGTATAACCTTTTCATAGATTGGTATTGCTTCCAGGCTACGTCCGGCCTCGGTCAGAATATCAGCTTTGATAGACAGTTGGTTGACGTAATCGCTGCTAAAAGCGTCTTTTAACAGTATAACAGTAGAATCCAGTTGACTGATAGCACGATTATATTCTTTGCAAAGGCGGTAATATGAGGCGTGTGCATCATGATAAAGCACCCGATACATAAAATAAGTATTGGGGGTGAGATACTCGTTTCCTTTTTTAAGATGTTGGAGAGCCAGCTGAGGCTGCTCCATTTCTACATAATAATAGGTATAGTAGATGTCATTGAAAATCATCGGATCCTGAAAAGCTTCTTTCATCGTTGGATTTTCTGCGATATAATCAGAAAGAATCTTCTTTTGTTCATCCAGATACTTTTTCTGATCCTGAAGGTCTTTGTTGGCTTTACTGAGTGAGATAAGTTGGCAAAGTACGGAATTTCTTACAATTACATTGTTCATTTGAGGAAGAAGCTTATGAGCTTCTTCCAAAGCCTGTTTACCTTCTTTCCAACGGCCAGTACCCATATAAGCATTGGCCAGACACTGCTTGGCACCTATCAGACCACGTATGTTGTTGGCTTCTTGCGCTTTCTTATACATTTCAAGTGATTTGTTGATTGCAAGCTCTATTTGTTCTCTATAGGAGTAGAGATCTATCTGGCATCTTTGTGAATCGAAGTAATAATCCCACAAACCGGCTTTTCGGGCGTAGGGTTCCAGGTCTGCTATTTTTTGGATTACACTATCCAGTTCATTTTGATTATAGTAATAAATAACCTGGAAGTAGAGTGCTATTCCGGCGTACTTGGGGTTGTCTTGCGCAACAGCCTCCTTTAACAGCATATTTGAATAATAGATGCATTTGGGGGTTGTCTGCTCCATCCGCGTGATACTTTGTATGGTTTGTAGGCGTAGGGAATCATGCGGCATAGCAGACAACAATCTTTCCAAACTATCAGTTCGGACTCCTGATGGAGCTGCCAGACTTATCAGGAAATGGCAGCATAAGGCGAGTATGAAGATCAGTTGTTTCATTGTAACTTTTCATTTTTGGCTGCTGCCGCATCCGGTTTGATAGGATGAGTGAATACGAAGCGGGCGCCTGCTGTATATTCCGGATCAATCCATATTCTTCCTCCGATCTGTTCAACAATAAGCTGGCAGATAGAAAGTCCCAACCCTGTACCCTGTGCACCTTCATTTAGTTTCTCAAAACGGTTGAATATTCGGCCTTGATTTTCCGGAGGAATACCACAACCGGTGTCAGTGACAGAGAAGACGGCGGTGTCGTCCGACTCTTTTCGTATCTCAAGTGTGATGGAGCCTTCCGTAGTGAACTTCGTGGCATTAATAAGCAGATTGATAAGCAACTGTTGCAAGCGTGAATCATCTGTTAATAGCGGTAGCGATTCAAGAGTTGTGACAAAATGAACATCGGCTTGTGTTTGCTTTACTTTTCTTACAGTATCAATAACATTACGGCATATAACTACTGCATCGCACTTTTTAAAATTAAATACCAATTTACTCATATCCAGGCTGGAAAGGTCTATTACATCATTGATCAGGTTTAATAATAATTCAGAGTTTTGTTGTATGATGTCATTGCACTGTCGCCGTGTTTCATTGTCAATTGAATCATCCGTGAGGATTGCAGAGAAACCTGAAAGCGCATTCAATGGGGTACGGATCTCATGACTCATATTTGAAAGAAACAGACTTTTGGTTTTAATGGAGTTTCTTGCACGCTTTTGTGCTTTTTCCTGTTCTTCTTTTGAATGGCGCAAACGTTTATTCTCTGATCGTATATGGAAAATGAGTATGGTGATAAGGATTGATAAAGAAAATACTGTTAGAATACCCCATAAGATAGTCTGGTTACGTTCCTGCTGGTTCTGGATTTCCATTTGATCGATTTGATAGATGGTTCGCAGTTCGTTGATCTGACGTACATAGCTAAGGTTGTCCAGAGAATCTTGCAACACATTTGCCGTTTGATAAATGAGACATGCTTGGTCTGTTTGTCCTAATTTAGACAGAAGTTGGGCTTGCTGAAGATTGAGCTGTATATGCTGATTAGGAGAGTAGGCCGGATTTATCTCTTTAATAAGGTTACCATATTTTTCCAAAGCCCGATCATATTGTTTATTTTGTTTATAGTAACTGGCATACAAATAATCCAAAACAAAACGCATATAAGGATAATCATGTTCTGAATTGGCTTTTGTGGCCTCTGTGATATATATAAGTGCCTTGTCCGGCTGATTGGTTACTACATAATAGTAGGCACGGCATATCGAAACATAAAAGAGAGTGGAAGTCGTTGGATATTTATCGAAAAGAACTTCAAGTTGTTTTAAGTATACAAGTGCTTTGTCGGTTTCTCTTATCTTTAACAATGTGAGGATCAGATTCGGAGAGATATGTATTTTCAGATGATCTGCACCTTCTAAAGTATTTAGAACATTAAATGCTTCTATATAAAAATCGATGGCTTGTTGCCTCATGTTTGCACCCAGGTAGGCATCACCGATAGCACGAAGAGAAAGGGCTATTCCTTTATCATAGTCCATTTCTTTGGCTTTCTCATACATGATGTGGGCTTTATCTACAGCTATTGTAATATCACCACGAATTGCATATGCACCGGATACGAGTTGTTTCAAATGGAAAAGAGTGCTGTATTGCTTGTCTTTTTCCAATTGTGGTTCAAGCTCTTTTTCCCATAAAATGATACTGTCTGCTGTTATATTTTGGGTATAAGGTAAATTGTTGTCTATGAGAATTTGTAAATTGGTAAGATGTTCTGAAGTCGTAGTCGCAGAATAGACTGGGACAGAATATAGAAAACCGGCCAGCATTCCTAATATGTAATAGATATAAATTCTCACTGTTTAACGTTCTGTTCGCATTGTTTGCTGCAAAAATAAGTAAAAAGAGTGAAGATAACATGTAATCTCCACTCTTTTTACTTATTTATTTTCTGTTTATAATATCCCGTGCTCCAGGACCTCCATGATTGGGATGACCGGGAGTATGGTTACGCCAACATTTACTACTCCTGTATAATGATACGAACTTTTGTGTAAAGCCTATCACATTTCAATCGTAAATTGTAAATCGTCTAATTGTAAATTGAATAAATATTTTTAGCTATTCATGCTCATCAGGAATTCGTCATTGTCTTTTGTTTTTTCAAGACGGTCTTTTACAAAGTCCATTGCTTCTATTGGATTCATGTCTGCAAGGTATTTGCGCAGGATCCACATACGGTCAAGTGTTGTCTTGTCAAGCAACAAATCATCACGACGCGTACTTGAAGCCACAATGTTGACAGCCGGGAAGATACGTTTGTTGGATAAGTTACGGTCAAGCTGCAATTCCATATTACCTGTACCTTTGAATTCTTCGAAGATAACTTCATCCATTTTTGAACCGGTATCGATCAATGCTGTCGCGATAATGGTTAGTGAACCGCCATTTTCGATATTACGTGCAGCACCAAAGAACCGTTTGGGTTTATGCAATGCATTTGCATCCACGCCACCGGACAATACTTTACCCGATGCCGGAGAAACTGTATTGTAAGCACGTGCCAAACGTGTGATAGAGTCCAGGAAGATAACTACGTCGTGTCCGCATTCTACCAGTCTTTTTGCTTTTTCGAGTACGATACCTGCGATCTTCACGTGGCGTTCTGCCGGTTCGTCAAAAGTAGAGGCGATAACTTCTGCATTTACACTACGTGCCATATCGGTTACCTCTTCCGGACGTTCGTCAATCAACAGCATTATCATGTATACTTCCGGGTGATTGGCTGCGATGGCATTAGCGATATCTTTCATTAACAGGGTTTTACCTGTTTTAGGTTGAGCCACGATCAAGGCACGTTGTCCCTTACCAATCGGTGAAAAGAGGTCTACTACACGTGCAGACATCGAATCAGAGTATCCGCCTTTGCAAAGTCTGAATTTCTCATCTGGAAAGAGAGGGGTCAGGTGGTCAAAAGGTACGCGGTCACGTACGAATGCGGCATCACGACCATCAATTTTAGATACTTTTACCAATGGGAAGTATTTCTCTCCTTCTTTGGGAGGGCGAATGATACCTTCTACCACATCACCGGTTTTCAGACCGAATAATTTGATTTGCGATTGAGATACATAGATATCGTCCGGAGATGAAAGGTAGTTATAGTCTGAAGAGCGAAGGAAACCGTAACCATCCTGCATAATTTCCAGAACTCCTGTACCGGTGAGAATATCATCGAATTCGTAGGGTTTTTCACGCTCAATCACTTTGCGTTCCGGAGCCGGAGCATTTTCTCCCGTATTTTGCTGTTGTACAGGTCTCTGCATCGGCAGTCGGGGATTATTGTTCCTTGGTGCGTTATTATTGCTGTTAGGATTATTGTTGTTATCGCGGGGACGGATAACGCGGGGACGCTGTTGGTTCTGTGTCTGTTCAGGAACAGGCGTAACTACAGGCTCTGTTTTTGTTGATTCGAATTTACCGAAAAGTTCTGTTGGTAATTCTACTTTCTCAGAAGGGAGATCTTCAATTGGGATAAAATCGTCATCGGCACTCTCGGATAAGATATTGCTTTCTTCATCGATAACTGCTGGTGCTTTAGGTTTAATAATGGGTTTTGAAATAGGTTTTGTCTCTATTTTCTTTACCTCTGCCTTTTTCACTTCAACCGTTTTTTCAGTTTCGGCTGCTGCAACTGGAGCTACTTGCTCTTCTTTGGGTTTGTTTTCTACGGCATTTTTGCGAGGACGACCTACTTTCTTTTTTGGGGGTGCTACTGCTTTTTCTGTGGCAGGAACAACTTCTGCTTTTACTGGCTCAGCTTCTTTAGGTTGTGCTTTAGCTGCCGGAACGGGAACGGCTGTTTCAGTTTTGGTTATCTCACCATTTTTAGTAGCGGAGAATACTTTATTTTCTTTCTTCATTGCTACCCGTGAACGTTTCTTCTTGTCTTCATTACGCTCCTCTTTCAATTTATCTGCAGCAACCTTCTTAGTAGCGCCTGCGATAGCTTGTTCGTCAAGGATTTTGTAAACAAGTTCTTCTTTCTTTAGTGAGTCTGTCTTTTTTATACCCAGTTCGCGGGCAATAGTTTGTAGTTCCGACAAATCTTTGTCGTTTAATTGGATAATGTTATACATACAGTATAGTAAGTTATTAATATTTTTTTGTTCAGCTGGGATACGGACGTCACAACACAACTTCACCAGTCATTGGTTATGCGAACATATGCTTTAATTTATTATGAATCAGGGATGTTTCTGTTGAACTGGATATTTACCTGTTTCTCTCCTATGAGAGGTGGCAAAGTATTTCAACGGCGCAAAGATAATAAATAATTTTGGTTTCATAAATAAATCATCATTTTTTTCATTTATAAAGTGTATCTTTGTTACTCAAATTATAACATTATGATAATTACTGAAGCTCATCTTATTTATTTTTCGCCTACCCATACTTCTAAACAAGTGGGAGAGGCAATTGTTCATGGAACGGGGGCAACAAATGTGTTAACGACGGATTTGACCTTAAAGCCGGTTGAAGAAATGGAACTTCCTACCTCGGCATTGGCTATTGTTGTTGTTCCTGTATATGGTGGACATGTGGCTCCTTTAGCTATGGAGCGTCTGGAGAATATTCGTGGTACGGATACTCCGGTAGCTTTGGTAGTAGTTTACGGGAATCGTGCTTACGAAAATGCGCTTACGGAGTTGGATGCTTTTGTTTTACTGAATGGTTTTAAAGTAATAGCCGGAGCTACTTTTATTGGAGAGCATTCTTATAGCAGTACTAAATATCCCATTGCAGCAGGCCGTCCTGATACTCATGATTTAGAGCTTGCCAGAGAATTTGGTAAGAAGTTGAGGATAAAAGTTGAGGCAGCCTCTTGCCTGGAGACTCTGTATCCGGTTAATCTTCGTTCTATTCCTCGTCCGCAACAACCTTTTTTCCCCTTATTCCGTTTTTTACGTAGAGTAATAAAACTACGTAAGAGCGGGGTACCCTTGCCACGTACTCCGTGGTTGGATGATGAAAGTCTTTGTACGCATTGTGGTGCATGCGTACGTCATTGTCCTGTTGGCGCTATTGTAAAAGGAGATGAAGTGCATACAGATGCTGAAAAATGTATTAAGTGTTGTGCCTGTGTCAAATCATGTACACAACAAGCGAGGGTTTATGATACTCCGTTTGCTGTATTGCTTTCTCAATGTTTTACCCGTCAGAAAGAGCCAAAAACAATCTTGTAATAAGGGTTACAAAAAGGCTTGAATAATAGATATTGTAAGAGTGTACATTTATGTCATATAAGAGTGTACACCTTTGTGGTGCAAGGTTGTACATTCTTGTTATATAAAAATGTACAACCTTTTAAGCGTTGATTATTAGCGGATTATCTATTGCTTTCTCACTCATCTTGAATACTGTTACTTTCTTTGTTTTTTCGTCTATCCGGAAGCGATTGTCAGTCCGTTCTCCTACAATCCAGATTATTTTGTCTCCACAACATAGTACCCATTGGTTTTCTTTCTGGATAATTGAAAACTTCCTGTCTGTCAGATAATCACTGACTTTCTTTTTGCCTTTCATACCGAAGGGAATAAATATATCCCCCGTTTGCCATTTTCTTAAGTTAATTTCTCCGATTAGTTTGTCGGTGTCGAAACAGGCAATATGTTTCTCACGGGGAATAATAAAATCTTTTGTGTATTCTTTCTCTTCTTTAATCAGGCAAAAAGGAGGGTTTTCTTGCTTTTCTTTCTTGTCGATTAATAATAACTCTCTGTTTTTGACTACTCTCCAGCCGTCTTTACTGATAAACTGTTTTCCGGTTTGTCCTTCCAGCATAGTCAGAATATTTTTTGTTTGTGCTGCATTGAATCCAAGTGGATAGAGTATCTCGAATAATAAAGCTTCTGGTGAAGGTTCTTTTAAAAGAGGGACGATACGGATGTTTCCTTTCTCTATAACCCGTTGCTTTCCTTCTTCTATACCTTTATTATATATCCGATTTACATCATTCAGATAATTGCTTGTATCAATAATATGCTCTTTGACTAAAGGGTTGATTTCCTGCATCAGTGGCAGTAGGTTTAGGCGTATCTTATTGCGTGTATACTCGTCCTGTAGATTTGTACTGTCCGTCATGTATTCTTGTCCGGCATTTTGCAGGTAGTCTGTAATTTCTTTGCGACTGATACATAGGAGCGGACGTACAATATCTCCGTTTTTAGGGCGTATTCCTAATAATCCGTTGATACCCGTTCCTCGTATGAGGTTGAGTAATACAGTTTCTACACTATCGTCCTGATGGTGGGCTACAGCGATCACATCCGCCTTGGTTTTCTCTTTTATTTCCGCAAACCATTGATAACGTAGTTCGCGTGCTGCCATTTCTATCGATATTTTCTTTTCAATAGCATATTGTTCTGTTGCAAAATCAATGGTGTGCAATGGAGTTTTCATTGTTTTACATAACTTTCGGACAAACATTTCGTCCCTGTCTGATTCTGTTCCCCGCAAATGAAAATTACAGTGAGCGGCTTCACAGTCATATCCTAATGTGTGAAGTATACGTAATAGTGCTACCGAATCAGCGCCACCACTCAATGCTACTATTATCCGGGCATTTATGGGAAATAACCTCTCATTATCAATATATTGTGCGATCTTTTTTTCTATCATATTGCAAAGATAAACAATGTAGTTAAATTAAAAATTAATAATTAAATATTCTTTTCTATCGCCCGGTGTACTTCCCTGTACGGGAGACACTATTTAAAAACATTCTAAATAATTTGTCTCCTCGGAACTAATCTGTTATCTTTGCCGAAAATTAAGAGAACAAAGTATGCGTTTGTCCGAATTAAGAACAGGAGAGAAGGGGGTTATCGTCAAAGTGCTCGGCCATGGAGGTTTTCGTAAACGTATTGTCGAGATGGGCTTTATTAAAGGTAAGACCGTAGAAGTTTTACTCAATGCCCCTTTGAAAGATCCTATTAAATATAAAGTATTAGGTTATGAAATTTCGCTTCGTCGGCAAGAAGCTGAGATGATCGAAATTATAAGTGAACAAGAAGCGGCAGAACAGGCACAGGGACAGGAAAGTTATCACCAGAGTATCAGTGAAAATATTTATCCGGGGGAAGAGGAATTGAAACGTCTGGCCCTTGGTAAGCGAAGAACAATCAATGTGGCACTTGTTGGCAATCCGAACTGTGGAAAGACTTCTTTATTTAATCTTGCGTCCGGTGCCCATGAGCATGTTGGCAACTATAGTGGGGTGACTGTCGATGCAAAAGAAGGTTATTTTAACTTTGAAGGTTATCATTTTAAAATAGTCGACCTTCCTGGTACTTATTCACTTTCGGCATACACACCGGAGGAAATCTATGTACGTCGTCATATTATTGACGAAACTCCCGATGTAATTATTAACGTTGTAGATTCTTCCAATCTGGAACGTAATCTTTATCTTACGACTCAGCTTATCGATATGAATGTCCGTATGGTAATTGCTCTTAATATGTATGACGAGCTTGAAGCCAGTGGCAATACCCTCGATTATCGTCTGTTGAGTAAACTATTCGGTGTACCTATGGTTCCTACTGTTTGTAAGAGGAATTTAGGTATTGATCATCTGTTTCATGTGATTATTAATCTTTATGAAGGGGGTGATTTCTTTGATAAAAATGGTAATATTAATCCTGAGGTAGTTAAAGAATTGCAGGATTGGCATCGTACGCATGTCGATGAAACTCATCATGAGGAACATCTTGAAGATTATATTCATCCTCATAAATCGGGTGAACGTGTTTTCCGCCATATACATATCAATCATGGGCCCGATCTGGAAAAGGCCATTGATGCGGTAAAAGAGGAGATTTCAAAAAATGAAGCCATCCGGTCTAAATATTCTACCCGTTTTCTTGCAATCAAACTTTTAGAGAATGATCCGGATGTTGAACGGATTATCCGAACCTTGCCCAATGCAGAAGAGATTATCCGTATACGCGAAAAAGCGGCGAAACGTGTGATGACTGCATTGAATGAGGATAGTGAATCTGCTATAACCGATGCCAAGTATGGTTTTATCAGTGGTGCACTGAAAGAAACCTTCACAGACAACCATCAGGAAAAAGCACAGATGACGAAAGTGCTTGATTCTATTGTGACTCATCGTATATGGGGGTATCCAATCTTTTTCCTTTTCATGTATATCATGTTTGAGGGTACGTTTGTACTTGGAGAGTATCCGATGATGGGGATTGAGTGGTTGGTAGAGGCATTAGGAAATCTTATAAATAATAACATGTCCGAAGGTCCGTTGAAAGACATGTTGGTCGATGGTATTGTAGGTGGAGTAGGAGGAGTTATCGTTTTCCTGCCTAATATTCTTATTCTCTATTTCTTTATCTCTCTGATGGAAGATTCCGGATATATGGCTCGTGCAGCTTTTATTATGGATAAGATAATGCATAAGATGGGACTTCATGGTAAATCGTTTATTCCTCTGATTATGGGATTCGGGTGTAATGTGCCTGCTATTATGGCTTCTCGTACCATTGAGAACCGGAAGAGCCGTCTTGTTACCATGCTTGTTAACCCATTGATGTCATGTAGCGCTCGTCTCCCTATTTATCTCTTGTTGGTAGGTGCATTCTTTCCGAACAATGCGGGGCTGGTATTGTTTTCTATCTACTGTATTGGCATATTGTTGGCAGTGTTATTGGCACGTCTGTTCAGTAAGTTTCTGGTCAAAGGAGATGATACTCCGTTTGTGATGGAATTACCGCCGTATCGTATGCCAACTATGAAATCTATTTTCCGGCATACCTGGGATAAAGGCGAACAATATCTTCGTAAAATGGGAGGAATTATTATGATTGCATCCGTTGTTATCTGGTTCCTGGGATATTATCCCAATCACGATGCCTATGAAACCGTAGCCGAACAACAGGAAAATTCTTATATCGGGCGGATTGGAAAAGCCATTGAACCTGTTATCGAACCTATGGGTTTTGATTGGAAATTAGGTATTGGACTGATTTCCGGAGTTGGTGCAAAGGAGTTGGTTGTTAGTACACTTGGTGTACTTTATACAAATGATGCTAATGTGGATGATACCACTTTGGGCGAACGAATCCCTATTACGCCATTTGTAGCTTTCTGCTATATGTTATTTGTACTGATATATTTCCCATGTATTGCTACATTTGCAGCTATTAAGCAAGAGTCTGGAAGTTGGAAATGGGCATTTTTCACAGCCGGATATACTACTGTGTTAGCATGGGTGTTAACTTTTGCTGTTTATCAGATAGGAGGATTATTTTTATGACTTTGAATTGGCAGGAATGCGTTGTTGCTGTATTATTAGTTCTTTGTGTGATTCGCATTGTGTATGGAATTTATAATTTTTTTCGTCGCACGAAAAATAATGAGAATCCTTGTGCAAACTGTGCAAGTGGCTGTGAATTAAAGCGTCAGCTTGACAAAAAGCAGCAGGAGTGCAAAGAAACCAAAAGCCATCCTAAGAAAAATTGCTGCGGATAGTTTGGTGATTTGAAAATTAGTATTACCTTTGCAACCGCAAACGAGGAAATAAGGTTCCTTGGATGAGTGGCTTAGTCAGCGGTCTGCAAAACCGTGTACGGCGGTTCGAATCCGCCAGGAACCTCAAAAAAAAGCTCCAAAGTTATTGAAAATCAATACTTTCGGAGCTTTTTAATTTTAAGGGGGCGCAAATAGGGGCGGCAAAGATTGTTTTATGAATGACAGAAGTTCCGTTTTTTATTCATCTATTCTACTTCTTTCAAAATACTCATTTATCCCAATTTTTCCTTTTATAAAGTTGAAAGAAGAATCTTCATCATTATTTTCGCCTGTTCTTGTCATACCAACTTTATTCTTTATTTGCTCACTTTCAAGATCATAAATTATTTTATTGATTGATTTTGACTTTTCGTAATATTTATATGCAATCTCTTCAACTTCAGCCAATGTAATTTCTGAAATTATAAATCTGTGAATAACCCTATTTCTGTCATCATACAAAATATATAATTCATCAAAGGTGGTTTGATCTATAATTCCCAAATTCAATGCTTTATTGTAAATATCCTTTTCTGATTTTTTCTTATCAGATATACCTTGATATATCCATTCTACCTCTATATCACTATTGTTATTGTCTATTTGATTTCTCAAAATAATTCCAGTTCTTAATAATGCATCTATTTGACTTGCTAAAATACAAGTTGCTTCAATGAAAGCTTTGTTTGAAATAGCATTACTTAATATTAGGGAGGTTGCTCCAACTCCTTGTAAAAACATCTCAAATCTATACGAATTGATTTTGCTTTTACTATATGTATCATCAATCAATTTAAAGCTTTTGATGCAAGATTCCGCCAAAGTTGTTTTTTCATCCATTGTTCTACTATCAAGGTCAGAATCAGGATTGACTGGATTTGTAAATGTAAATATGATCATCTTTGAATCATACATTGCCATCCAACTATTTACTTTGAAATCACCCGAATCACTATTTGGTAAGGAAAAATACTCTTTTTCTCCAACAATCTTCTTTTGAAGGCTTTTACAATTAGAAAGAAAATTCTCCTTTTTTTCTTCTGTATCTAAATCATGAATTGATATTTGGAACGCATCAGATTTCCAAATTTGATATTCTTGAAAGGTGTGTATTTTACCATCTTTCAAAGTGTATTTCCATGTAGCAGGTACACTTATTTCAAATGTTCCTTTTTCATCAATGAATTTTTTCATACTAACATTTTATTTTTGAGTTTGGATAGATAATATAATTATCAATAAATGTAAACATGTTTTTTTATATTATAATCTGCTTGTATTCTATCTTTATAACAAGCATTATAAACATTTGCTATTCAAATCCTTCTAATTCTAATATTTCCTTACTCGATTTTTGGTTATAGAATAGAACTATATTTTTCTCTTTCCGACTCAATGAACTACCGTATATTATCCCGTTAATATTGAATCCATCAGAGGTTTTGTAAATATAGCGAAGGTATTCAGTGAATACTTGAGATGGGATATATTCTATATGTATACTACCATTTCTATCTATTGGTTTTGTAATTTCTCTATTAAAAGAATGTAGGAATGCTATCTCTTCCCAATCATTGGTAATCCAAAAACTTTGTATAGGCAAACTCGTTAAATCAAGTAATCTTAATTCCTTTTTTATTGCGAATTTTCCTACGATATGAGTGCCCAAGCCATCTCCAAGAGGACTACTCTCAAGAATAGCAGTTTCTTTGTCAAACGCTCCATAAAACATAGATATACCCGCTGGACTCATGCGGCTTTGTTTAGCAATATTATCGGGGGGAGATGTAATCTTCTCAAAAGTATCAACGACTTCGCCCTCGCCTATAAAGCGACAGCGATATAAAATTTCGTCTTTATTTAAAGTTTTGTAAAGTTTGTGTTTTGTGATTTTCTCTCCTAATTCAGATAAAATATCCATCAATCCATTATCTTCCGAAAAACTATCTTTTGTAAACTCTTCTCTTTTAAAGAAAGTAAAACGTTGTTCATGCTTAACCATTCTGGAAAATGTTTCCCACATAAAAGACAACTCTTGCCTTTTTGTCAAAACAAAGGGAGAGGCTTGAATCCACTCATCCCACATAAAGCAATCTTCGATGTCATTATTCAAGTCTTCGTTATCAGATATTAAGTCTATATCAAAAAGTAATTCTTTGGTACTCTCAAAAGTTTCAGCTGAAGAAGGTGCTACAAAACAACCTACTCTTTGCAATCCAGGGATAGATTCATCGTCATCATCAAAGAATCCATTTGCTAATGGCAGGTCTCCATTATCAAAATTAGTAAAATGCTCAGTAATTTTTCCAGCCACATATTCAATAAAATCTCTTAAATCAACTACCAATTTACTTTTGCCACAATAATCGCATATCCCCAAAGATGAAAATTCTTTTATATACTCTTTTAGATATATATCATCAAAGTGGCTTGCGCAAATAAATTTTTCATCAGGTAGTCTATACCCTCTTGATTCCGCTTCTATCCATTCATTTTTAACCCCACCCATAGTTCCATTTTTTAATTAATATATATCATACGTATCTTAATTTGGTTTTACATGCCGAATTTACATCATTATTTTTGATATACAACGTTTTTATATCGAAAACGAAGCCGAATAGGCTCACGGGGATAAAAGCCGCTATTTCGGCACGAAAACGATTGGAGCGAAATTTGGCTCAAAATATACTTCGTAAGACCCCTTCTAAGGCTTCGTTCCACTCAGCCTTAGAATTACTGCGATTCCCATGATACAGCGTGGCTGATGACAACCCAATATATCTACACATTCGTTTGCGCATACGCACCAGCCAATATTATATTTGTATTTCTTTGTTATTCTTTGTATTTCTACTGCGCTTCCACTATATAATGCCCAATGTACAATCGCACCCAACTATATACTGATTGTTCTGTTCATTCTCTATTACGTTACCCTATTACATATACGCAAAGAGTCTTTGTTATTCGCAGTGTACAAAATATTACAGAACGAAGGTCAACAATATATAGGGTCTTCCATACAAGGGTTCTCTTATTCTCTATATTCCAATATATAGCTTACATTATAGTACATTACTTACTTTTCCTGTTTATTAGGGAGAGAGAAGCCTTCTTTCCGTCTAAAATGCTTGATAATTCTGAGAATTCAATCTTCTCTTCCTTACTTTTCCTAAACAGGTTTTCTTTTATATCGTTATTGAAAATCGTGAAATTGTAATCTTCAGGAGAAGCATACTTTTTCAAAATTGTTACTATATCTTTGAATGCGTCACTTTTAGCAGATATTTTGCTTCTGGGCTTTTCGGCTCGCTCTATGCACTCTTCCCGAAACTCTTCCAAAAACGTTTCATACCCCAAATTCTCTAATCCATAGATAATATGTCTTTCTTTGGGTGTTAATCTTTTTTCTTGATAGCTCAATTTTCCAAAAAGGACAAACCGTTTGACTTCTCTAACAAAGAAACGATATAGGTCTGAATAGTTATCTAACAAATCCCCAAGATTTTGGATATGTTTCATTTTATGATGATTAAAGGCATTTTGGTCGTTTAGAGTAAATTCAATTCGTAAAAAATCATTCCCCTTGTCTTGCATTATTTTGAAGGCATTCCTTCTCCCTTCTTGCTTTATTATAGAAGATTTATCCGCAATTTCTTTAGACTTTGCATATAGCTTTGCCCTCTTTTCATGTCCAATGAAATACAATGTTCCTTCGTCTATTCTATCCGCATAACGCTTCAAATGAGCATAATCCACTACCATTGGCAAGATGTCTATTGCCTGAATACTAACATTAATATTTAATCCGATTTCACATTGAGTTATTTTTCCTTGTCTTAATTCTTCAAAGGGGATATTTAACTCCTTTGCGATATTCCGCAAAGCCTTCTCGAACGATTTTTTAGTTAAATCAAGCAGGGTTGCATTATTGAAATTCCATTTGCGAATACTCCCTTTAATAGTTACAATCCCCTTCCTTGACTGAGAAATTGCTAAGTCATGCTTATCAAGTTCTGTCTTATTGCGAAGAACAAAATTATCATATTGTTTCTTATCGGGATATTCTATGAATTCTTTTGGGGTAATATTTTTGCAATTTTCAAAATTCCCAGAAAAATTCTCTAATGTTATTTTTACTCGATCAACCATGCTATCTTTGGATTGTTAGCCCAAAGATACAAATTTATAGAGTAGCCAACCTTTCAAGCATCACTTTATAGTACAAGTCTAAATAAAATTCATTCCAAACGTCTCCGATGAATATATTTAGGCAACCGTTTATACTTTTGAGGTCAGGACGATAAACCATGGAGAACATTATTTTTTCGTCTGAACTAAATGAATTCAACTTGTCAATTTTCTTGCAAACCAAATTTATATCGGTGGTATTTGAAACTTGGGCGGCAATTATCTTATTTTGGTTATTTGCCCCCAATATGTCAACATCGGCATAATTTCCGCCTGTCCTAATTATTTGATAGCAGATTCGATACGATTCATTTGCGAATCGGGAACGTAACCATTCTGTACACATTACTTCAATCGCTGAATCAGTCATTAAAGATAAATCTAACGGATATTTAACTCCGTAATAAATGCCGTAGATAGCACTTTTTCTCTGGTTTACAGCACTAATGGTTACTTGCTGCGGAATTATACTTTTTAGAATCGGATAAGTCCTTAAATCAATGCTATTAAATTCTTCGCTCCAATTCGGAGTACAATAAACGCTTTTCATTTTTAAGCAGTACAAATTAAATCCGTCTCCTTCCTTGCAAAACATTTCTGAACCCTTCTTTATCAAGCCTACTTTCGGATTCTGCCCAAGATAAGAAGCTATAATGATCACATCTTGCTCTTTGGCTAAATCTGCAAGGCTTACAAAACGCTGAATATAAGGCAACTTATTGTTATATGCAGGATTATTGCCGTTTATCAAATCATTGAAATAATCTCGGTCTTCCGTTTCTTCATCTTGAATACAAATAGAGGCAATGTTATTCTCATACAAATATTCTATCTCGGAGGCTGATTTGCCTGTATAGTTACATCGAACTAAATAAATAGGCTCTTCAAATAGTGTCTCATTCAGCCAAAGAACTCGTATTACCTTTTCAGTAAACTCATATAGTCGTTCTTTCCTAAGTTCCGCATTTGCTTTCAATAGTTCGTGGTCTTCAATAGGAAGGTATTTCTTTACAAAGACATTTGCTATTTGCGTTGCCGGCATTTGCAATGAAGGTAGCCAATATCTGATATTGTTATTCCTAATATCGGGAATCAAAACATCTTTGAACCAAGAATATAATTTAACGTACTCCCATTGAGGTTGAGAACTTTCCTTTTTGTCTTTTTCTTGCAATTGATTACTTATATCTTCATTCAAATCAATGCCTATTGCGGAGCTTAGAGTGAAATAATCTCGGCTATTTTCAATATAGGCAATCAGCAAATCTCTGATAGCGAACCTTTCTTTTATCGCAATAGCAAAAGTATTTGTCGCATCTTGAAGCTTCTTCGGCTCATTCTCTTCATTATAGAAAATTTTTATCAGATTCTTGATTTTGGGCGAACAAGAGCCTTTTTCGATTATTGCATCTAAGATTGTACGAGAATACAAATTGAGAGTGTCGATTATTTCATTCTTTCTTGCCTTATCCGTTGCCGCATCTTTTCCTTGCAAATAGCCATCTGCCACCTCTTTAAGATTGTAGCCTGCGTATATAATCTTCGCAAGGGCTTCTATTCTTTTCTCTACTCCAACTTGGTTTGCCTCATTGGAGTAAGCCTGAAATAAGGCTTTGGGCTTAATTGTTATGCCTAACTCTTCAAAAGGATTTTTTTTCATATCGCTGCTATTGTTCAATTAGATATAAATTTCAAATTGGACAAATATAGCAACAATCAACAAGAAAACCGCATATATGCGAACGTTATTTATGCGGTTACATAGATGCGGAGTTAGACGTAAATTCGCATAAAATATGATTAGTAAGAAGTCTCAAATATCGGAAGATAGCCGTTTGGCTGCAATAGGCAATCGCATTCGCACTCTAAGGAAGGCGAATACAAATCTTAGTGCCGAAGATTTTGCCAATGAAAAAGGATTTGACCGTGTTCAATACTCCCGAATTGAGAACGGAGCCAACATTACAATGAAAACGCTTCTAAAGGTCGTAGATGCTCATGATATGACAATGGAAGAGTTCTTCCGTGACCTGATATAGAAAATTACCCACGCATCAATTTTAGATATTTTTCATCTTTCAGTAATCTTTCCCTTCTTTTTTCTTCGGTTTCTCCAATACAAGAAAGCAATATTATGCTAATAAGCGGAGTCAAGAAAAGAGAGAAAAATATCCAATAAAAAGTGCTTCTTCCATTTTTGCAAGCCATTTCATAGACATAATAGAATAGTATCATGGCGTTTGCAATGATTGCTATTATTACCAAGACCGCTAAAAAACCGATGGAGTTGAATTCAGTTTGCATAGTAGTATTATTTTTTCTTTATTGCTTTCTTTTCCTTAATAACGTCTTTTATCTGAAATAATGGGAGCTGATTGGCGGCATACGCTGCGGAAGCGGAATCCCACAAAGTATAGGCTTGCCACGAGGAAAGAATAATCGTATAAAAAGAAATAAAAGTGGTAGAATATATTGTATATTAGTTATTTGCATGCTTTTCCGATTTTATCCAAGAAAGCATATCAAGTAATGGTTTTAACGATATTTTGTTGCATATTTGTTGCGTGATACAGAAAAAATTGGTAATTTTGCAGCGTGAAAACAGGAATAAATCTGCCTGTGAAAAGAAAAATATAAGGAAAGGAAAACATCATGGCACGACCGAAGAAAGTACAAAAGGTGAAAGAACCCGTCCGCATCCGTCAGCGCAAACTGGCCAACGGAAACATGAGCCTGTATCTCGATGTCTATGTAAAGGGGGTACGCAAGGTTGAATCTCTCGGATTGTACCTTGTCCCCGAATCGACACCGATAGACCGTCAGCAGAACAACCATGCAAGGCAGGTTGCCGAGAAAATCAAAGCCGAGCGCATCCTTGCACTGCAGAACCACGGTGTACGCCAGTGGGACAAGGTGAAGCGGTCGTGTATAACGCTTGTGGATTTCCTTAAGGAGTATGAGCAGGAGAAATTCGGTTTCTCTACATCCACCCTCAAAGGCAGACGTGACCTGCGGCTGAAAATCGAAACGTATCTAAAAGAAGCTAACTGCCCGGATATTGTCTTGGCAAACGTGGATGTGGATTTCTGCCGTGGCTTCATCGACTTTCTGCGCTATGCAAAGAACGGGGTACGCAAGGATGGCAGTGTCATCAGCAACGGTGCGGCGCATCATCATCAGGCAGTTTTGAACGGTGCGCTGAACAAAGCCGTGCGTGACGGCATACTGTCGGCAAATCCCTTGAAGTCCATAAGTTCAAAAGAGAAATATCAGCCAACCGAAAGCATGAGGGAATACCTCACATTGGAGGAAATGAAAGCGGTGATGGCTGCACCCTGCCCCCATGAGGATGTTAAACGTGCGTTTCTGTTCTCTTGTTTCACCGGGCTTCGCCTTAGCGATGTGCGGTCGCTGACATGGGGAAAGATTGTCAAAGCCCCCGATGGCAAGACCTTATATGTAAGGATAAAGATGCAGAAGACCCAAAAGCTGGTAAACGTGCCGTTATCAAAAGAGGCTGTCGATTGCCTGAATCCAAAAGAGAATCCCGAAGAACCGATTTTCACATTACCGACAGGAACTTCTAACATTGAACGGAACATAGAGAAATGGATGCAGAACGCACATATAGACAAGCACATAACCTATCATTGCAGCCGACATACCGCAGCTACCATGCTGCTGACGCTCGGTGCGGACATATACACCACATCGAAGCTGCTCGGTCATGCCAACGTGAACACGACCGCAATCTATGCAAAGATTGTGGATCAAAAGAAAGTGGAAACGGTCAATCTTGTAGATAACTTCTTTTCAAAGCAACCACAAACGGAGGGAAACAGATGAAAATAACGATAAGGACACGGACATTGAAAACGGGAAGCCGCTCTATATACCTTGATTTCTATGAAAAGGGGAAAAGATGGAATGAGTACCTGAACCTGTTTCTTGTACCGGACGATGCGCCCGATGCAAGGCGGCTCAATGAGGCGGCTATGGCAAAGGCGAATGAAATAAAGTCAAAGCGGATGCTCGGTATTGACGAGGACGAAACGGAGGCAGACAACGGCAATTCAAAGCAACTGCCCAAACGGATTTTTGCGGATTGGCTTGACAACCATATCGAATGGATTAGACGCAATCCGTCCTATTCCTCGGCAACGTACCGTAATTACCGCTCATGTGTCAAGATAATAAAGGAGTATTTGAAACACCGCCGCGGGCCTCGCTTCCTGATGTCGAAAATCGACAAGAAGTTTATTGTAGGACTGCTTGACTTCATGAAGAACACCTACAAGAACACCAAATCGCCCGACAATCCAAAGGATATGTCGCTCCACACGCTGCATTTGCACCAGAGTACACTGGTACGAATGCTCAATGCTGCGGTAAAAGAAGGAGTGATGGATAAAAATCCTTTCTATGCTTTGGGCAGACATGAACGGATAGCCAAACAACAGTCAGAAAGGGAGTACCTCACGAAAGAGGAACTGCTTGCACTTATCGAGGCTCCGACAACTAACGAGACCACCAAACGGGCATTCCTGTTCTGCTGCTTTACCGGATTGCGGTACAGCGATGTTTCCGTACTGACATGGCGGAATATAAAACAGGTCAATGAAGGATTGGTCGTTTCAATCCAATCCATGCAAAAGACAGGGAAACAGGTAACAATCCCATTGAACCAGTCGGCGTTAAAATGGCTACCGGATAGAAACGGCTGCAAGCCGGGACAAAAGGTCTTTGATATGACCTGCCTTAGTGCCTGTGACAGATGCCTGAAGAAGATGGCTGCTGCCGCAGGGATAGAAAAGAATGTCAGCTTCCATACGGCAAGACACTCGATGGCTACGCTGTCATTGGCTGCCGGGGGTGACTTGTACACAATAGGTAAATTACTCGGTCATACAAGCATCTGCTCTACACAAGTTTATGCCGATGTGGTAATGGAAACCAAGATTGAAGCGGTAAACCGGATTTCGAGTTTCTTTTCAAAGCCACAATAAATCATGAAATCAACCATAAGATAAATTCTCTAATTATACCATTTCATATATAGAATTTCCAATAATTCTTTTATTTCAAACAAAGAAAAAATCGTTTAAGTATAGGATATTATGGAAGAAAATTAGTGATTTTACATTGAAAATGGGGTAATGTCGGAAATATTTTTGGCACATCCATTGCAGAATCAAAGAAAAGCATTACCTTTGTATTCGATATGACCTCCCACGCTTCCCGTAGAACAGCGCACCCGGGGAGGTCTTCGAGTTTTAATATATTTGATAGGATTGGCTGATAAAACTGATTATACAAAAAGACCGTTGCCTCTCGCTGAGCAAGTCACACGGCTAAAACAACGGGGGCTTGTTTTCGATGATGAAAACGAGGCAATTGCTTATCTTTTCAATATTAGCTACTATCGGCTTCGTGCATACACTTATCCGTTCCAAGAAAACGGCGAAGATTCTGAACACAACTTTACTCGCAAAGATATTCACTTCAAAGACATAATAGACCTTTATTGTTTCGACCGCTGGAAAATCCAGTGTAAGATGCCCCCTAAAACCAAAAAGATTCTACCCCCTGAAAATATTCAATAATGCCCCCTCAAAAAGTCTTGACCGATGGGGTTATTATTATTTTAGTTTATTTCCCTCTGTATGC